>Ga0256407_10014404_pt1 | contig 10416 bp, 11 predicted proteins | sample RumenRJG_04DNA_FD_193489 | JGI IMG/M metagenome (GOLD analysis project Ga0256407, IMG submission 193489) | Bovine rumen microbial communities from Lethbridge, Alberta, Canada - RJG_04 | ecosystem: Host-associated > Mammals > Digestive system > Stomach > Rumen | place: Canada: Alberta... | reverse complement strand
AAAAGCCTTGTCGATCTTCTTTCCGTCAAGTCTGATGGGAAGAGTGATATTGTCATATACACTGATGGAGGGAACCAGATTGAAGCTCTGAAAGATAAATCCGATCTTTCTGCGTCTGAAGATACAGAGCTTATCTCCTTTTAATCCGGAGATATCTTTATCATCTATGATCACCTTGCCCGATGTGGGATTATCAAGTCCTCCGAGCATATGAAGCAATGTCGACTTGCCGCTGCCACTGGTTCCTATAATGCTGACGAACTCGCCTCTCTCAACCTGAAGGCTTACATCATCCAGCGCCTTCACGAGAGTCTCACCCTCGCCGTAATACTTCTTTAAATGTTTTGCAACCAAAATACTCATTTCAATCCTCCAAATACAAAACCGATAATCCGATCTTAATCAACTGTCCTAATACTAACAGATACTTCTTTCCAGATCCTTTCTCAAATCTCTCACTTTTGAAAGAATTAAAAAAGGGGCCTATTCTCATATAAGAACAGTTCCCTTATTAATTGTTGTATTACTTACTTTCTCAGATACAGGATAAACTCTCCGCCCTTTCTCTTATCGTTAGAAACAACCTTGATATAACCGTCTTCCTTCGAAAGTATCTCTCTGGTTAGATAAAGCCCTATCCCGACACCATCATCCTGCTGAACTTCACTTTCTCTAAAGAACCTGCCGAATATTTTTGTCGCATCTTCTTCCGAAATCCCACTTCCCTCATCGATCACATGGATGGCAGCATACATTTCTGTCTCTGTAAGAGCTACCTCGATCCTGCCGCCTTCCGGAGAATACTTGACCGCATTATCCAGCACATTGATCAGTGCTTCCAACGTCCACTTCATATCAAATGAAGCGATGACCGGATCTTTATCTTCCCGACTCGATGTGACAAAAGACAATCCCTTCTTCTCCGCCTTAGGTTTTACGGCAGCAATGCCCGACTTAAGCAACTCATTAATACTTGAAGGACCCGCTACGACTTCCAGTGTACCGCTTTCAAGTCTTGAGAGTTTAGTCAGAGAATCGATCAAAAACTCCAGGCGTTCATTCTGCCTTGCTATCTCTTCGGCATACTTTTTTATCTTAACTACAGAAGCCTCATTTTCATGTTCACGAAGATTATCAACCTCCTCACACATAAGCTCTGTGTACATCCTGATATTGGTCATCGGAGTCTTCGTCTGATGAGAGATATCCGAAATAAACTGTTCAAGTCTGTGTCTCTCGGCTTCAAGATTCTGATTGGAAAGAACCGATGTCCCCAGAAAATCTTTCCACTTGGATTCAAGTCTTGAAAGTTTTGACTCATCATAATTGCTTTCCGTGAAGGTGCCGTTCATGGCATCGTCAAGCATTTGATCTAATCTTTCTACAATCTTATTCGAAAACAATTAAACTATCCCCTCACTCAAATCTGTATCCCTGTCCGTAAACAGTATTAATATGTTTCCCGGCACCTTTGCCTTCTATCTTGTTCCTTAGACGATTGACCGTAACAGACAAGGCATTTTCCTCTACATACTCTCCGCTGTCGCCCCAAATCCTTTCTATCAAAATATCTCTGGTAAGGAGCAATCCTTTATTGTCCAGAAAAACTTTCAAAAGCTTCTGTTCATTGACACTGAGAAACAGTTCTTCTTCACCCTTCCTGAAGGACAGTTTTTCAAAATCGAAGATCATATCATCGATCTCATATATACCGGTCTTTTCCCTTGTGACCTCCAAAGCACTGTCACTTAAGTCTGCCTTACCCGATATACGACTGCGACGCACCAGTGCGTTTACTCTGGCCCTCAGAACCGCAAGGCTGAAAGGTTTAGTCAGAAAATCATCAGCCCCCATAGTAAGTCCCGTCACTTCATCCATCTCCAGATCATTAGCCGTAAGGATAAGGACAGGAACGTTGCTTCTTTCTCTTACATATTTAAGATAATCATAGCCGATGCCATCGGGCAGATTGAGGTCAAGAATTATAAGACTTATCTCGTTTCCGTATCTGTCAAAACCTGCCTTGGCATTTTCTATCTTTATTTCTTTATAAAAGCTGTCTGCCTGATCTCCGAGAGAAATAGCTATCCCCTCGCTCAGTGATCTATCATCTTCTACAATCTGAATTACCAAATCATTTTTCCTCGCACGCCCATTCCGACCGCATCATCTAATATGGCAAATATACTGCCACATAAAAAAGCATAATGATGAAATTATATCATCATTATGCTCTTCTATTAAAATATCTTATCAAAGCTTTATAAAAACCAGCTGTTCTTCCGTACCGCCGGATCTAAAGGAAGAAGTGAACTCATCAGTTTCTCATCAATATCAGATATGCCTCTATACGATGTGCCAGGAACATGGCGAGTAAAAAAATAGCTATAGGAGGGATAATGATCCAGGTCTCTGTTACCCCGCCGGCAAAGAGAAAGACTGAAGCCACTATACCGGCAACGATCAATCCTATCACGATATCGCTTTTCTTTATCACAGGTATCCATCTTCCGTCTACATAATGGAATAAATATTCCCTGTATGTTGAATGAAATCTCTGCATCCTGTAAATATATACACTGGCTATTGTCAGATCATGCTCATCGCTTACTACGTAGGGTTTATTCACAAAATTAACTACAAGCTGTAATATTCTGAGCAGTACAAATACTACAAAAAATACAAGATATAAAGTCATCAGCGCTTTCGAATCCATTTACTATTCCTCACACTTTTTATATAAATCGTTTATGTAATTCACATTGTACATAAAAAAATATTTTTTATCTACCACTCCGACATTGCATTTTTGCAAGCTGTTGTTGACATAAGCGTTTACACGAAAAAAAGCCCAGCCAACCGGCGAGACTTTTTTACACTAAGTATATTTCAGAGCTGCTGCATTATTTTGAGCATCTCAGCTATCCTTGTTACCTTACGCCTGTTTTTCCGCTCTTATCATGAACATAGGCGTATTACCGTAGATACACTTTTCCTTGTCATCCCAGAGATCCTCGATGATATCTCTGTCATAACTAACATTATCAAATCCGATGCCCAGTAAGATCCCCGCATCCCAGTCCGGACGGATGACATCCTTCAGTTCATTGTCCCATACTTCATTCTCATCCGGAGAATGCTTTTTGAAACGCTCACGAAGAGCTTCCTCATCACCGTCGTATACGTTGCCCGAAAAATCCGATCCGTATTTCTTCATACATACAATGTATCTGCGTACGGATTCATCATGTTCCGGGTATCCGTATCTGCTCAGATGCCAGTTCGCATCAAAGATAAGCAGAACTCCGCCCGGCTTGAGCACGCGCTTCCACTGACTGTAGACAACCTTATGATTCCTTAATGTATGCGACACATTTCTGCTTATGATAAGATCAAAGCTATCCTCTTCAAATTCCAGTTCGTGACAATCCATGAGTCTGAAATCTATAGAAAGCTCCAGCCTTTTTGCTCTTTCCTTCGCAAAAGAGAGCATAAGTTCGCTACCGTCTATTCCGGTAACATGATGCCCCTCCTGTGCCATGATACAGGAAAAGAAGCCCGGGCCGCATCCGCAATCCAGTATCTTTAATGCGCCCTTAGTATTAACCTGACCAAGGATCTGTTTTTTCCATGCTTCGGCTCTAAAGCTGCTTATCTCATCATCGATTATCCTGTTGTAATTCTCAGCTCCACGGGTCCAGAGTTCATTTATCTTCTCCTGTTCTTTATTCATGCTGCGCCTCCTTTATCCCTCTTTCTTAATATATAATAGTAGATAGCCATCTCAGCTGCAGTCAGGAACCATGTGATGGGATATGACATTGCTACAGTCCTTACATCCGGCCGGAGCGGTACCTGAGTCAATAAAATGATGCTTCTTACAATCGTTATATTCAAAAGTATTATCAAAGTGGGCGGAAGAGCTTTCCCCGCCCCTTTAATACTGTCCCCATATACCTGCAGGACAACATAAAGGAAGTAAAAAGGAAATGTAGTACGTATGATCCTGTTTCCAAGGGCAATAACCTGTGCGTCATCCTTGGCGAAGATCATAAAAGCAATATCGCCTCCAAAGATCAACAGCCACCCTGTTATCACAGTAAGGACCATTCCCATTAAAAGACAAACCAAAGTTCCCCTGGCTGCTCTCTCCGGTTTGCCCGCGCCGAGATTCTGTCCCACAAAAGTAGTAACAGCCTGTCCGATGGCAACAATGGGCAGATAGATCGGAAGCTCCACTTTATAATATGCCGTGAATGCCGCTATCGCATCGGTTCCAATCTTGTTGATGCAATACAGAGCAATAACATTGGATAGAGCGATGACCAGCGTCTGTAAACCTGACGGGATACCTACTTTAAGTATCTGTAACAGGATATCTCCGTGGATAGCGATCTCTTTAAATTCAATGCGATAATCCTCGCTGATACGTGAAAAAAGATATATCACAGTGCAGACCGCAGCTGCCCCCTGGGAAAAGAAAGTCGCCCATGCAACTCCGTTTACACCTTTACCGAGAACAACTATAAAAAATGCATCCATGATCACATTGGTTATACCGCCAATGATCTGGAATAACAGAGGCACAAAGGATTCTCCCATTCCCCGCATGACTCCGGCGCCCATATTGTAGCTGATTATAAACATGGAGCTGAAAAAATATATCCTCAGATATCCGACAGCGCTGTCTACGATCTCAGCCGGCGTTCCCAAAGCGTTAATGAAAGCAGGTGCAAACAGATAACCTGCCGTAAAAACCAAAACACCGCTGATGATGCACAGTGCTGCAGAAGTATGAAGTATCCTTCGTACTCTTTCTTTGTCCCCGGAGCCGAATGCGATGGCCACAGCAACAGTCGCACCGACAGAGAGTCCTCCGAACAGTCCCACAAGACATGTAACCATCATGGTGCTGGCACCAACCGCGGCAGATTCGTTTTTCCCGAGAAACTGCCCGATAAACATCAGGTCTGCCGTATTATACAGCTGTTGGATAAGACTTGATCCAAGAAGCGGCAGCGCAAATGCAATTATCTGTTTTACTATAGCCCCTTCTGTCAGGTCGATCCTTTTTTGATCTTTCATATTGTTATCCTCTTATTCGGTCAGATTGAGGATCGCGGCATTAACAAGCCGCTTTGTATATTCATTCTCGGGATGTTCATATAGCTTTCCCACTTCTCCCTGTTCCACGATCTCACCGTCCTGAAGAACAAAAGCCCTGTCGCAAAAATCGCGTACAAGCTTAATATCATGACTGATAAACAAAAGAGACATATTCATCTCATTCCTTAACTTCGTAAGAAGCTCTATCAGCTGATCCTGGACCTCAGCATCCAAAGCACTGGTTATCTCGTCGCAAAGAAGGAGCCTGGGTCTTATCAGTATCGCTCTGGCTATGGCTGCTCGTTGTGCCTCTCCACCGCTAACTTCAAAAACAAACTTATTCTTATAGCTAAGAGGGAGACCCACCATTTCCATAGCTTCATCAACTCTTTTTTCCTGCTCATCCCGTGACATTCCGGACAGATAACAAAGGCCTTCACGTATGCCCTTTCCCAGCTTCATCCTGGGGCTGAAAGAATTCATGGGATTCTGGAATACCATCTGCATCGTATCTCTGGCATTTTTGTTACAACGGGGTAAAGTCAGATCATAGCCGTCATATCTAACCGTACCTGAAGTGGGTGTGACAAATCCTGCCACAATATTGACTATAGTAGTCTTGCCGCTTCCACTCTCTCCTATAATGCCGACACATTCGCCCTCTTCAACCGAAAAACTCACATCATTCAGAGCTCTGAATAAACGATCGTTTTTTTCGCTGAATGTTTTATTAAGATTTTCAACCTGCAGCAGCGGCAATGATATCTCCTCCACTTTCAGTTAATTCACCGTTACGCAAGAACCCTGTTCTGTCAGCCAGAGCCCGCGCAACTGCCATGTTATGAGTCACCAAAAGAACCGCCAGATCGTCATTCTCAACGATCTCTTTTAACTGCCTGATGAATTCAGCCTGACTGGTAACATCCAGAGCACTGGTAGGTTCATCCGCAAGAAGAAGGGTTGCTTTATTTGAAAGAGCCATAGCGACAGCAACACGCTGACACATGCCACCGCTTAGCTCATGGGGATAAGAATCCCATACCCTTTCCGGATCCGAAAAATGCAGCCTGGAAAGCAGTTCCATACCTTTTATCTTTGCATCCCTTTTGCTTATACGCTCATTCACCCTCATGACTTCCGTCATCTGGTTTCCTATGGTAAATAAAGGATCAAATGAACTGTCCGGATGCTGCGATATGGCAGCAAGCTCTCTGCCTAAAACAGTCTTTAAATACGGCGTATACTTACCGTTTTCGAAAATAGGATTCCCGGAAAGACTGATAGTACCGGATGTGATCTTACCGTTTCTTCCGATCATACCGCTTATAGCATTAAGGATCGTACTTTTACCGCATCCGCTCTTTCCGATAATGCTGTAAACCTCACCATTATCAACCGTAAAGGAAATATCCCTTACGGTTGTAACGTTTTCATATTCTATTGTGAGATTTTTAACTTCTAACATTTTCTGCTTAGTCCAGATCTACGTTCGCATCAAGATAGTAGTAGTTGGAAGGACAAGGCTTGTAACCGCTTACTCTGTCACTTGTGATATATGTGTTGGTTCCGTTGCAGTATACGATAAAGCTGTTGTCATCAAGAAGAATCTGCTCCATCTTAAATACCAGTTCGTTTCTCTTCTCATCACCGAATGTCTTGTGGAGTTCGTCTGCCAGTTTATCTATCTCAGGATTGGAATATCCGCCGTAGTTTGCACTGCCGTCTGTAACAACATCCTGGTCAAAGAAGTAGCTTGCATTTCCGGTAGGTGTCATGTACTTTCCGCTTAGACTCATATCCCAGTTAACGCCGTTGTATGTCTCGAATGAATCAAGATTAAGATAGCTCTCTGTTCTCATCTCTATACCGACTGAACGAAGATCTGAAGTAAGAACATCGCAGAAATCAGTGCTGGCATTATCGGTTACTGCCATAACAAGTGATATGGGTGTTCCGTTCATCTCACGGATACCGTCTCCATCTGTATCTACGTATCCGGCATCATCCAATACTTCCGCAGCCTTTCCAAGATCCTGTTCCTTGATGTGGATATCAAGCTTGGAATTGTCTCCATATGTAAGAGTCGCAGGATAGATACCCCAGTTTGCTCTCTTTGTTCCGTTGCTTATAGTCTCATATCCTTCTCTATCAACAGACCATGCAATAGCTTCACGGATAGCACCGTCATTGGCAAAATCACTGTCGTTGTAATTGAACATGATCTTTTCCGCACGTGATGTATCAATAGAAAGAACGTTGTATCCTGTACTCTCATTACATACAAGTACAGCGCTGCTTGTTCCGTCGCAGATATCAAGCTCTCCGTTCTGCATAGCCATTACCATGGCATCGTCATCGCCAAATGTTATAAGATGTGCTTCATCGATCTTGACATCTCCGCCCCAGTAGTTCTCATTTTTGGTTAAGACCATCTCAACTTCCGGTGTGAACTGATCTATAACAAAAGGTCCTGTGCAATGAGATGCATTCTCATAATCTTCGGATTCACCAACGTAATATACAGTAAGAAGAGGATCGCAAAGTGAATAAATAAATGTAGGATCCTCAAAGGGTGTTACAATGGTGAGATCCTGACCGTCTGCAGACATGCTTGCAACATTAATAGTTGACTCACTGCGGTTGTTTATCCCAAGAGTACGCTCAAAACAATCCACAACCGACTGAGCAGTCATCTTCTCACCGTTTGAGAAATATACATCATCACGAAGATGGAATACCCATGTAACTCCGTCTGTGGGTTCTTCATAGCTTTCTACAAGAGTTGGAACAGCATTGTAAGCATCATCCAGCTTAAAGAGAGTCTCTGCTATACCTGCGAAGGAAAGAAACCATCCGTTCCAGTCTACAGCGGGATCCAGGTTGGTAGCACCAAACATACCCGCAGATGATCCGGCATGAAGGACCTTCTTTTCTCCTGCCATCTCTGTTGCAGACGTCTCTTTTTCGCTTCCCTCAGTTGTTTCAGGAGCTGTAGCGGATGTTCCTGTCGCAGTATTCCCGCTGCATCCGGATAAAAGACATGCAGTCACGGCAAGTACAATGCCTTTTTTAAGTACATCGGTTCTTTTCATAATTTTTCTCCTTTATTTTTCATGGAAAGATCCACGTTTATCGTAATAATCCCTGGCACAGTCACTGCAGATATTGAATAAGAAAACTACTACAAGCAGCGCAATACCCGGTATCACTATCAACGAAGGGTTAGTCTGCATGAAACGTCTTGATTCACTCATCATGGCTCCCCACTCAGCTGTGGGTCTTGCTCCTCCGAGTCCAAGATATGAAAGACCTGCCATATTCAGAACGACATTACCTATATCAAGTGCCGCCGTAACCAAAAGAGGCAGAAACATATTAGGCAGTATGTATTTGATCAGAATGCTGAAATGCCCGGCTCCACACATTTTGGCGGCGCGAACAAAATTATTATTCCTGAGATTAAGAACAAGCGATCTGGAATATCTCGCATATGTGGTCCAATATACCAGTATCAGCGCGATCATCCCGTTTCCCTTTCCGGGGCCAAGGATACCTGCGATAGCTACAGCCAGAACAAAACCCGGAAAAGCCTGAAAAACAGTGATGATCCTGGTGATAACGGAATCCACCGCTCCACCGCTGTATCCGGCGATCATTCCCATGAGCGATCCAAAGGCAAATACTACCGCAACAACGATCATGGATGAGTAAACAGTCTGCTGACCACCTGCAATGATCCTGCACATTATGCATCGTCCAAGCTGATCGGTGCCCAAAGGATATCCGTCTTCACCGGCATGTTTAAAGGCATCCGAAAGATTCGTGGCATAAGGATCGTGCCCCAGAAAAAACTGTCCCACGAACAGGAATATGAGCAGGAAAAGGAGAAATGCCAGAGATATATAACAGGCGATCTTGTTCTTCTTTTTGGGCATACAGTGTCTTCTCCTTACGAAATCCTTGGATCCAGTTTTCTTCCGATGATATCAACAACAGAATTAACAAGCAGATATAAAGCGGCCATCCATGCCGCATAAGCCTGTATGAAGGGATAGTCTCTGGATGTAACAGCCGATACTGCCAGAGCACCTACCCCCTTCACGGAAAAGATAGATTCCGTTATGGCCGATCCTCCGAGCAAACCTCCTACAGATATTCCAAGGAGCGTAATTACAGGAACCATACAATTCTTAAGGACATGTTTCCAAAGTATCCTGCTACGGCTGATGCCTCTGCTATAGAGTGAATAGACATAGGGTGAACATAGCTGTTCCAGTGCTATCGCACGGATCTGTCTTATATACCATGAGGAAAGTGTTACTCCCGTCACAAGCGCAGGAAGTATAAAGCCTCGTATCCCCGGTTCCGCCATTACTTTAAAGAGCTTCCACTGAATGCATGCATAATACAGAACTATCAATGAAATAAAGAATGAAGGAACTGACGAAAAGAAATATGAAAAAACACGCATCAACGAATCCAAAACTCCGTCCGGATGATATGCGCACATTATTCCTATAGGAAGGGAGATCACCAAAGTGATCAAAAGAGATAAAAATGCCAGGACCAGTGTATTTGGTAATGCCGCAAGCATCATATCCGTGATATCTTCGCCGGTCCTGTAGGATCTGCCGAAATCAAGTCTGCAGACATTTTTCATCCAGTCCAGATACTGTTCCAAAAAGGAACGGTTCAATCCCATTTCTTCTCGGGTCTCTTCCAACATCTCCTGCGTATATCCGGTTCCCATGGAAGAGAGCTTAACTACTGCAGCATCATCCGGAGACAGATAAGACAAAAGAAACGTAAGAAATGTCACTCCCAAAACTATTACAAGTGCAGATATGATCTTAGTGATAAGTTTTTTAAATACATTTTTCTTCATATTTTCAGCCCTGTAATCTATATCATGATTCAAATACAGCTCACAAGCCCCCACGGGGGATAAAACAGTGAAAATAAAAAAAACGGAGGACGGCAGGGTAAGCGTCCTCCGGGTCTATAACTCTACCCAACCGCCGCAGCGTCGGGATTAAGAGTCATCACAATGATCTGTTTGTTACGGTCATAGGTGATGGTATATGCGGGATCTGTGATGGTGATCACTCCGTCCTCTTCCTTTTGTTCTATGATCTCAGGATTAAATTCTTCCAGATATGCATCGAACTCATCTTCGGTTGCCTTCATGACTGAAGCGATGCTGAACATCCCTTCGCCCAGATTCTTATCTAAAACAGTGAATCCTGAGCAGAATACATGATCTCCGAATCCCTGTCCCCAGCCACAGCTTTGGAACTGATACTCGTTATC
>Ga0256407_10014400_pt1 | contig 10418 bp, 4 predicted proteins | sample RumenRJG_04DNA_FD_193489 | JGI IMG/M metagenome (GOLD analysis project Ga0256407, IMG submission 193489) | Bovine rumen microbial communities from Lethbridge, Alberta, Canada - RJG_04 | ecosystem: Host-associated > Mammals > Digestive system > Stomach > Rumen | place: Canada: Alberta | collected... | reverse complement strand
CAAAATATTCTCAATTTTTTTTTTTGTTCTTCATTAGCAATTATTAAAAAAGGAAATCCAGATAAATTTCTATTAAAAATAAATCTCATAACATTACATTTAGAAATAATTTTTAATAAATTAGGAAAATTATTATCTTTTAAATCATTATTATTATTTTTAATATAAAAATTATTTATTTCATTATCTTTAATATTAATATCATGAATTTTTTCAATAATTGGAAATAAAAATTCACTAAAAACTTCAATTGAATTTCCATCACATAATAAACAACCAATTTTATCATGTATATTATTAATACCTAATTTAACTATATCATAAATATTTCCATTATATTTTGTTTTTTTATGTTTTAATTTTTTAAATAAATCTTTTGTTAAAATTTTTCTTGAAATTGAAATTGAATTTGATAAATTTGGAAATTTAATTTTTGGTATATTTTGTGGATATGGTTCAGGGATTTTTATTTTAAATTTATCTCTTTCTTCTTTTGTCATTTCTCCTGCTATATATTTTATCATATATAATATTTTATTTTCTGGATTTTCTTCTAAAATATTATTTATCATATGATGAAAGAATTTTTCTAAATTATATTTTTTTAAATATATTTTTGCTTCATCTTCTGGAATATCTGTTTTTTTTTTTAATATATTTTTTTTTTTTTTTTTAAAATTACTCATTTTTTATTTAAATATATATACATAAAATTTATTGATTAATAATTTTAACGAATATATTAAATATTATTTTTCTTATTATAGTATAATATTTAAAAAATTACATATATCAATATATCATTTCTATAATATATATTTTAATCAAATATAAGATGATGAATTTCTTTTTTTTTCTCTTTTTAATATTAATCTATCTTTTAATTCTTTTGGAAAATGAAAAGATTCAACAAAAACATCATAATGTGTTTTAGATTTATCCATATAAATATTATTTATTTTCCTAAAATTTTTTCTTATTTTATCAATAATTCCATCTTGAAAAGCATTAGCATGTCCCTTTGAAAATACATTAATTAAATTTTCTTGATATCTTATTAATGAAAAATTATTTTTTAAAGCAATACTATTATTTTTTTTAATATTGTTTAATTGCTTTTCAACTAAGTTAATTTCTTTATATATTTTATTGAATTTATCTGTATTTTTTAATAAATTTGGTAATATCATTTTTTGTTTTTTTCTGATTAAAGGAAGAAAACGTGTTGGTAAATCGTTTTTTTTTAATTTATTTTTTAAAACATTATTTTGATAAACAGTTTTGCTAAAATTTATACAACTTTTATTTAAGTAATTTTTTGTATTTGTTATTGGAAATGTATTATTAAATGGTTTTTTAATTAATGAAATTCTTGAAAAGTCTTTTTTTAATTTTGGTTGTTTAAAATGATTTTTAATTAAAATTTTATTATAATTTTTAATCATCATTTTTTTATTTTAAAAATTTCTTTTTTTAGTTTTAATAAATTTTATTATAATAATTTAAATATTAAAATATAATATTTAAAAACATAAAAAATATTATCATATATTATAAAATATAATCACATATAATTTAAAACAGTAAAATATCCAGAACCATCAACAGAATGAACATTAAAATTATCATCCATTAAATAATAATTATCATCAATTTTAATAAAAGTAGAATTTTTACAAAATAAACATTTATTTTTTTCTTCTTCATCAAAGTCAATTTTTTCAACTTCATTTCCATAAATATCAAATTTAAAAAAATAATCATTTATTAATTCTCCATTTCCTTTAATTCCCCCAAATAAATAAACATAACTTCTTCCTTCAATATGAACAGTAGAAAAACAATGAATATTTAATTCATCTAATTCAGTTGAGACTGAAATATAATTCCAACGATCCATTAATTTTAAATCAATAAATTCAATTGTTTCTGTATAATTATTCAAAGGGAAACAATAACCAAAAAATGAATATAATTTATTATTTATCATACAATATGATGCATTGGCTCTTTCAATATTTAATTCAGGTATTTCTTTAATTTTCATTGTTTCAAATGAGTAATATTCTACTTTTTTATTATATTTTCCTGAAAAAGAAAAAATTCTTCTATTTATATCATCTAAAAATAATGAACCAGAATTATGATTATTTATAAAATCACATACTTTTTTTATTGTTTTTGTTTGATCATTAAAATAATATAATTTATTTATATTTTTACCAGTTAATATAAATAAACCATTTAATGTATTTAATATTATTGTTCCTTCATTTTGATATTCTTTATCATATGAATCATAAATTTCCATTTCTCCTAAATAGTGTTTTGAAAAAAGTTTATTTTGTAAATCAAATTCTATAAAATTTGAATCTGAATTTATACCAAATAATTTTCTTTCTTTAGGATTTATTATAAAATTAAATGTCTCATATATTATATTTTGACCAAATGATTTTGAAAGTATATTATCAATATCTGGATTTGTATATGTATATTCTTTAAATATTTTTTCATTTTCATTTAATTTCATTCTATAAAATAAATTATCATCTGAATAGTTTGAATAATTTGGATTTGTTTCATAATTTTTTCTAATTTGTATTTCTTGAATTATAGAATTAGGTTTTGGTATTGGAATTTTTAATTTTATTTCTTCAATTGATTTTCTTGTTCTAATATTTTTTGATTTATTTTCTATTGAAAATTTATCACTTGATGGTTTTTTTTTATATATTTTTACTAATTTATCTTCTGATGTTATATCCAATAATGATTCTTTTGATTCATAATTATTTTTTTTTTCTTTATTTGAATTTAATTTTAATATTATTCTTTCTTTTTCTTGTAACATTAATTTTGTTTTTTCTAATTTATTTCTATAATCTTCAATTTGATTTTTTAATTTGTTATTTTCTAAATTTAATTTCTCATTTTCTAATTTATAATTTTTTAATATATTTTCTTTTTCATATAATTTTTTATTCAATAAATCATTTTTCTCTTTTAATAATATAATATCATTTTCTGAATTATTATTTTTAAAATTATCTGGAAATTTATTTGTCATTAACATTAAATTCTTTTTGAATTCATCATTTGAATTTTTTAATAAAATTAAACTATCATCTAAATTATTATTTCCTTCAATTCTATATCTATCTTTATAAAATAATTCATCTTTTTTTTTTAATTCTTTATTTTGATTTTTACTTTCAGTTAAATCAATATTTAATAATTTATTATCTAATGATAAATTTTCACATTTTTTTTCTATTTCTTTATACATTTGAATTAATTCTTTATTTTTTTTTCCACTTTCATCAAGTTGTTTTTGTAAGAAATAAATATAATTATCTTTAATAGAATTATTATTTTCATCTCCTTCTTTTTTAAATCTATTTGAAAATAAAAGTTGATTATTATAAATAGTATCTCCAAAAGTAACATTAACACTATTATTCTTTTGATGACTTAAACTTCTTCCCATTACATTATTTTTATCATTATAATCTTTTATTATTTTACTATCAAATTGATTAAATTTATTATCTTGACTCATAGTTAATTGATTTAAATTTTTAAAAAGAATTTTTATAGAATTTGGACTTTTAAATTGATTAATAGAATTAATATTAATATTATTATTAAAATTAGAACTATTATTATTATTATTATTTGTATATTCATATAATGTTTTAATTGGAATATTTTCATTATCTCGATTTGAGTCTTTTGTAAAATCTCTTGTATAATTAATTGATTTTGAAATATCATAATTTTTATTTTCTAAAGTTTTTGAAACATTCATTATGTTTGGAGAATTATTTTTTTTTGTTTTAAATGCATTTCTTAAATTATTTAAATTATTATAGCATTGTTTTATATTTTCATCAATTTTTTCATCTGATAATAATTTATTTATTTGATTATCTTTTATTAATTTCTCAAATGATGAAGTATTTATTCTTTTCTTTTGTTTATTTTGATTCAATGGTAATTGATAATCATTTCTTTTTTCAAAACCTAAGAAATCATTATTTAACATTTTTTAAATTTTTAAAATATTTAAAAAAATAAAAAATAATAAAACTAAAATATCAAAATTGAAAAAAATTTTTTTTATTTACAAAAATGTTCTTGTCTCTCAATAATTAAGTCATTAACAGTAATATTTACTTTTGAAATATCATTAACTTGTTCATTAAAACATGAGGAAAAAAAATAATTTTCATTAAAAGGATAATCCTTATTACATCTTAAAACATTATATTGACTAAATTTACAAACATCATTCCCTTCTTTATTACATAAACAAAAAGGCATTGAAATATCACATTTTTCTTTATCATTAGGATCAACAGAATCAATAAAATTTTCTCCTAAAGTTTTCTCAGAAATATTTTTTCTATAATGTTCAATATAAGCTTCATTAAATCTATTATAAATCATAAGAAAATAATTTAAAGAATTAATATTATTTTGTTTCTGCATTCTGGAAATTAAATTTTGATGAATATCTTCAATAGAAACATTTTTTAAAGTTTTATCAAATAAAGAATAAACAGCCCAAATAAAAGCTCTATATAAAATAATATCTCCATAAATAAAAAAACAATCCCAAATACAATGTAAAATTTCATCATTAACAGTTTGACTAAATAAAGAAATAAAACATTTTGTAATTAAATTAGAAATACATAATTCAATTGTTTCATCTTGATTAGTATAAGGTAAAGTTAAATTAATTATTTTTTTAACTATTTCTGTATCAGTTCTAACTCCAGTGAATTTTAAATAAAAATCAAAAGGTAAATAATTTTCTGCAATTTGTGTAAAAACCCAAAAAGTTTCTTCTTCATTTTCCATTATTAATAATAATTTTGCTACAATATAATTAAATCCTTGACAATAACCAATTGTTATATTTCTCATTGCAAATGCCATTAAAATATTTTTTAATTTTTGAATATTATTTTCATCTTTAAAATATGGAATTTCTGGAAATGTTCTATGTAAATCTAAATTTATACTTTCTTCATATGGAAATGGAATTTTTTTTGGAAATGTTGATAATAATGTATAATAGTAATTTGGATTATTTAACATTTCTCTTTTTGCACCACTTGCTATTAAGTAAAAGTTTCTTCTTTGAGATTTAGGTAAAGGATTATATAATAAGTCTTTTATTAATTTTATTTCTTCGTCTGAAAATATTATTTTGCTATCATTAAGTAATTCTTTGTATTTTTTCTTCCATGTTAATCCTTTTTTATGACGTTTTGTTTTTTCGTTTTTAAATAACATTTCTTCAAATGTTTCTATTGATTCTTGTTTTTTTTCTTCTTTTTGTTCTTCTATTGTCTCTTCTTTTTCCATTGATAAAATAATTTTTTTTATTATTTGTTTTATTTTAATTTTTATTTTTTTTTAATTTTTTTATTATTATAATTACCATAAAATATATTATTAAATCAATTAAAAATTTTGAATTTTTTTTAATTTTACTACATTATTCACTATTTGCCATAAATATATAAAAAAATTATACTATTTATCTTCCCAATAGTGAAAAAATAATAAAAAGTATTAATCAATTAATTATATTTCATTATAATTAATTATAGATACTTATAACAAATAAAATAATACTAAAATTATTTAATAATTCATATTAAAAAATTAATTTATTTTCATAATTAAAAAAATGGATGGACATTCTAATTATTCATTACAAAATCGCTCAAATAATCCATATATTATAGATACTGAATTTATATCATTATTAAATGGATTATCAAATATAATAAAAGAATATTATAAATCAACTAAACAAAATTTAACTGAAGCTTCATCTTTTTATAATTTATTTGAAAGTCAAGAAGTTTTTGCAAAAAATATCTCAAATGAAATTTTAAAAAATAATTCATTAGAAAAAATAAATGATTTAATTCAAAGATTAGAACAATTAAATCAAACTAAAAAAAATTTAGAAAAAACAAATAAATCAATGACAGAACATTTATATACATTTTTAGAAAAGGCAAAAAATCAATTTAAAAAAATGAAGGATATGAAAAATAAAAAAAATCAAGATTCAATAAATGAAAATAAAGATTTAATATCAAGTGAAAATTCATCAAAAAATAATATATTATTTAAAATTCCTATTGAAAAAAAAATATATATAAGAAGTGGAAGTCAATCCCCAATAAGTGGAAATATAAATGATCCAACTTTAAATAGACTAACTAAAAATATTATTTTTTTTTTAAAAAAATATGATGAAATAAAAGATAATTTATTTAATCCTGATGAAAATTTACAAATAAAAATTGAAGAATTAGATTTTTTACAAAAAGAATTAAAATTACAAATAGATAATATTTTAATAAGAAATAATAAAAATTATATTAATGAAACAAATTTAGAATCTAGTGAAAAAGAATTTATAATAAAACAATTAAAAGAAAATTTAAAAAAACATCAAGAAGAATTAATGAAAAAAGAAAAAGAAATAAATGATTTAAATAAACAATTACGTGATTTTGTTAATGAAAATAAAAAATTGAGTTTAGAATCATATAATAATAAAACAATGTCTCAAAATACTTTAAATGATACTATTAAAGCATATAAACAACAAATTGCTCTTTTAAATATGGAAATATCAGATAAAAAACATTTAGAAGAAGTTAATAGAAATTTAGAATATGAATTATCAAAATTAAAAAATGAAATTATATTATCTCATGAAGAAAATTATGAAGGACAAATTCAAGAATTAAGAGAAGATAATAAAGTTTTAAGAGATGAAATTAATAAATTAAGAAATGAAATTTTACAAAAGAATAGAAATATGAAAAATATTGAAAATAAAAATACTATTTTACAACAACAAATTGATGAAAATAGTGAAAATATTCAAAATAAAGAAAGTGTAATTGTTAATTTAACTGAAAGTAGTATTGAAAATAATGATAAAATAAATAATATTAATAATCAATTACAATCTGCAAAAGAAACTATTAATTTATTAAAAAAAAAAAAAAAAAAAAAAAAAAAAAAAATAAAAAAATAAAAAAAAAAATAAAAAATTAAAAATAAAAATAAAAAAAAATAAAAAAAAAAAAATAAAAAAAAAAAAATTAATTTAATAAAAAAAAAAAAAAAAGAATATGAAAATGAAATTAATAAATTAAGAGATAATTTAAATATTTATAATCAAAATGAAATACAATTAAATAAAACTAATGAAGAAAGATTAAATGTAATTAATTCTTTAAAATTACAATTAGATGAAGAAATAAAAGCAAATGAAAAATTAAGATTATTAATTAAAGATTTAAATTTGAAATTAAAAGAAACAGATGATACAATTGATCAATTAAAAAATGAAAACTTTATTTTAAATAATAAAATAGAAACTAATCCAGTAAAAGAAAAAGATGATAATGAAAAAAATATATTTAAAACTAATTTAGAGAAAAGAACAAATGAATATGTTGAATTAAGAAAAACAAATTCAGTATTAAGAAATAATTTAAAAGATGCAGAAGAAAAATTAGTAACATTAACAAAACAAGTAGAAAATTATAAAAAAGAATTTACAAAAATAAATGAAAAAATAAAAGGAAGTAAAAATGATAATGCAAGAACATTAAAAGAAAAAGAAGAGGAATTATCAAATTTATCAGAAAAAAATACAAATTTAACAAAATATTTAACTCAAAAAAATAATGATATAATAGGATTACAAAGAGAAAATATAATGAAAACAACAGAAATAACAAATTTAAAAGAACAAATAAAAAAATTAACAAGTATATTAAATAATATGACAAAAAATCAAGATGATAATGTAAATAAATTAAATGCAGAAATTAAACATTTAAAAGAAACTGGAATAAGTATTGTTGAAGAAAGAGATAAAATTAAAAAAGAATTAGATAATACAAAATATGAATTAGATAATGTAAAAGATCAAGCCAATGAACAATTAAAAGAATATGGCCAAAATACTTTAATAAAAATACAAAATTATCAAAGTATAATTGATAAATTAAAACAAAGTAATGAAGAATTATTTATTGAAAATCAAAAATTAAAAAAAAATCAAGATAATTTAAAATTAGAAAAAGCAAGTGTTGAAAGAAATAAATTATTAATTGAAGAAGATGTTAAAAATTTAAAAAAACAAAAAGAATATAGTGAAAAAATGCAAAATGATATTCAAAATGAATTAAATCAATATAAAATGTTAAATGAAAAACAAATGGAAATGTTAAAAGAATTAGTTTCTGCTGATGAATTATTAAAAAAAGAAAATTTAGAAAAAAATAAAAAAATTGAAGAATTAAATGAGACAATAAATAAATTAAAAGAAGAATTAAATACAAAAACAGAAATAATAGAAAAATTAAATGGACATATTAGTCAATTAGATAGAGTATTAAAGGAACAAGAAATTTTAGGAAATAGATTTAATGAAGATAAAGATAGTATTATTAAAATGAAAGATGAAGAAATTGCAAATTTAAATAATAGTATACAAAAAATGATTGAAAATAAAAAAACTGAAAATGAAATTAAAACTAATCAAAATATTGAATATTTAACTAATACTATAAATGAGCAAATTTTAAAAATTAATGAATTAACTCAACAAAATAGTGATTATGTAAATCAAATTAAAATAAAAGAAGAAAATTTAATTCAAATTGAAAAATCTTATAATATACTTAATGATAAATATAATAAAGATATTAATCAATTAACAAATCAATTACAAGAACAAGCAACTATGATTAAAGGAATGAATTCTGATAGTCAACATGAAAGTGAATTGAATAAAAAATATATTGAACAAATTAAAAAATTAGAACAATCAATTAATGAAAAAGATAAGGAATTAAATCAATTTAAAAATGATGAAGAAAAAAATAAAAAATTAATTGCTTTATTAAATAATAATAATAGTAATAATAATATAAATAATCCTAATATTAATTTAATTGAAACAACACAAAATGAAAATAATAAAGATATATCTTTACTTTATTCAATGGTAAATACATTAAAAATAGAAAATTCTTCTAAAGATAATATAATATCATCATTAAAAATAGAAAATGAAAAAGATAAACAAAAATTAACTCAATTACATGAAGAATTATTAAAAAAAGAAAAAACAATTCAAGAATTAAATGAAAAATTAGATGATTTACAAAATAATACTCAACAACAACATAATAATCAATTAAATATTTTAACACAAAATTTACAAGAAACAAATAATTTATTTGAAAATTCAATGAGAGAAAGTCAAGAAAAAGATAATATAATTCAACAATTAAAAGAAGAAGTTCTAAATAAAAATAATGAAATAACTCAATTAAAGAATTTATTAAATGAAAATAATCCATCTGAAAAAGAAAAAAATTTAGAAAATATAATTTCAGAAAAGGAAAAAATAATAAGTGATTTAACAATGAAAAATTCAGAAAAAGATAAACAAATAAGTGATTTAATTGTAAGTAATTCTGAAAAAGAACAAGAAAGAAATAAAATAATTGTTGATAATGCTGAGAAAGATAAAAAAATTAATGATTTAAATACTGATATTCAAGAAAGAGATAAAAAGTTTAATGAATTATTAATTTTAAATACTGAAAAAGATAAAACTATAAATGAATTGACTTTAAAAAATTCTGAAAATTCTACTAAATTAAATCAATTATTACTTACTAATATTGAAAAAGAAAAAAAAGAAAAAGAACAAAATATTAAAATGAATATTTTTGATAAAGAAAAAGATGATAAGATTAATGAATTAATTAATGAAATAAATGATAAAAATAAAGAAATTCAAAGACTAATTAATTTAAATAATGAAAAAGATAATCAAATAGAAGAATTGAATAAAAATAACAATGAAAAAGAAATTCAAATTCATCAATTAATTAATACTAATTCTGAAAAAGACTCAAAAATAAGTGAATTATTATCTAAACAAACTGAACAACAATCAAATTTAATTTCTGAATTAAATAAAAAAGCAGGATTCGAAAATATAAATGATGAAAATAAAGATAAAATAATTAATGATTTAAAAATAGAAAATGAAAAATTAAAAAATGAAAATAATATAAATGATGAAAATAAAGATAAAATAATTAATGAATTAAAAGAACAAAATGAAAAATTAAAAAATGATAATAATATAAATGATGAAAATAAAGATAAAATAATTAATGAATTAAAAGAACAAATTGAAAAAATAAAAAATGAAAATAATATAATTAATGAACCAATTAATAATAATTTAAATGATGAAATATTAAAATTAAAAAATGAAAATATATTATTAAAAGAAAATAATGAGAAAATAATAAATGATTTAAAAGCACAAATAGAAA
>Ga0256407_10014399_pt1 | contig 10418 bp, 7 predicted proteins | sample RumenRJG_04DNA_FD_193489 | JGI IMG/M metagenome (GOLD analysis project Ga0256407, IMG submission 193489) | Bovine rumen microbial communities from Lethbridge, Alberta, Canada - RJG_04 | ecosystem: Host-associated > Mammals > Digestive system > Stomach > Rumen | place: Canada: Alberta | collected... | reverse complement strand
CAATCCCCAAAAATATATATTTATTTGGGGATAACAGAATATTAAATAAATATATAAAATAAAAAAAATAATTTTAATTAATTAAATAATTTTTTATTTTTTATTATTTTTTATTTAAAGATGCTTAAAATTTTATCTTCATATGAAAATTATGAAACATATTTAATAAATGAAATGCAAATAAGTAAATGAAAAATTTTTATATTTTTATTAGAGCAATCACTCTTAGACTTTATAGTAGAATCAAATCCTGATACAATTTATTCTTCTTTATCAAATTTATTTAAAAGTGATAAACCAAATGATAAATTATATTATGATAAACTTATTTATATTTTTTCCTTAATTTCAAATAAAATTAATGACAAAGAAGAAAAATGTTTTGAAAATATAATTGAAGTTACAAATAAAATGAAAGATATTCCAGAAGAAAAAAAATATTCAGATTTATTTTATATTACAAATAATCAAAAATTAAAAAAAATAATTTTAAATAAAGTTAAATTAATAAACAATAAAGAAAGTTTAAAAGGAATAATAAATATGTTTTTGAATTATTTAAATAAAGAAAATGATGAAGAAGTACTTAATTCCTTATTAGATTATATTGTTAATAACAAAGCATTTATTTTAATTTCAAAAAAAAAAAAACAAAATTTAAAAAATTTATTAAAAGATATAAAAACTGAAAATGGAGCAAAAGTCCTTTTTTATTTAACATTTTCATATGATAATATAATTTATTCTAATATATCAGATTTAAAAGAAAAAGTAAAAAATTTAACAAATGAAAATGAAATATTATCTTCAATTCATGATTCAAAAAAAATTTTTGATTTTGATTATTCAAAATTAGAAGAAAATTATGGAAATGAATGTACAGAAATAATTGAAAGCTTTATTAAACAATATGTTATTCATTATATTTTATTAAATAAATTTCTTGATAAAAAATATGTTTCATTTGATGATTTTGAAAAAGAAATTGGATATAAAATTGAAGATATTGAAGATTCTTTAATTGAAGGAAATGATTCTGGTATATTTAAAGTGAGAATATGTTATAATGATAATAAAATTAAAATTATTTTTATTAAAAGAAGTTCTTTTAATAAAAATGATATTGATAAATTATCTGAGGAAATTTTAACAATTAAAAATAAAATTGATTTGACTTATAATGCAGTTGAGCAAATTTAAATAAAATTAAATTCAATTTATATAAAATTTAAAATAAAAATATTTAACAAACTAGATATAATTATTTATGATTATTTATTATTATAATATTAATAATATATAAAATATTATTTCTAAATACATTGAAAAAAATTTTTTTTTTATTAATAATTTCTTTTAATTGTATCAGTTTCTTTTTCACTTTTTTTTTGTTGGAATGTTTGAATAAATTCAATAATATCTTCTTCTTTATCCATATTCATTTTTACTAATTCATTTATTAATAAATTATCATTATTATTATGATGACTTTCAGATTCAGTTGAATAATTTTTATTATTTATTTTTGAATTAGTTTTATTATTATCTAAAATTGCATCATTATCATCAATTAATTTATATTGTTCTATATTTTGATTTTTTAAAATATATTTTGAAACTTTTTCATTATCTTTTATATTTATTTTATATATATTATTCATTTTAGAAAAATCAAATTCATTAATTTCTTCTATATATGATTGAAGTTTTTTTTCTAATAATTTTACCCTTTTTTTTCTTTTTTCTTTTAATCTTTCATTAGTATCTAAAACTTCTTTTGATATTTTTTCTATTTTATTAAATTCATTTCTTATTTGTTCATAAGAATTTTTAATAGTTTTGGAAAAAGAAAAATTTAAATCTGAAATTTCTGTATTTGAATTTGAATTTAATGAATTAAGAGCTAAATTAATTGAATTAATATATGATTTAAAATATTTTTTCATTACTTCAATTTGGTTAAATAAATTTACAAATGAATCTTTATATTTTAATGGTATACTTTTTAAAATATTATTAAAAGATTTTTCAATTTGTATATAATCATTTATTATTTTTTCATATCCATCAATTATTAATGAATTTATTTTTGATAAATCATAAGTATCTTCAATCTTATTATCAATTAAAACTTTATTCATTATTGAATTGTTAAAAAATAAAAGAAAATATATTTTTAAAAAATAAAAAAAAACTTATAAATAATTATCAATTTATATTTTTAAAATTAAATATTACATATAATATTCAATGGGGAAGAAAAAAATAAAAGAAACCAAAAAAGAAAAGAAAAAGAATAAAAATCCAAATAATAAAAAAGAAGAAAATTACCAAGAAAATAAAGCGGATTTTTTTTTAGATGATGCTGATGCAGATTTGGCATATAATTCATCAGAACTTGAAGAAGAGGAAGAAAAAGAAGATGAAGAATTTTCAGAACATGGAAGTGATTTAGACTTTAATGCTGAAGATTATGAATCTTCAGAAGAAGAAAAAGAAAAAAAAATAAAGGAAAAAAGTATGAATAGAGAAGAATTAAAGAATTTAATAAATAAAACTAAAAATGGAAATAATATTGCAATTACTAAATTATTAATTTTATTTAATCAAATTACAAATCCTAATAATAATGTTATTTTTGATAATAATGAAGATAATATATTATCTAATCCAAAATTAATTTTGAAATTAATTAATTTTTGTATTGAGGAAATACCAAATATTCTTCAATTGAAATTTAGTAAGAAAGATAATTTAAATAATAATGAAAAAGATAGTTTAATTAAAAGATATATTTCAATTTTAATTAAATATTTAAAAAATTGTGAACCGACTATGAAGGATTTTATATTTAATAATATTGATAATTTATCAAATTTAATTTTTTTATATTCTAATTATTGTGAAGTATTTTTAAAAATGGGACTTAAAATTTGGAGTTCAACTTCAATAGAAAAATTAAGAAAATCAATATTAACATTTGTAAAAAATTTAATAATAAAAAAACCTCAATTTTTTGAATTATCAATAAAATTATTTTATATTAATTATTTAGAAATTGCAAAAGCAATGAATATTCAATCATATAATCATATAAAAACACTTCAGAATGATATTATTGATATTTTACAATATGATTTTCAAAAATCTTATATTACAATATTTACTTTTATAAGAAAATTATGTATTCAACTTAGATTAACAATTATTGATAAAACTTCATCATCAATTAAATCAATATATAATTGGCAATTTGTAAATTCTCTTATTTTATGGGGGAGAGTAATTATGAAATATTATAATAATAAAGATATATCTCTTCTTTTATATCCTCTTATTCAAACTATTATTGGAGTTATTAGATTAAATTATGGAGAACAATTTTATTTATTGAGAATAAGATTAGTTATTCTATTAAATAATTTAAGTAAAGTTAGTGGAATCTTTATTCCTATTGCAATGTATATATTACCTATTTTAAATTCTAATTATTTTATTGAAAAATGTAAACCAATTCAAACTACAAATTTAGATAAATCAAAAAAGAAAAAGAAAAATAGAAATAAAGATGAAGAAGAAAATAAAAAATATCATGAAAATAAAGATAAGAGAATAAATAAAAGAATTAATATATATATTATGATAAAATTAAAACCAGAAGAATATAAATTAAAACAAATAAGAAAAGATTTATTAATTGAAGCATGTGATTGTCTTGTTGAATTTTTAAGTATACATTCAAATAAAATTACATTTGAAGAATTAAGTTATGATATTTTAAAAGGAATGAGAAGTTCAATGAAGAATATTTATGATAAAGAATATAGAGAAATTATAAGAAATAGAATAGAAAAAATAGAAAAAAATATTGAAGAAACAAGAAAAAAAATACAAAATTATAAAGGTCATGATTTAATTTTAACTAAACCTAAAACAATTATTCATTTTGAAAAAGAAAAAATTGAAGGAGATTTTCCAAAGGAATATAATAATATTTCTCATAGGAGAGAAGCAAATTTCGAAGCATTAAAATATCAAAATGAAGATAAATTTATTGAAGTTTAAATTTTTTTAATTCCCCAAGAATATTTTTTTGAATAAATTTTAAATAAAAAAAGATTTTTTACAATTTAAATTTCAAATTTTTATTAATATATTAATATATATTTTCATTTAATTAAATAAAAGATGTTTTATTTATATTATTATTTTTAAACTAAATATTCAGATTTTTATAAATTTTTCTTTTCTGTACAGAACATATTTTGATTTGAATTATTTTTATTTAAAATTTTTTTCCTTTTTAAAAGTTGTTTAGGTTTATTACCTTTACTTAAAGAATAATAACTTATAAATATCTTTGAAACATATTTATATAAAATTTCAAATTTTTCACCTTCTTTCTCTCTAATAATTTCACAATCTTCTTTAAATCTTTTTGACTCAGTATAAATATTAAATAATTCAGAGTAAGTACTATTTAATAAAGTCCTTAATTTAGGTATATTTTCTGTAGTTGTTCCAACAAAAAATTCTCTTTCATTATTAACTAAATTTAAACTTTTATAGATTTCAAAAATAGTTTTATCCATAAAATTTTTATTATAATTAATGTTAATATTTGTAATAAATGATTGTGGTAATCTATTTATTTGAGTAAGGTCATTTGTTACTTTTTTAATTGAATCTTGTACAGCTCTGAAAAATTTAGATTTACATTTTTTTAATATACTATCAATTTTTGTTTTTCTTAATGGACGATGGAAATTTAAAATTGTTTTAAAATCCATAAAATTTGAATGAAATGCACTAACTGTATTATTGTTTTTAATTTGAATTAATGCTGAGAGCAATCCTTCAAAATTAAAATCTGGTAAATCAATATTTGGATTTTCTTTTCTTTCTTTATTAACATTAATTTCTTTTGGAATTAAAAAAGATTGTAAAAATTTAGAATTGAAGGTATTTTCTTTTGTTATTTTTGTTATTTTGAAAATATATTCTTTCCTTTTATTTTCTGATTTATAACTATTTTTATTATTTTTTATATTATAATATTGTGTATTATTTAATTCTTCCATTTTATATTATAAAATGTTTTATATCGATTTATTGTATAACTCTGCTATAAATAATTTAAAAAATATCTTTCTATTAAAAATTTTTATTTTGAGAAAAAAAATATATATTTTCTTGTAAAATATATTTAATTAAAATTATATTTTTTAATATATTTATATGTTAAATGAACAATTTAATATAATTTAAAAATTAATATTTTGATTTTGATTTAAAATATTTATTTCTTCATGTAATTCATTAATTTTAATTTTTAAAATTTCAATTTTTGATTTATATTCTTGAATTTTATTTTCATGTTCAATTTTCCTTTTTTCATATAATTGATTTACTGTACAAGTATCTTTATTTAATTTTTCAATACTTTCAATTAATATTTTATTTTCTTTAGATAACTTTTGATTTTCTACCATTAAAATTTTTATTGTATTTTCGTTTTCTTTATTATTATTTTCATTTTCACTTATTATATTTTCTAATTCATTTAATTTATTTGTAAATAAAACAACATTTTCTTCAAATTCAATTTTTAATTTTTCCATTGCCCTGTCTCTATTATCTATTAAAATAGTTAATTCATCATTTTCATTTGTCAAATTTAATATTTCTTTTTTTAAAGAGAAATTTTCAGATTCAATATCTTTGAATTTTTTTTCATTTTCAATCATTCTGTTAAATATTTTTGTATTATATTCTTTATTGATAATTTCATTACTTTGTAATAATAATTTTTTATTTATTGAATTTAAATAATTATTTAATTGATTTTGAAGATATGATATTTCTTTATTTTTATTTTTTATTTCATTATCATGAATTTCATTAATATATATGATTTCATTTTCTTGTTGATTTTTTAAACTCTTTAAATTATTCTCTAAATTTTTTTTCTCAAATTTTATTTTAGAATTTTCTATTTGAGATTCATCTAATTTATCTTGTAATTTTGAAAGTTCAATATTAATTGTATCATTTACATTATTATTATCTTCATTATTTAATATATCAATTTTTTCAATTAATTGCTTTCTTGAATTTAATGACTCAACTTTTTGATTTAATTCTATATTTTTTATATTTAATAATTTATTTTCTCTTTCTAATTTTTTATTAATTAATTCAGAGACTTCAAATTTTGATTTTAAGTGTTGTATTTCAGAATTTAAATTTGAAATTTCTTTTTGATTTTCTATTAATGAAACTTCTTTTTTAACTGATAAATATCTTAATTGTTGATATTTATCTGTTATTGAATCTAATTCTTTGCTTTTTTGAACAAATAATAAAAGTAAATCATCTTTTTCATTTCTTAATGTTGAAATATAATCATTTCTTGATTCTATTACAATATGATTATTACTTATATTTATTAAATTTTGATTTTTACTTGAATTACTTGCCATATGTTCTGATAATATATCTTCTTCTTCTTTTCCTAAATTTTCTAAATATTCATCATTATTTAAATTTTCTTCTAAATTTTCTTTATTTAAAATATTATTTAGATATTGGATATTTTCTTCATTATAAATATTATTATTTAAAATCTCTTTATTATTTTCATTTTCCAAATCTTCTAAATATTTTTCATTGTTTAAATTATCATCATTATTATTATCATTTCTTAAATTTTCCTGATTATTATTATCTTTATTTTCTATTTCTTCATTTTCATTATTATCATTTTCACTTTTTTCAAAATTATCATCATTCATATTCTTATTATTATTTTTTTCAAGATTTTCAATATTATCATTATTTATATTTCCATTATGTAAATTATTATTTTGAATGTTAAATCTTTTCATTTTTAAAAAAATTATATAAATTAAAAATAAAATATTATTTAATTTAAAAGATGAAAAGTAACTTAATGTAAGAATAAATCATATAATATATTTAAATATAAAATAAATAGATTTCAATTATATTCAGAAACATGGACAAAAGATGCATTTGAATTAATAGATTATGAAAATGAATTTTTAATTCCATCAAAATTAGAGACAAGAGAATCAGGATATTTAGTAAGAAACATAAACTCAATTTTATTTTTAAAAGATTTAATTCTAGATGAACAATCAAAAAAATTATTAGAAATTAAAAGTCATCCTGATTCTTTTGAAATTTTCCCTAATTCATATATAATTGATAATAATGAAGAAAATGATTCAAAATTCAAAGGAGAAAATTCATGTTGGTTTATATATAAAAAATCAAAAACAAATGAAAAACAAAAAAAATATAAAATAAATGAAGGTGACATAATAAAAATAGGAAGAATAACAGGAAGAATAAGAGAAATAAAAACAAATGATACCAAAAATAATTTTTCAAAAAAAAAAGATATAAATTCAAAAGAAAAAAATAATGAAAATGAAATGAACAATAAAAAAAATTGTATACACCAAACAAAAAATAAAAAAAAGAAAATATGTAAAATATGTTATTCAGAAGATGATACAGATGAAAATCCTTTAATTCAACCTTGTACTTGTTCTGGAACAATGAGATACATTCATTTAGATTGTTTAAAACATTGGATTGGAACAAAATCATGTGTTAAAATAGAAAGTAATGAGAATTATACTATTTATAAAATAAAAAAAATTCAATGTGAATTATGTAAAAGTATTTTACCAGATTATATAAAACATAATTCTAAAATTTATTGTGTTTTAGAATATAATACAAATTATAAAAATTATATTTGTATTGAAAGATTAACTGTTGATAAAAGGAAAAATAGATTTTTTTATATTGGGAATATTGAAAATAAAAAAGAAATTAAAGTCGGAAGAGGACATAATGTCGATTTATTATTAAGAGATGTTTCAGTTAGTAGAATTCATTTTAAATTTTATATTCAAGATAATGGAATTTTTTTAGAAGATAATGATTCAAAATTTGGTTCTTTAATATTAGTACAAAGTCCAGTTTTAAGAATGATTAATTCTTTACCTTTATTTATTCAAATTGGGAGAACTTTTATTAAAATTAAATTAAAAGTTCCTTTTTCTTTTTTTGGTTGTTGTAAAATAAATGAATCAATAAATGAATTTTATTATCAAATTCAAAATGAAAAAAATATTAATTATGATAATAATATTTATATTAAAGAAGAAAATGATGATGATGATATACAAAGTGATAATGATATTCAAAGTGAAAATTGTGAAATAAATACAATAAAAAATTTAAAAAAAAAAAATGTTTCTATTTTAAAAGTTATAGAAGATGAAAATGAAGATAAAATATTTAATGAAGAAGGAATACCAACTATTAGATTAACTACACTTGGTGATTGTTATGAAATAAATGATTTTCAAAATTTAAAAACAAATCCAAATAAAAAAATTGATATGAATGATATTAATTTCCATATTATTAAAAAAAAAGATGAAAATGCTTAATATTAATTATAAGGTATTTGTATTAATATATTTTATTTTATATTCCTTTTAATTTATATATCTAAATATTTTTTGTTTGTTTAATTTTAATTTCTCATTAAAAAATTTTTTTTAAATTAAAAATATTATGAAAAAAAATAATATTATTATAATATATTAATTTATAAGACAAAAAATAATTTAAAATTAAATATGAGAAGAGGTAGATATAATAGAAGACAAAATGATTATTATAAAAGACCTTATTATAATAATTATAATAATTATAACTATGGAAATATAAGTTATGATAATTATATGATGGATAAAATCTTAAGTACAAGAGAACCAAATTTATATGATGAAAATGTCCCAATTGAAGAAATTACTTTAGAAGATGAAAAAAAAATTCCAAAAATGCCTGAAAATATTCTTTCAAAACCTGATAAAGATAGTTTTAATAAATTAATTGATTCTTATAAAAAACAAATTAAAGAAAAAAGAGATTTAATAGAAATAAATATTTTAAAAATTCATGAAAAAAAAAATGATTATGATGAAAATATTGATGATCCAATATTTAATGAAAAGAAGAAATTAAAAGAAAGAAAAGGAGAATTAATTAATATATTAAAAGAAAAAAAAGAAACAAATCTTCCAATTAGAAATAAAATTAGAGAATTAAAAGATGATTTAAAACAATATGAAAGATATCATTTAAGTACTAAAATAAAAGTAATATTAAATGAAATTGAAAATATAAAAGAACAATTATGTTTTAGTAAATTAACATCTCAAGAAGAAAAAAAATTAATAAACAGAAAACAACTTTTAAATGAATATCTTATACCATTAAAAAAATTAAATGATTATAAATTAGAAAATAAAGATTTATTGCAATCAACTTCTGAAGAAAAAGAAGAATTAAAAACAATTGATGAAGATTTAATAAAAGTAAATGATAATATTAAACAAGTTTATAAAAATAGAGAAGAAAAATATATTTCAACAGATAATGAAATAAATAATATAAAATTAAATTTAGATAAATTAAGAGAAGAAAAAAGAGAATTAGTTAACAAAATGAAACAAGAATATGATAAATTTTATGAAAAAAAAAGAGAATATGAAAATCAACAAAATTTAATTGAATATATTAATCAATGTGAAGAACAAATAAAATATTAAAAAAAAATCAACAAAAAGAGAAAAAATTAATAAAAAAAAAAGAAAAACAAAAAGAAAAAGAAAAAGAAAAAGAATCAAATGAAAATAAATTATATATTAAAATCGAAACTCCAAAAAGAAAATATGACAAAGAAATAAAAGAATGTGATGAGTTAATAAATTATTTTTTAGCATTAATTCCAAAAGAAGAAGAAACAATAAAAGAAGAAATAAATACAAATGAAAATAATAAATTAGAAATAATACAAAAAAAAGAAGATTTAAATATTGGAATTTCAGGAGGAGGAATAAAGAAAAAAAAAGGAAAAAAACCAAAAATGTCAAGAAGAGTTGAATATGAAACTGGAGGATTAAAATTAGACATTGATATACTTTTAAAAATTAAAAATACTGGTTTTGATCCTCCTATGTCAATTTATGAGATTCCTGAATTAATTTTGAAAATAAAAAATTTGAAAGAAAAATATAATAAAGAAAATATTGAAATTAGTAATGATGATATTAATAATTTTAAAGAGAAAAAAAATGAAAGTTATGAAAAAGAAATTGAAATTGATAATGAAGGAAATAAATTTAATTTTGATAATGATGATGATGATTTTTTTGATAGTAAAAAAATAGAAGTTGAAAATATTGAAAATCAAAATGAAAAAAATGACAATAAAGAATTAAAAGAAGAAAAAAAAGAAGAAGAAAAAATTAAAAAGAAAAAAAAAGTAGAAATTGAAGAAAAAAAAGAAGAAAATAAAAATAAACTAC
>Ga0256407_10014395_pt1 | contig 10422 bp, 3 predicted proteins | sample RumenRJG_04DNA_FD_193489 | JGI IMG/M metagenome (GOLD analysis project Ga0256407, IMG submission 193489) | Bovine rumen microbial communities from Lethbridge, Alberta, Canada - RJG_04 | ecosystem: Host-associated > Mammals > Digestive system > Stomach > Rumen | place: Canada: Alberta | collected... | reverse complement strand
TATATATATTTAATAAAAAGAAAAAAAAAAAATCTAACATTCTAAAAGCTGTATAAATCATTGAAGTTATAATAATTTGTAATTTTTTCCAAAAATCAAAACTATAAAGATATCTGAAAAATTGTAGAATTCTTAAACAACTTATAATAGATGATTTATTATTACTATTTTTTCTTATTTTTACATGTAATTCAATTAGAGAAAGAATTACTATTATAAAATCAAATATATTCATTAAACTTTTAAAAAAAAATAATCCTTCACCAATTAATAATATTAATTGTTCTATTATAAAAATATAGATTATACCTAAATTTATATATTTAAAAATATTTGAAATATTATTTGAATAATTTTCTATTTTAAGACATAGTATTATTGAATTTATAAAAATTATGATCATAAATATAATTTTTACAAAAGGTTGATTATAGATTAAATAACAATAATATCCTAAAGTAAAAATTTTATGATAATTTCTTTGTTTTTCAATTTTTTTAATGACAATAAAATTAAAAGTTTTACTTGTAGCAATAGATAAAAATTTTTTAAATTGTTTTGAATTAGAAATTTTTCTACTTTTAATTAAAGGATATTTTTTATAATATCTTTCTAAACGATATTTTTTGGATAAATTTTTTATAAAATATACAGTTGATTGTTTAAAAAATATTCCTTTTATTAAAATAAATTTATTTTCTCTATTTTCATATTTTTCAAACTTTTGAAACAATGTAGCAATAATTAATTTCATGAGAAAAAGATTATTAATAATAATACATAAAACAAAAAAAAATATAGATGCATAATAATTATATCCATCTATCATTAATCTCATAAAAACAGACCAACCACTTTTACTAATAGTTATAAAGACAATTAAAAAACTTTTTAATGTATTATCAAAAGTAGTAATTCCATAATTAAAATTTTCATTGGTTATTTCATCTTGAATATCCAACATGAAATAAGTATTTTCCTTTTTTAATTTTTTTGAAGATAAACATAAATCAATTTTATTGTTACATTTATTTTTTCCACCACATAAAGAATTTGAAAATAATTCATTTATTTCTAAAATTCCATTTATAGGTTCTTTATTTAATCTACATAAATATTGAAATCTACTATTAAAAAAAGAAAATCCTATAATTGAAAAAAATAATATTGAAATGAATAATAAGAAATAAAAATAAATTAAATCATAAAAACTATCTATAAATATATCTATAAATCGTGTCAAATGAGGAAATAAATTTATTGTTCTAAATATTTTAATTAATTTAAATAATCTTAAAGGAGTAAAATTTATTCCAAATATAAAATATAAAAAAGATGAAATTAAAACAAAAAAATCTAAACAATTCCAAAGGTCTTTTAAATATGTATTTTTTCCAATTATGAAACCTAATGCAATTGATTTAATTAAAAATTCAAAAAAAAATATAATTAAAAAAATGATATAAAATACTGTAAAATAAAATTGACTTAATTCCTTTATAAATACAATTGAATTACATATTATAACCAATAAAATGAAAAAATCAAAAAATTCATTTAAAAATAGTTTTTGACAGAAAATTCTAAAAGGATTATTTAATGAAAATATAAAAAATGAATTATCTGTAAATATATATTCATCAACAATTTTTTCATTTTTATCATCATAATTAATTGTGTGACTATTTAATATAATATTATTTTTATTTTCAATTATTAAATTTTTTTCTGTATTAATGATACAATTAGTATTTTCTTTTTGATTTGTTCTATATTTATTTTGTAATTCAATATTAAAATTATTATCCTTTTTTTTCATCATTATCTATATAAATTAATAAATAAAAACTTTATTTCATTTATAATTATTTTTTTTCATAATAATTTTTAATTTTATTTATTTTAGTTAGTCAAATATTTTTAATATTAATAAAATTGAATAATTTATATTAATTGAAAATATTAATAGAAATTAGTACTTTATTTCTAAAAACTTATTAATAATTCAGTTTTTTAAATGTTTGCATCAATACTACAATTTATTAACTTAAATATATAATATTAATAATAAATAATAATTATAATTTAATAATTAAATTTCCAAAATTTAACAACACCATCATGAGAATAAGTAACTATTGATTTATCATCAATTTCCTCAATTCCATAAATAGAATGATTATGAATATATTTTAAAGTTTGAATACATTCATAATCATTACATCTATATATTTTAATATTTTGACTTATTCCTCCTGTTAAAAATACATTTTTATTATTTAAAACACATATACTTAAACATCTAAAATTATTATTAATTTCTTTGATTATTTTTTTTTCATTAATTGATAAAATTTTAATATTTTTAAAATAACCTCCAATTATAATTCTATTATTATCTATTTTAGCAATAGCATTTTTATTATAAATTTCTGCTTCTTCAATATTATATAATAATTCATAAGTTTTTAAAGACCAAATTTTACCACCATTACCTATTGTAATACCAATATTAATATCTTCTAATAATAATATTGATTTAATTAATTTTGAAAATAATAATATTGTATTACATTGATATCCATTAATTATAGGTTGCCATATTTTTATTTTTCCATCTAATGATACTGATATTAAATTATCATTTTTATAATATATTATTTTAGTAATTGAATCATCATGTACTTTTGATAATTTTATTATATTTATATATAAATTATTTTTTTTATTCCATATATTAATATTTTTATCTATTGAACATGTAGCAAATGTATTTTCATCTTTAATACTAATATGATTAATATATGATTCATGTGCTATTTTAATTTCTTGTATTAATTTATAATTATATGACCATATTTTAATATTTATATCATTTGCAACTGTTACAAAATTACCAGATGGGAAAAATGATAAATGATTTATTATTTTATCTTTATGAGCAATTATTCCCTTTTCAAGATTTATAGATAAATGAGGAATAATTTGTTCTTCTTCTTTAATTTTTATTTTAAAGTTTGGTAAATTTTCTGAATCAATCATTTTAAAAAAAATTATTAAAATTCGTTTTTTAAATTAAATATTTTTTATAATTTAAATATATGAAAGTTAATAGTTATTTAATAAATGAAGGTAAATATGAATTTGTTTAATTTATTTAGTAAGTAGAAATAAAACATCAAACCATAATAGAACATCATCTTATGGAGGACAAAAAAATAATAAATTATCATCATTAAAAAAAAATTTAGACGAGGAAGTTTTATATAAAAAAAATAAAAAAAGAAATATATCTTCAGATAATAGAAAACCTTTTATAATAAAATATGATGATAATGAAATTAAAAATTCAAATATTAAAAAAAAATTATTTCAAGCATTAAATAATATGAATGAAGAAATAAATGTTAGAATTGATTCTAAAGAAAAATTTAAAAATCCTATTATAAATCTTGAATATTTTTTAAATAAAAATGTAAATAAAGAAAATAATTTAAATAGAATTAATGATTTAAATAATAAAATTGGAAATTTTACATCTTTTACTCTTGGAAATACCCAATTAAATTCAAATAGAGAACAATTAAATGTTATGAAAAATTCTAATACATGTAATACTTTAAAAGATAATATAGAAAATAAAATAAAAATAAAAGTATTACAAAATAATGATATAAAATTCAATCTTAATCAAAATAATAATAATATTGAAAAAAAAATAAATAATTTTAATTCAGAAATATATAATTCACAAAAGAATATTGGTATTATTTCACCAGATGAACAATTAAATATTGATTTAACATTAAATAAAAATTTAGTTAATAAAAGTTCAAATAACTCAATTAAATCAAATCTTTCTTCTTATCAAAGTCAATATGTTGAATTCAATAATTCAAAAATTTCAAATATTTCAAATAAAAATATTCAATCATTTGAAAATAATAAAAATCTTGATTTTAATTTTTCAAATAGTAATTTATCAATCAATAATAATTTAGTTTCTTTGAAAAATCAAACTATTTCTACTCAATCATTTGATAATAAAACTAAAGAAAAAAAAGTAAATGATTTATATATTCAAATTTTAAATAAAAATCAAAGTAGAGAAAAATTCATCCATAATTTGGATAAAAATAATTTAAAAATAAATATTAATTCAGAAAATTCAAATAAAAACTATAATAATTTTATTAATTTTAATTTTAAAAAATATGATTCAAATGAACTAATGGATATTATTTTTTCTCCAAAAGAAAAAAATGAAAAAAATTTAAAAAAAGAAATTGAATTGTTAAAAAAAATAAATATAAAAAAAATATTAAGTTATTATCAGCAAAAATTATTAGAAAAAGAGCAATTAAAAAACGATATTCAAAATTTATCCACATTTTCATTAAATAATACTTCTAATGAAATAAATGGTCAAATTATTTTAGACCAAAATAAACAATTAAATGAAGAAAATATTAAATTAAGAAATGAAATTAATGAATTAAAAAATAAAAAAAATCAAATTTTAAAAAAATATTCAGAAGATATTAAATTTTTTATAGAAATAATAAATAAAATAAATTTCAATAAAAATATATAATATATATTTAGTTTTAATTATATAAAATATTATTATATTTAAATATCTTTAGGACATTTTAAAAAAATTATTAATATAGACTAATATTTATTATTTAGTATTCAAATGTTTTAATTCTTGAATATTAATATCTTCAATCATCCATTTTAAAGAATTAAAATCAGGATCTTTATTTTCATTATTATTATTTTCATTTATAGAATAATCAATAATTGTTCCATCTTTCCAATTTGTTTTATAAATACAATTATTAATTTCTAATTCTCCTTCTTTATTAGGTTTATTATTATACCATTCACCATTATATTTAATACCATTATTAAAAATATAAATTCCTTTACCTTCTTTTTTGCCATAATGATAATCTCCTTCATATTTATCTCCATTTTTCCAATTAAAAGTACCTTTATCATGAAAATATCCTTTAAAAAAATTTCCTTTATATTCACTACCATTTTTAATTTTTATATATCCTTCACCATTAAATATATCATTATTAAAATTACCTTCATAATAATCTCCATTATCCCAAATAAATTTACCTTTACCTGATTTAATATTATTTTTAAAATTACCAATATATTTACATCCATCCGAATATGTTAAATTACCTTCTCCATCTTTTAACCCTTTAACCCAATTACCTTCATATATTATATTATTTTTATATTCCATTCTTCCTATACCATTATATTCATTTTCTTTTATATATCCTTCATATATACCTTCTACACAATATATTCTTCCATAAATTATATTATCATTTTTCCAAATACCCTTTTTATATATATTTAATTTAGGAATATATAATTCACCTTTACCTGACATTTTATTATTATTATCCCATTCACCATAATATATATTATTATCTGATAAAATTATTGGAGATTTTAATACTAAATTTTCATTTAATAAATAATCATTTATTTCATTTGGAATATTTAATTCGCCTTTTTTATATTCTTCTTTTAATATTTCTTCATTAATATATTTTCTAAAATCATCAATAGAAATAATTTTTTCATTTTCCATTTCTATTTTTGAAAATTTTAATTTTTCTTCACGATTAAAAATTTGACTTTTATCATCAATATCTTTTATCTTTTCAGACCAAATAACTTTACTTATTTTCATTTCAGGTTCTGATAAATAATGTAAACAATAGGATCCCATTAAATTAATTAATATTATTTAAATTATTTAATTGATTCTAATATTAAATATTTTATAGAATTCATTTTTTTATTAATTACTTTTAAACCTTTATTTCAAATTAATTTATTAAAAAAATAATTTATTTGTATTTAAAAAAAATAAAAAAATAAAAAATTTATATTACATTAAAACTTATTCCAATTTATCAATAGTTTTAATTTACTAATTTTTTTTGTTCCAAACTCTTTTATTAAAATATTTTATTTTTTTTATTTTATATTTATTTAGTTTTTTCATTTATAATAATATATGATAAATACATTTAAATTACAACATCTCTCCCTAATAATATTTTTCTTTCATATTTAAAATTGAATGGAGTTGGATAAATATTTAAGGTAATATAAAAAATAAAAAATGACTAAATAAATTGGAATATAATTCAAATTAATGATGTTTGATTTTGATTGTTCTTTATTTTTTTATTAAATGTAAAAGTCTTTTCTATTTTTTTAATTTTTATTAATAATTAATTATATATAAAAAAAAATTTTTTTCAAGATATGATATTCTTTATTTTTTATTAAAATTATTTTATATTTTTTTATCTATATACTATAAAAAATTATTTTCTAGTTAATGTCTTATAAGATATTAATAATAATGTTCCTCTTATAGTACTCCTATAATAAATGACTTTCTGACTCCTTTTTTGTTGTTTAGGAATTAAAGTATCTATATATGGATTAATTAAAGTTTCATATTTTTTTATTAATTTTTTCCTTCCCCAAACTGACTTAGTTATAGTTGGATTTTCTATTAATTTTTTTTTAATTATATTTTTGATTCTTATTAGGCTATTATTTGCAGTTATTTTTGATATTTTATTTTCTTGTTCATAAAAATTTTTATTATTAAATATTTTATTAATATCTCCTGAATCATAATATTCATGCCAATAATTTATTGTATATGAATTTACTTTTTTATCCCTTAAATTACTAATATTTACATTATTAGCTCTTGAAATTGCATATTTAGTTATTGCTAAACAAGCATCAATATAATGGATATAATTTATTTCTTTTTTTTTTATTAATTTTTCTTCTTCTTCTGATATGATTTCATTTGAAAATGTAAATGATTTTTTTTTAGAAAAAATATTAAATGAATCAGGAAAAGTTGTTATATTTAAAATTTCTAATATTCTTGAAACTTCTAAATCATTTGTAAAAACTTTTTTATCTTTACTAATATAAAAATTTGAATATTGAAATCCAAAAGGTAATTTTAAATTAGAGTACAAACCTTTTTCATTAAACATAATATCAGTATTATCTTTAACATAATCTAAAGATAAAAATCTATTAAAAATATGAAATTGATTTCTAAAACTTTCAAATTTAAGAGGATTAAAATATATTTCTCTATCATATAATAAACCAAATGGAGGTTTTAATTGTTTAAAAATTAAAACAAATTCATGAGGTAAAATTTTTAAACTTCCAATAGGATCATATTTCATCCATAATTTAATAAAATATTTAATATACTCTTCATTATTTCTAATTTCTTTAGAAGAAACAGAATCAATGAATCCTTCAATAATTTGAGTAATACATAAATTTATTAATAAAATAGGACAAATAAAAATAAATGATATAAAATAAAAATAACTAAAATTACTACCACATGTAAATTGATAAACTTCAGTATTTTGTTCTATATTATATGAATTATAAGAATCTGATTGTTGAATTAATTCTTCAATTTCTGTTTTTTTTTCTTGATTAATATAAAAGTAATCATAGCATTTTATATTATAATTAATACAATAACGATCTTTTTTATAATTTTCACTATTAGGATCTTTACAATCATGATATGCTAATTCATCCATTATTTCATACCAATCTTCTCCTGTTGTTATTCTAAATAATACTAAAACACTTGGAAGAAATCCTCTAAAATTATTTGAGCTTATTATTTTTTCTTTAAATGATACAGTTCCAAAAATATTCTTTCCTATATTTGCATATATTATTATTATTAAAAATATCATCATTGAAACATGTATTATATTTAATAAAATATTATAAATTGAATCTATTAATTGTTGTAATTTTTTAGAAATTGAAATTATTCTAAAAGGTTTGAATACTCTTAAAAATCTAAAAATTATTGGGAAAGTTGTTAATAAATCAACATCAATTATTTTTTTATAACTCAAAAATTTTATAAACATTATTATATCACAAATTATTATAATAATTAAATCATATATATTCCACAAATTATAAAAAAATAAACAACCATTTACTAAAATTTTTAATATTATTTCAATAGTAAATATTACTGAAAAAAAATAACTAAATCCATCAAGTATATAACCATATGTTTTATTTTGTCCACTATATTGAATGATAATAATAATGGTAGATAAAATAATACAAATAATAATAGTATAATTAAAACATTCAGAATTTACAAACATTCCTAATTTAAATCTCTTTTTTTTTTTCTTTTTTTCCTCTTTTTGATATGGTTTAAATTGCATAATATATTTTTGAAGTTTAATCCATTCTACTTCTTCTTTTGTTAAATCTACATAATCATTATAATTATTTTTCAATTGTCTAAATTTTTGAAATAAAATAGCAATTGCAATATTTAAAATATAAATATTCCCAATTATTATTAAAGAAATAAAAAAATAATAAGTTAAACTTTTTTTTGATATTTTCCAACAAAAATCCATTAAATTAGACCAATTATGACCATATAAAATAATAAAATTTGTTTTTAAAGAAAATAAAAAATTATGAAAATTTTCATGATTATAAATCCAATCTCCTCCATTATTATTACAAGTTTCTTTATCTCTTATATTTGGAAATTGACTACAAAAAAATGTTAATTTATCTTCATATAAACCCATTGAAACAATTGAATAAATATATAAATTAATTAAAATAATTATCATAAGAATTCCTATTGCTGGAATACATTCAATAATTGTTTTTGCCATTAAGGATATTCTTTTACTTGTTGTTATTAATCTAATTACTTTCAATGTTCTTAATGATTTTAATATTCTTAAATATTTATTATCATTCATTATTCCTGTTAAATCTATTATTCCTATTAAAATACATGCAAAATCAATTTGATTTTTTATATTTCTTAAATATGCTTTTTGGTTTTTTACTTTAATAAATGCTTTTTTTATTATTTCTTTTTTTTCATGTTCATATAGTTGATCAAAATTTAAATTAGCTGTATTAACATTCTCTATTTGATTCATTATTTCTTCAAAAGTTCCATTACTTTTTACATTCAATTGTGAATCTAATTTAGGATTTATAATAAATCCATCACTTATAATTTTTAATATTCCTTCAATAAAAAAAACACAATTTAAAAATATATTTATTCCTTTAATAAAATATTCTTGTGTTGAATTACCAATTACCCATTCATTATCAATACATATTATTATAATATTTATTATTATTAATAGATATATTATATAATTAAATTCCTTTGAATAAACCATTTCTTTTATTTTTTTTCTAAAAATACTTTCTCTATGGAAAATAAAAAAAGAACTTTCTTTACAATAATCAATTAATTTTTGACAACTTGATTTAGTAATTTTATTTATATCTTTATCTTTATTTTGATATTTTTTATTTTTTTCGTTTAAATTATTATCAATTATACTTTCATTTAAATTCAATGTATTTAAAAACAAATTATTAATATTTGCCTCAATTAAATCATCTTCTTTTGTGATTTTTTTTTCTCTAAGTTTTTGAATATATTGTTTTTCATAATCAATATCAAAATTATAAAATTTAAGTTTCTCTAATTCTCTATTATAATATTGATTACTTTTTAACAATTCATTTAAATTTATTTCTTTTTTATTAACCAATTTCTTCATATTATGAATAAATAAATAATCATCATAAATTTTATATTGATTTTTATTAAAATCAATAATGGATTTTCCAATTAAAACTAAATGCCCAGGGCTTGCTAATCTTTTTCTATTTGAAAAAATAATATATTGTCTAAATAATTCATTTAAATTTTGTTTATTATTTTTTTTTGAAATTGATTTATCAAATTGATAAATTCTTGTAATTCCAAGAAATAAATATGATAAATTATTTTTAACATTTTCGTTTTGAATTAATGAATTATATGAATCTGAAAATGAACCAATTAAATAAGCAGTAAAAGAATTCATCATTGAAAATTGGCCAAAAATTACTAAACAAAAGAAATAAATAAGAACTATTATATTTTTATTCTTAGGACTTTTATAACATTGATAAAATATTTTTTCCCATTCTTCTCCAAGAATTATCATAAATGTAGTTAAAAAAGATTTTAATATACTATCAAAATTAAATGGATAACTTTCATTATCATCAGAATAATGACCATTAAAGTCAATTTTCATTGAATCTTTGAATAATATATATCCTAATAAACTAAAAATATATATATTTAATAAAAAGAAAAATAAAAAATCTAACATTCTAAAGGCTGTATAAATCATTGAAGTTATAATAATTTGTAATTTTTTCCAAAAATCAAAACTATAAAGATATCTGAAAAATTGTAGAATTCTTAAACAACTAATAATAGATGATTTATTATTA
>Ga0256407_10014392_pt1 | contig 10423 bp, 6 predicted proteins | sample RumenRJG_04DNA_FD_193489 | JGI IMG/M metagenome (GOLD analysis project Ga0256407, IMG submission 193489) | Bovine rumen microbial communities from Lethbridge, Alberta, Canada - RJG_04 | ecosystem: Host-associated > Mammals > Digestive system > Stomach > Rumen | place: Canada: Alberta | collected... | reverse complement strand
TGTTCCAGTGCAAAGTCTGTGAAAATACGTGTTGTCGTGGTAAGCGTATATCCTGACATGGCAACGTTCATTGGAGAGTTGGCAATGTTGGAAACTAACGGATAATAACCCCAAGCGCCTGTCGAATATCTTACAGGGAAAAGGTTAGGTGCCATGCCGTAAGCACCTGCCCAGTTCTGTTGCTGGAAGAAAGCACCACTATTACCATAATAATATCGTGGCTGCTTCTGCTGAGCATTAGAACCAGCGAGGTTTACCTTGAATTGGGTAGTCTTCGTAATCTGGAAGTCCAGATTTGAACGGACGTTCAGACGATTGTATGCATAACCGCCCTCATAACCCTGATTATTATTCCAAATCTTGGTCATATCACCTTCATTCTGATAATCGAAAGCGACGAAATATTTCACAAACTTCGTACCACCGGAAATATTCAGGTTTGTATTATAAGAGAATGCCGTTCTGTTGAACATCTCATCCTGCCAGTCTACATTGGGATAGCGTTCTGCTTGGCTATAGTCACCAAGATACTTACCATCCTTACCATAATGTGGCTTTACTGTATAGTCCTGATTACGGAAATTATTAATAAAGGTCTGTGGACGATAATATGCCCATGAAGCATCACCACCAAGAGCCAACTCATGTTCGAGAGCCTCATTACGCATCATATATCCATCGTAAGAGTCATACTTACGAGGAAGTTTTGATACCGTCTTCAACGTAGCGTTGAAACCAACATCAATTCTTGCCTTACCCTCCTGACCGCGCTTAGTGGTAATCAGAATAACACCGTTAGCACCTTCCACACCGTAAACGGCAGTAGCAGAGGCATCCTTCAGCACAGATACGGTAGCGACCGACGTAATATCAACAGATTTGATTTCACGTTTCACACCATCCACGAGGATAAGTGGCTGAGCATCTTGGTTCCAAGCAGCAGCACCACGAATGTAGATTTGCGGGTCTTCTTCACCTGGCTGACCGGTAGAAGCGATGGTGGCAACACCAGGAAGGTTACCCGTCAAGGCTGCACCAACACTACCAATACCTGCGGAACGCTCCAGCACTTCACCCGTTGTCTGGGAAATAGCACCTACGACTGAGGCTTTTTTCTGCTGGCCATAACCAACGACTACGACTTCCTGCAACTGGGTATCGTCCTGCAGCGTTACCTTAAAGCTACGCTGTTTGCCGACTTTGATTTCCTTGGTCGACATACCGACGTAAGAAATCACCAAAACCGTCGACTCCGAAGGCACCTTCAACTGGAAGTTACCGTCGAAATCCGTCACTGTACCCAAGGAAGCATTTCCTTTCACAATTACTGAGGCACCAATCAATGGGTCCGCAGCACCGTCCGTGACATTACCAGTCACCGTGATCTGGGCCTGCACCGAGGTACAGAAGGCCATCAGCATCAGGATGGTCGGGAAAGTCTGTCTGATCAATTGTTTTAGATTCTTCATTTTGACAGATTTTGATTCATGTTTTTTGTTGTTATTTTGTTAGTTAGTTGAACTCGCTAATAGTTTCGGTTGCAAAAGTACAAATAATATTCATATTATACATTCTCCTGCTGTATCACAAACTTTATATTTTGTAACACATATTAACCAAACCCCCAAATAAAGGGACTAAACTTTATTTTTTGTTACATTTATTTGGTGATTTGAACGAAAAAACATATCTTTGCAGCGTATTTGTAACGCGAAACAAACTATCAACTATGATAAGAAAAGTTCTATTTGGCATCCTGTGCCTGATGAACAGCCTTGCTGCTAATGCCCAAATGGGAAAGCTCTTCGATGCTGACAAGCAGATGTCGAGCAGCTTCACCACACAAATCTATCTCGATAAAGACGGATTTATATGGGTGGCCACCCGTAACGGACTGAACCGATACGACGGCTACCAGTTCCGTATATATAAAAAGGAGAGACGCCAGGAGCTGGGTATGGCCAGCAACTATGTCAACTGCATGACCCAGGACCACAACGGCCGTTTCTTCATCGGCATGTATGGTGCCCTGCAGATTTTCGACGGCCAGCGATTCCGCACCGTTACCACCTACGACCTGCAAGGCAGAACAGTTCCCTGTTACATTACCTGTCTGCTGGAGCGACAGAACGGCGACATGCTCGTTGGCACCTCGGGGCATGGCCTGCTCAAGATGAAGGGACACCGTGAGGCACACCAACTGAAAGACGTCTTTGAACACCTGAACAGCGTGCACCGCATGATGGAAGACCGCCGCCAGCATGTCTGGCTGGCCACCGAGACACAGGGTTTGTGGCACTGGGACGGCAAGACCATCAAGAAGTACTTCCAGGAAGACGGACTGCGCAACAACATCCTCGACGTCTGCGAGGGTGACAACGGCAGGGTGTATGTCGCCACTGCTAACCACGGCCTGTTCCGTCTGGACGGCGACACGCCCGTACATATTGACGTAACAGGCAATCGTCATATCTCTGTACTCTATTTCAATCGTCGCGGACACCTCATGCTGGGATATGACGGTATGGGACTGGGCATCTACAACCCACAGAACGGACGACTGGTAGACAACCCCTACTACAGTCGTGAGGTGGACCTGAGCACGGCGAAGGTGTACTCCATCTGCGAGGACCAGAACAGCAACGTATGGCTGGGGTTGCTGCAGAAAGGTATCTTCATGCAACCCGGCCACACCATGGGCTTCGGCTATATGGGTCCGAAACTGGGTGCACAGAACGTATTAGGCACGGCCTGCGTAACCAGCGTGATCGGTGACTCGCAGGGCTGGCGCTGGACAGGTACCGACCGCGACGGTCTCTACGTACAGGATGACAAATCCCAGGTAGTGAAGCATTTCAAGGAGAACTTCCCCGCCACCATCCTGGGCAGTTGCGAAGACACGAGAGGAAACATATGGATTGGCTCGTTCAAGGAGGGCTGTGGATGGATTGACCGCAAGACGATGACCTACCACCCCTATAGATTGCCGCAAGGTGCTGACATCAGTATCTTCGACGTCATCTGCGACAGACAGGGACGCATCTGGATGGCTTCCATGGGATACGGCCTACTGCGCCTGAATCCGGAGACGGGTGAGGTGAAAGCCTACGTACAAAAGGAGAAAGCTCCGGACGACCGCAAGGTCAACAGCATCACCAACGATTACATCTCACAACTGGCCCTCTCGCCCGACGGCAAGCGCATCTATGTCGCTACGACCATGGGTGCGTGTGCCCTAGATATTGAGACAGAGAACTGGGTCAGCACCTTCGGCGAGAACTGTCTGAACTACGGAACGGCAGCACGTATCGCCCGTGAGTTCGACGGGGTATTATATATAGGTACGAACGATGGACTGATTTGCTACGACTTGGCACAGCGTAAGGTGAAGCGTCTGGCCATCGAGAGTGGACTGGCAGACAACGGCATTGCCTCCATTGAACAGGACAAGACAGGACGTCTCTGGATAGGTACCGACCACGGCCTGTGCTGCCTGAATCCGAAGACAGGCAAGACGAACAACTTCTTCGTCGACAACGGTCTGCAGTCGAACGAGTTCAGCGACGATGCCTCGTGGGCCTCGCCTACGGGATACCTCGTCTTTGCCGGACTGGGCGGCGTAACCTGGTTCAATCCGGCTGACGTGCGTGAGCGGGCCTGGAAGGCAGATGTAAAACTGACTGGCTTCTCGGTAAACGGCGAACCCGTAAGTCCCGGCACGATGTCGGGCGTGTGGGAGGTGACGGACACCACCGTCATCGCCTCGAACCGTTTCGTACTCAGCAACAGCGACAACACCTTTGCCATACAGCTGTCCACGCTGACCTATGACAACCCGGAGCATATCATCTACCGATACCGCATCAACAGCGAGGACTGGGTACGCATGCCACCGGGCGTCAACGAGATCACGTTCAGCCACATGCAGCCGGGCAGCTACAGCTTCTGCGTGGTGGCCGAACAGAATGGCATCCCCACCCCAGAGCGCTGCTTCGAGGTGATTATCCATGCACCGTGGTACCGCACGCCCCTCGCGTACATTATATATATATTGATATTGGTGGTGCTCTTCCTGCAATATCGTAACCACCGCCACCGCAAGGAGCAGGACAACCTTCGCCTGCAGGAGCATATCCACGCGGAGGAGATGGCCGACGCGAAGCTGCGATTCTTTATGAATATCAGTCATGAGATACGCACGCCTATGACACTCATCGTCGCACCGCTGCAGTCGCTCATCAAACAGGACAGTGACCCACACCGACGGGGTGTCTATGAGACCATCCGCCGCAATGCGGAGCGTATCCTGGGACTCATCAACCAGATGATGGACCTCAGAAAGATTGACAAGGGACAGATGCAGATGCACATGCGCGAGACCAATCTGGTGACGTTCATTGGCGATATCTACACGCTCTTTGCCCAACAGGCGAAGAACAAGAACATCCTGTTCCACTTCGACTGTGACGAGGAAAGCATCATGGCATGGATAGACCGCGGCAACTTCGACAAGATCATCATCAACATCCTGTCGAATGCGTTTAAGTTCACGCCGACAGGCGGCGAGATACGTATGAGCCTGAAACAGAACGAGAAAGAGGCCGTCATCAACATCTTCGACAATGGTGAAAAGATACCGGAAGACAAGTTGGAACGCATCTTCGAACGCTTCTATCAGTCGCCGTCGAATGCCAACGACCGCAACGTGGGCACGGGCATCGGACTGGACCTGACACGTTCGCTGGTGGAACTGCATCACGGCAGCATCGTGGCACATAACAACACCGACGGTCCTGGCTGTGAGTTCACGGTGACGATACCACTGGGCAAGGAACACCTGTCACCAGAGGAAATTGTGGAAGACGTTACGGAAGAACCGGAGGAGGAAGAGCGCATCATCACAGAGGAGCCGGAAGAGGAGGAGGTTGCTCCTGTGGTGGACCTGCCGAAGGTAGGTAAACGTCAGAAAATCGTTGTCGTTGAGGACGATAGCGAGATTCGCGACTACCTGACAGAAACGCTGTCTGCTGACTACGACGTCACGGACTGCGAGAATGGCAAGGAGGGCTTGGCAGCCGTGCTGAAGGTAATGCCAGACCTGGTCGTCTCCGACGTCATGATGCCGGAAATGGACGGCACCACGTTGTGTTCGAAGATCAAGGGCAACAGCATTACCAGTCACATACCGGTCATCCTGCTGACAGCCAAGAGTCGCGAGGAAGACCAGTTGGAAGGCTTGGAAACGGGTGCGGACGCCTATATCGTGAAGCCTTTCAACATGGAAATCCTGCGGCGCACCATCGCCAACCTCATCCACTCGCACCATACGCTGCAGCTGAAGTTCGGACGCAACGACCTGTTAGAGGAACAGGTGGACGACATCAAGATGAAGTCACCCGACGAGAAGCTGCTGGAGCGCGTCATGCAGGCGATCAACCACAATCTGAACAATGCCGACCTCAGCGTCGACAAGATAGCTGACGAGGTGGGCATCAGTCGCGTGCACCTACACCGTAAGATGAAGGAACTGACGGGACAGACGCCCCACGACTTCATCCGCAACATCCGCATGAAGAAGGCCGCCAGCCTGCTCGCCTCTGGCGACATGAACGTCTCGGAGGTGATGTACGCCTGCGGATTCAGCAACGCAGCATCCTTCTCCACCGTCTTCAAGAAGATGTACGGCATGTCTCCCCGCGAGTACATGAACGAGCACCAGGAAGGCAACTACTAAGGACTCACGGGGACAGACCCCCTGAGTCCTTTTTGTACAAATTTATTTGGCTGTTTCAGAAAAAAGACTTACTTTTGCTGCATCAAAGAATAAAGGGAATAACAGATGGCAAGAAAAGCAAGAGAAACAAGTGGAACAGGAATCTATCATGTTATGCTTCGTGGCATAAACCGTCAAGACATCTTCAATGACGATGAGGATTTTCATCGTTTTCTCCAAGTGTTATACCAAATGGTCTGTCCTTCAGACGAGATAACAGGCAAGCAATTACCTGCACGATGTATTTTCTATGCATATTGTGTGATGACAAACCACGTTCATCTTCTTGTCAGAGAGTCTTCGGAGAATCTAGCTTCTGTGATAAAGAGGATTGCTGTATCATATGCCCATTATTATAACAAGAAATATTTACGCTACGGGCATCTTTTTCAAGACCGCTTCAAGAGCGAGCCTGTAAATGACAGCGCCTATTTCTTTACTTTATTACAATACATCCATCAGAATCCTGTAGCAGCCGGTATGACAGCAAACGTGAGTAGTTATCCATGGAGCAGCTGGCACGAATATGAAAGAGCAGGCTCTGGCATACAGGATATCTGTAGTACAGGACACGTCCTCTCCAGAATGCCCATCCAAGAACTGAGAGAGCACGTAAACACATTACTGCCAAAAACAGATTCTATTCTAGACTTTGACACTGGCAACAATTACATGACAGATGACGAGGTGAAAGCGTTCATTTCAGACACATACGGAATAGATCCGTTCAATATCCAATTGTTGAGCAAAGACAAACGAAATGAAATCTTACGGGAAGCCAAAGATCTAGGTGCAACCTACCGACAATTAGTACGCCTAACAGGACTAAGCTATGCCATCATTCGGAAGGCCTAAGAGGACTCAGGGGGTCTGTCCCCCTGAGTCCTCAAGACAAGTATCACGTTCACTGCTAATACACTGTAACGCTGTACGTTAGGTGTGACACTTGTTTATTAGAGTTCTACCAAACGATAAACACTTCCACGACGAGTATGACGCGGCGTGAGACCCATATCGACCAGACGATGGCCGAAACTGGTGGGCGAGAAATGGCGCACCACATGCACATCTTGAGTGGACAGTTTTTGAAGTATCTCCTCGGCAGTGATCAAAACGCCCTCTTTGTTGTCACGCGCTGGACGGAAGAAGGTGGAGAAGAGTGTTTCCACCTCGTCCTTCACCGTGTAACGCTGGTTGCGGCGCTGCATCTCGCGCTCCTGGGCCTTGGTGAAATAGGTGGGAAGCCCCGCTTCGACCTCATGGATCATCTGGGCATAGAGCTGCACATAGTCGATGCCACCCGTACGGATCATCTCTTTGGGCTCCAGGATGAGGAAACGGCGCGAACCCGTGCGGTCGTGGAGCAACTGGCGTGAGTTGCTGGTGCCTACGAACGAAGCGATGCGCGGCAGACGGTTGAAATTCTTCTTGTACGACCCGATGAACGAGGGTTTCATGGTCTGCATCAGCGTCTTCAGCTCTGGCATCTTCTTGGGATTCTCTTTGTCGAACTCGTCAATATTGACGATGGCGAACTCCACGAGTTTACGCTGGGCATTGCCTTTTGCTGACAGCGAGAAATCGTCGGTGTAGTAGTCGCGCAACTCGGGAGGCAGCAGTTCGCGCACAAAGGTGCTTTTGTGCAGTCCCTGTTGCGGACTGACCAGCAAGAGCATGACGGCATTGGCATGTTCGGTGTCGTAGCCCAGCCACTGACTGACGACCGCACGGAGCCAGATGCGGCCCATCTCGCGACAATAGCGGTAGGGCGAGATGCGACTGAACAGGTCATCCGTCCGATCCACGCCGTCCCATTTCCCGCGGACGGCGTCAAGCCACTGGCGCACAGGGTGATAGTCGGTGGCGAAGTCGGAGCGCAACCAGTGCTTGATGCGACTGTCGAGGCAGAAGATATTGGCCTCTTCAATGCCGCAAGCAATGGTGTTAAAACCACGCTCGTCGAGTGGACGCCACGCGTTGTCAACAGCCTCCTGCACCTTGTCTTCTGTTTTCCGCCGGAACTCATAGACATCGGTTATCACATTGTGGCGCACCTCGAAGGTGTTGGCCACAAACTGCTTCATCTCGCGAACAGGCATCAGGAAGTACTGCTTGCGCTGTTCATAGTTCTTGGTAAAAGTATCTAAATTCTCCATAATCTGTGTATCAAAAATAAATCAAAATAAATGTTAACTACTCCCATTTCGGGCACTGCAAAATTAGAAAACAATATTGACATAAACGAGAATAACCGTTACCAAAATCACCTGATTTTCAACACCTTCCGTAATAGGCTCACTAACTTCCCAACACAGTCAAAGTAACCTCCCACAATAGGCTGACACGTTTCGTCCGACAGTCGTCGGACATTCGTTTCACTATCGTCAAAAATATATTCCACAGCCGTCGTATTTTTTAGCGTAGCAGAGAAAGGCGGGTCATTGCTTGTGAATGGGGCGGAATGTACTACCTTTGCAACCAGTAACATCAATAAATACACCCAAAAGACCATTACAATGAAAAAAATCAATCCTATCCTCTACGACGTATACGCCACACCCAATCCTGACAAGGAAGGAGAGCAGCTATACCATCCCCGTATATTTAAACATGGGAACCAGATGAATGATGACGAACTGAAAGAGTATCTTCAGCGTAACACACGCGTCAATTCGTCACAGTTTGTGGGCATGATAGAAGCGCTGGTGGAAGAAATTCCCCAGCAGCTACTGCTAAATAAGTATGTTCACATCCGTGGTATGGGTACTTTCTATCTGAAAATCGGCATTCGCCCGCGTACTGACAAGAATGGACAACAATACATACCCAAATTTTCTGATCCTAAGAGCATTACATCAAACGACCTGCAAGTGGAAGGCATCGGTTTCCGTGCCGACCCCAAATGGAACCGTATTGTCACGCATTCTAAACAGCATTTTGAACGTCTAGAGCAGCGTCATCAAGCAAACATCAGCAAAAGCCAGCTGCTGCTGTATATAGACAACAAAATGGAAGAACAGGGATTTGTGACCGTGCGCGATCTGATATACGACCAGCAAACTACGAAATACCATGCCCGCAAACTTCTTGAGGAATTATCCACTGGCAAGCAACCCAAACTATATCGTATCAAGGTCGGCCGAATCTTCCTCTACAAACGCTATGGTAAATAACACTTAAGGACTCACGGGGTCTGTCCTCTGAGTCCTCAAGTGTCACGCCTAACGCGCTATGACAAAGCATGTTAGGCGTGAACGTGAACCCTGTTTTTACAACAACAGTTTTTTATTGAAGACAACTTGGTATGTTATTTTTAAAGACAACTTGGACAACTTAGGACAACTTAGGACAACATTTTTTTTCTACGATAAGCAGGGAGTCCGTAGACGCGGTTGCGTCGTAGGCTAAATAAATGTTGTCCTAAGTTGTCCAAGTTGTCTTCAATAATAATAAAACAAGTTGTCGTTTACTTCTTGAAACGTTCTTTTTCGGCCTGCTTGCGGAAGCTGTTGAGTTTCTCACCATAGCAGAGGTCACCACAGTCACCAAAGCCTGGGACGATGTATTTGTGCTCGTTCATACCCTGGTCGATGGCGGCACACCAGATGGTGCTGTCCTCTGGCAGGGCCTGCTTGACCACCTCGATGCCCTCGGGAGCAGCGATGACACAGCAGACATGGATCTTCTTGGGTTTGCCAGCCTCCATCAGACTCTCGATGGCGGCAGCCAGCGAGCCACCCGTTGCCAACATGGGGTCAACAATGATAAGTGTCTTGTTCTTAGCACTCTGCGCAGCGATATACTCCGTATGGATACCCACCTCCGTATGTTCGCGGTTGATATACATGCGGAAGGCAGAGACAAAACCGTTGTCCACGTTGTCGAACATCTCCAGGAAACCCTCATGGAAAGGCAGTCCGGCACGCAGCACGGTAGCCAGCACGATGTCCTCCTGCTTGGTCAGGGGAATGTCGAGGGTACCCAGTGGTGTAGTGACGGTCTTAGGCTTGTAGGTCAGCGTCTTCGACAGCTCGTAAGCCATCAGTTCGCCGATACGCTTGATGTTGTTACGGAACAGCAGGCGGTTCTGCTGATACTTCTTGTCGCGCAATTCAGCCATATAATGGTTCATCACGCTGTTCTGCTCTGAAAAATTGATTACTTGCATAAGATTACAGTTTTTATGATGCTGCAAAGATAATCATTAAAATTGAAAATGTAATACAGAGTTGGCAAAAATGTAAGCCAAACACTAATTTTTCAATACTTTAACGCAAAAAAGCATGAAAAAAGTAAAATTCTCAATCCTCAATTCTCAATTCTCAATAATAATATGTACCTTTGCATCCGCAAACGCAAAATAGGTAATAGTAAAATTCATTCAATAAATTAGTTAAAACAATTATGGCAAAGTTAGATTTAACTCAGTATGGCATCACTGGTTCAAAGGTGATTGCACACAATCCGTCGTATGAGTTCCTTTTTGAGGAAGAGACTAAGGCTGGTCTGACTGGTTTCGACAAAGGTCAGAACACCGAGCTGAACGCTGTTAACGTAATGACTGGTATCTACACCGGCCGTTCTCCTAAGGACAAGTACATCGTAAAGGATGCTCAGAGCGAGGATAAGGTATGGTGGACTACTGAGGAA
>Ga0256407_10014391_pt1 | contig 10423 bp, 9 predicted proteins | sample RumenRJG_04DNA_FD_193489 | JGI IMG/M metagenome (GOLD analysis project Ga0256407, IMG submission 193489) | Bovine rumen microbial communities from Lethbridge, Alberta, Canada - RJG_04 | ecosystem: Host-associated > Mammals > Digestive system > Stomach > Rumen | place: Canada: Alberta | collected... | reverse complement strand
TAGCCCTTATAGTGCTGCCAAGGCTTCTTCAGACCATTTTGTTCGTGCTTTCCACGACACGTTTGGATTGCCAACCATCGTGACTAACTGCTCAAACAACTATGGTCCCTATCAGTTCCCTGAGAAACTGATTCCGTTGTTCATCAACAATATCCGTCACCGCAAGCCGTTGCCTGTCTATGGCAAGGGCGAGAATGTTCGTGACTGGTTGTATGTGGTTGATCATGCACGTGCTATTGATACCATATTCCATAATGGTAAGATTGCTGAGACCTATAATATCGGAGGCTTCAACGAGTGGAAGAATATCGATATCATCAAGGTGGTTATCAATACCGTTGATCGTCTGCTGGGTCGCAAGGAAGGCGAGGACATGGATCTGATTACTTATGTTACTGACCGTGCCGGTCATGATCTGCGTTATGCCATCGACTCCACAAAGTTACAGAAGGAGCTTGGTTGGGAACCCTCGCTCCAGTTCGAAGAGGGTATTGAGGAAACTGTAAAGTGGTATCTCGATAATCAGGAGTGGTTGGACAACGTGACCAGCGGTGACTATCAGAAGTATTACGACAACATGTACGCTAACAGATGAAAAAGATATTGCTTTTAGGTTCGGGCGAACTAGGCAAGGAGTTTGTCATTGCCGCCATGCGTGCTGGCCAATATGTCATTGCCTGCGATCGTTATGATAATGCACCGGCTATGCAGGTGGCCGACGAACGTGAAGTGTTCTCTATGCTTGATGGTGATGCGCTTGAGGCTGTTGTTAACAAGCACAAACCTGATATCATTGTTCCTGAAATCGAGGCTATTCGCACTGAGCGCCTGTTTAAGTTTGAGGAGCAGGGTATTCAGGTCGTTCCCTCTGCTCGTGCCGTCAACTTCACAATGAACCGTCGTGCCATCCGCGATTTGGCGGCTAAAGAGCTTGGCTTGCGTACCGCTAAGTATTTTTATGCCAAAACTTTCGAGGAGTTTAAGAAAGCATCTGAGGAGATTGGCTTCCCATGTGTGGTAAAGCCGCTGATGTCATCGTCGGGTCACGGTCAGAGCTACGTGCATAATGAAGGCGAACTAGAACAAGCTTTCAAAGAGGCCATGGAAGGCTCACGTGGTGATGTGAAGGAAGTGATTATCGAAGAGTTTATCGATTTTGATTCAGAGTTTACCCTTCTTACTGTTACCCAGCAGCACGGTTGGCCTACGCTATTCTGTCCGCCCATCGGACATGTGCAGAAGGCTGGTGACTATCGTGAGTCGTGGCAACCCTACAAGATAAGCGATGAGGCTCTGAAACAGGCACAGATGATGGCTGACAAGGTGACAAAGGCGCTGACAGGTGCCGGTATCTGGGGCGTGGAGTTCTTTCTGACCAAACAGGGTGAGGTAATCTTCAGCGAGTTGAGTCCACGTCCACATGATACGGGTATGGTTACACTCGGACACACCACCAATCTCTCTGAGTTTGAGCTCCACTTCCGTGCTGTCATGGGCTTGCCCATTGCTGGCATCCATTTGGAACACGCTGGCGCATCGGCTGTCATTCTTTCTCCCCAAGAAGCCAAGACACCCGTCGACCGTTCACTGCTCAACTATAACTTTGTTGACGCCCTTAAAGAGGATCGTACGCGTATCCGAATTTTCGGCAAGCCTGAAGCTCATAAGGGGCGTCGCATGGGTGTTGTTCTCTGCTATGGCGAGGTAGGCGATGATGTAAATGCTTTGCGTGATAAGGCTAAGCGTTTGGCCAAGACAGTCCTCGGCACCGACCCTTATACAAAGTTTGAACATTAAGGTGAGATGATAGAGACCCTTCAGTCCCTACGATTCGTGTTTGCGCTGACAGTCATGTTGGCTCATTTCTCCTATGCAGGGATTGAATGTCGTAGCACTGGCGTGGGGCCGATGTTTTTCATGCTGATGACGGGAGTTGTCATGTCAAGAAGCTATGGACCAAAGATTCTCGACGAGACTTTCAGTTTTAAGCATTTTCTACTTCGCAGGCTTTTTAAGTTCTATCCTCTCCATTTTGTGTGTCTTTTAGCAGTAGTTGTTGTCCGTCATAAGGCTATGATGGGCAATGACTATCTGGCAATATTGCCAAACCTTTTTCTTGTACAGAGTTGGATTCCTGTTCCTGAATATTATTTTTCATGTAATGCGGTTTCTTGGTATCTTTCTGACTTGCTGTTGTTTCTGTTTCTTTTCCCTTGGCTATATGGCAAGATAGGTCGTATGGGCATTGGGACTCTTTTGAAAACAGCCGCTTTATTGATGGCTGTCTATGTTGCTTACGTGTTTCTTGTGCAGACTGATGACTTAAATTATTGGCTTTATGTCTTCCCACCAGTCAGGCTATTTGATTTCATCTGGGGTATGATGCTGTGGCGTGGTTATCAGTTATACCCTACATTTGGACGTATGCGATGGCCTACATTTATGGAAATATTGCTATTCTGTGGTGTCATCCTGACTATTATCACTTATCCGTTGCATGAGCGGTGGCATTATGCGCTTATTCATTGGGTGGTAATGATTCCATTGGTGCTCGTGTTCATGCAAGGAGATTCGTATGGCGGACTTGTCAGTCGTTTCTTGAAGACACGGATGATGGTATGGTTGGGAGCATTAACGCTGGATACCTATATTCTCCATCAGTTGATGTTTGCTATCCTTCTCAATAATGCTGACAAGGCGGATCTTCATCTTCCATACTTCCTGATGCTGATGCTTTGTGTGGGTGTGGTTGTGCTATTGAGCTGGTTCGTTCACTCTTATTTCGTTACTCCAGTCAATAGGTGGCTACAGTCTATAATAATTGGCAAATAATTTCGTTATTAGAATAATGAGACAAGAAAAAGCAAGACTCATAGACCTCCCTAAGATTGTCGATCCACGTGGCAATCTGACGGTAGCGGAACAGATGAAGAATATTCCGTTTGATATCGCTCGTGTTTATTGGACGTATGACGTACCCTCAGGTGAGCGTAGGGGTGGGCATGCCCATCGAACATGTGAGGAGATTGTGATTGCAGTGAGTGGGTCGTTCGATGTTACCGTTGATGATGGTCAGGGTGGTAAGGAAATATATCATCTGAACCATCCTTACCAGGGGTTGTATATCGGTACAGGTGTGTGGCGTACGTTGGAGGATTTCTCCAGTGGTGCAGTATGTCTTGTACTGGCATCGGAATTGTTTGATGAGGATGAGTATATCTATGAGTATGATGAATTCATAGAGTGGGTGAAACATAATGATTGAGATCAGACGATATACGCCAGATAAGGCCGACGAATGGAATCAGTTCGTGGCAATGTCTAAGAACGGCACGTTTCTCTTCTGCCGTGGCTATATGGACTATCATGCCGATAGATTTTCTGATTATTCCTTGATGTTCTACGAGAAGGGTAAACTTTGCGCTCTCTTGCCTGCCAATCGTTGCGATGATACATTGTATTCTCATCAAGGGTTGACTTATGGCGGCTTGATTACCACGCGTGAGAATACGACAGCTCAAGTCTGTCAACTCTTTACTGAGTTGAATGTCTTTCTCAAGAATCAAGGTTTCGGCCATGTGGTATATAAGGCTGTGCCCATAGTCTATCATCAGTGTCCTGCAGAGGAAGACCTGTATGCACTGTTCGTTGTCTGTCATGCCCAACTGCTCGGACGTGATGTGTCGTCGATTATTCTGCCAACCAGTCGCATCAAGTGGAAGCGTGACCGCCACTATGCAGCAAATAAAGCTCGCACAAATGGTCTTCAGATATCGCAAAGTAATGATTTTACCTCGTTTTGGCATATTCTCTCCGACAATCTGAAACATAAGTTTGGAGCCTCTCCTGTGCATTCGCTTGACGAGATAGAGTTGCTTCATAGTCGTTTCCCTGAGAATATCCGCTTGTGGGTAGCGCATAGCAAAGAGGGTGAACTTTTGGCAGGAACCGTACTTTATCTTTGTGGCGATGTGGTTCGTTCTCAGTATATTTCTGCTTCGCCTGAGGGTAAGCGACTTCACGCTGTCGATGGCCTTTATGACCATATCATCAATGATGTCTATCCTGATAGTTATATTGATTTAGGAACATCTAACATACCTCACAGCAGCGACCTGCACGATTCCCTTATTTATCAGAAGGAGGGATTTGGTGGACGTGCTGTGTGTTTTGATACTTATGAGTGGATATTATGATTAAGTATTTAGACCTGAAACGAATCAACGAGCCATACGTACATGCTGCCGACAAGGTGCTGCAAAGTGGTTGGTATCTGCGTGGTGAAATTACGCGATATTTCGAACAGCACTATGCGGACTACATCGGCACCAAGCATTGCATCGGCTGCGGTAACGGACTGGATGCGCTGACGCTCATTCTGCGTGCTTACAGGGAGATGGGTGTCATGCATGACGGTGACGAGGTTATCGTGCCTGCTAACACCTATATCGCCAGCATCCTGGCTATCACCGAGAATCGCCTCGTTCCTGTGCTGGTAGAGCCCGACATCAACACCCTTCAGATTGACGATACGCTCATCGAACAGGCCATTACTCCGCGTACCCGTGCCATCATGATAGTCCATCTCTATGGTCGCTGTGCCTACACTCCCCATATTGCTGACATCTGCCAGCGCTACCAACTACGCCTCATTGAGGACAATGCTCAGGCCCATGGTGCAGAGTCCTCTGCGGTTTTGCCACAGAAAAAGACCGGCTCTTTTGGCCATGCCGCCGGTCACTCCTTCTATCCCACCAAAAATCTCGGCGCTTTCGGAGATGCGGGTGCTGTTACTACTGACGATGACGAGTTGGCTGCCATGATTCGGGCCCTTGGCAACTATGGCTCTGCGCGCCATTACGTCTTTGACTATATTGGTCGCAATTCGCGTATCGATGAACTACAGGCAGCTATTCTCGATGCTAAGTTGAAAGACCTTGATAGTTCCAACCAGCGTCGTAAGGAGATTGCCGCTATATATATTAATAAGGTAAAGAATTCCACTATCCATATTCCTCAGTCTGACAGAGATTGCGTATGGCATATCTTTCCCATTCTTACTGAACGTCGCGACGAGTTAAAACAGTATTTACTGGAACATGGTGTTGAAACAGAGATTCATTATCCTATCCCTCCACATCAGCAGACATGTTATTCAGACTGGAACCATCGCTCATATCCTATCACAGAGCGTATTCATGCTGAGGAATTAAGTATCCCCTGCAATCCTGCTATGACAAATGAAGAGGCCAACCTGGTGGCTGACCTCCTCAACTCCTTTATATAATATAATGTTATTTCATAGCATTTAATAGAACTATTCGTCTAACAGCAATACGGTGGCACTTCTTGCCGCCTGTGCTCCCATGACTAGCACCTGCGCAATATCGGCGGTCTTTGACGGTCCACTGATAAACGTGCCGTATCCGTAGTCATTCATTTCTATCCGCTTATACGCTTCATGCATGTTGTTGACAATAGCCGATTTTGGTAGGAGTATAACCAGATTCTCGCTAATAAACATCACAGCTTTCTCTTTCATGGTTTGTGGAATCCAGACACAGGCGTTTTCGGCAACACCGATCATGCCGCGGACTATACCAATATCGGTGCCGTTGAGGTCGCGGGCTCGTCCTACGTCATCAGGATTACGCGTGGCAATGGTAATCTCGGGCAGGTTCGTGGCTATCTCCTTGGCATCGGGATAGAGCTCGCGTATCAACGCATTGATGTCGCGTCCCTTCTCTACCTCGATGGCATTACCACCTACACTCTTCGTCATGTTCATAAACTGCAACAGTGGGTCGGGGTATTTGACAGCCGCGATGTCGCTGAGGGCGGGCATGTCGAACCGCTCGCTCACGTTTTCTCTATACTTCTTTAGTATATCTTCCTTGCTACTCATTTCTCAATCTCCTTTATCATTTCGTGGAATGGCTTCTTGGGGAACTCCATCATCTTGTGGCCCTCAGCCCATGGGTTGAGACCGCAGTTCATGATGGACGATGGGATGACGTTGGCCCAGTGGGCGAGGGCTGTACCGAAGTTGTAGAGGCCAGGCGAGCCGTAGAGCATCGACATGCCACGGCACATCAGCTTCTTCTGTGGATTGGCCGTTCCGAAGTCATCGAGTTGTTGGCGCCATTGGTATATCTGGTCACCGAGATTCACCTTGACAGGGCAGACGGTCTGGCATGACAGACAGAGTGTGCAGGCCGATACGTTGCCACTGTGCTCCTGCGGGTTACGAAGCATGCCGAGGTTGATGCCTATGGGGCCGGGGATGAAGTAGCTGTAGCTGTATCCGCCTGAACGACGATAAACGGGACAGGTGTTCATGCATGAACCACAACGGATACACTTCAGTGACTCCCAATGTTCAGGATTACCAATCCACTCGCTTCGGCCATTGTCTACGAGCACGATATGCATGTGATGAGCTGTCGGACGGGCTTTGCGGAAGTGACTTGTGTAGGTCGTCGTAGGCTGACCGGTACCAGCACGGCAGAGCATGCGCTGGAAGACGGCTAAACATTCGTAGTTGGGGATAATCTTTTCTAGTCCAATGGCGGCGATGTGTAGTTTGGGACAACTCGTGCTCATGTCAGCATTGCCCTCGTTGGTGCACACCACAATATCGCCTGTTTCAGCAATGCCGAAATTGGCACCTGTCATACCTGCGTCTGCAGTCAGGAACTCATTGCGCAAAGATAGTCGGGCACGGTAGGTCAGATACGTTGGGTCGTGGTTGCCTTTTTCGTTGCTTATACCCTTTTCTTCGAACAATTCGCCCACATCATCGTGGTTCAAATGGATGGCAGGCATGACGATATGGCTGGGTGCCTGTCCCTTCAACTGGATGATGCGTTCTCCCAAGTCTGTCTCTACGACCTCAATGTCGTGTGCCTCAAGGTATGGGTTCATGCCGCATTCCTCTGTGAGCATCGACTTCGACTTCACCATCTTTTTCACGTTGTGATTCTTGAGGATACCGTAGACAATCTCGTTAAACTCCTGTGCATCCTTGGCCCAGTGTACCTCTACGCCGTTCTTCTCAGCGGCAGTGGCAAACTGGTCAAGATATTCGTCGAGGTGGGTTATAGTATGGCGCTTGATGGCACTTGCTTTCTCACGCAGTTGTTCCCACTCGTCTAGTCCATAAGCCATATTGTCGCGCTTGGTGCGTACAGCCCAGAATGTGGCATCGTGCCAATGAGCATAGGTCTGATTCTTAAGGAACTGCTTAGCGGCTTTACTATGTGATGTACTCATATAATTCGTGTTATTCGTGTTCGTTTTACAGCCCTGCTGCTAGAATTTCTACGACATGTTTAAACTGGATGTTGAGGCCTTGCTTCTTTGCCACGCCTGCCATATGCATCAAGCAGGAGCAGTCGGGGCCGGTGACATACTCGGCACCTGTCTGAATGTGGCGCTCAACCTTGTCCTTGCCCATCTGTGCACTGACGGCGGTTTCCTCTATAGAGAACATACCGCCAAAACCGCAACACTCGTCGGGACGCTCAGGCTCGACAACGTTGATACCATCCACCAACTGCAACAGGTCCTTGATTTTATTGAACTTGTAGACGTGTTCCTCAGAAGGGGAGGAGAGGCCTAACTCACGTACACCATGGCAAGAGTTATGCAGACTGACCTTATATGGAAACGTGCCCAGACGCCTGTCAATCTTCACTACATCATGTAGGAATTCTACAACGTCCATACATTTCTTCGCAGTCTCACACTCATGATTAATCAGCCGAGGATAGTTTATCTTGACGAACGCCGTGCATGATACGCTGGGTGCAACAACATAGTCGAAACCACTGAATTTGTTGTCGAAGTTTTCTGCCAGTGGTATGGCCTGTTTCTCGAATCCTGCATTAGCCATCGGCTGTCCGCAGCAGGTCTGATTCTCAGGATATACAACATCTATCCCAAGATGCTTCAGCAACTTATAGGTTGCCATACCCACCTCTGGATAGACGGCATCCACATAGCAAGGAATGAATAGTCCTACCTTCATATAGTATTCGTTATATTCGTGAGATTAGTGTTCGTTTTTAAATAACGTGCAGTCCGAGGAAAACCATCAAGCCATTCATGAGTATCCAGAAGATGGCGAACGGCATCGTCTTGCGCATGATGTCACCATCCTGCCCTTCCATGTCGCAAGCGGCAGTAGCAATGGCGATACTTTGTGGTGACAGCAGTTTACCTCCCTCTGATCCAGCACAGTTGGCAGCAGCAAGCCAGTTGGCCTCATTACCAGTTACACCGAAGAAAGTACTCTGATTGACGAGTCCGAGGTCGCTGGCGGCTGTGGCCTGTAGTTTGCCAAAGAGGATATTGGCATTAGTTGCACTACCAGTAACAAACGTGCCGATAGAACCAATGAGTGGAGCGAAGAAAGGGAAGGCGGCACCTGTCAAAAGTACCAGTCCCTTGGCGATGTCGTTAGTCATACCAGTATTGTTCATCAGCATGGCCATGGCTACCAGACAGCAGATGGTGACTACCGTCTTCTGCAGGTTCAGGGTGGTCTTAGCCAGCAACTTTATCAGTTTGCCAAAACTCATACCCTGAATGAGTCCACCAATCATAGCACCAAGGAATATCATCAGACCTGCATTTGACAACCATCCGAACTTAAATGTGTTGCCGATGACTGGTAACTCAAATTTAGTAACCAGCGTATTGTTCAATACTTCATTGATAGAAGGTACAATCTTGCTCGATATCAAAATAAAGAAAATAATGAGACCATAAACACTCCATGCTCGTAGTGTCTTGGCAATACCGAACTTCTGGTGTTCCACCTGTACTGTATCCTTTTCTGCCTCGTGGCGCAGGAAAAGTTTGTCGTAAAGTAGCATGGCGGCGATGGCAGCTACCGACCCGAGAATGGCGGGTGTCTCAGGACCTATAAAATGAGCACAACAGAACTGTACGGTAATAGAACAGGTACCAACGAACAAGGCGATGGTCAGATTTTTGATAATCTTAGTCTTGTCGGTCATCATTAGGATGAGGAACGGTGTGATATAGAACATCAAGGAAAGTTGTAATATAATAAAGGTGGCAACCTCGCAGAGTTCCTCAGGTGTGGCTGTGCCACTAACAGCCACTTGATTGGCCAGTGTGGTGGCAGGCAAGCCTACAGCACCAAAGCCTACTGCTACGGTGTTGGCTACTAGACAGATGACCGCTGAGAACATAGGTTTGAAACCCAGTCCGATGAGAATGGCGGCAGGGATAGCAACGGCAGTTCCAAAACCTGCCATGCCTTCAAGTACACCGCCAAGACCCCATGTCAACAGGAGTACTAGCAAGCCTTTGTCACTGGTCATCTGTATAAACTGTGCCTTAATAGTTTCAATTTCCTTTGTCTCGCAAAGAATGTTGTAGCTGAAAATGGCACAGATAATAATCAGAATAATTGGGAAACATGCTTTCAATAGCCCTTCGATTATCGACCAGAGGGTAATGCCGAAGATGCTGGCATCGGCAAACTTCTCTGGGATGATGCCCATGGCTGGCACGGCGAATAATGCTAATAGGATGGTTACTATCAGAGTAACGATAGCACTCCTATAGCCAGACACTTTGAAGCCCATCATCAATACAATGAGCAACAGAATAGGAATAACGGATAATAATGCTGTCATAGGTTTTGTAGTTATTATATAAGTTCTGGTTGCAAATATACGAAAAAAAATGAAAAGTTTTGCGTTTTCTCTTGTATTTTTTCTAACTTTTTTGTATATTTGCCAGCAAATAACTAAAAACTAGAACTTATGCTCAACAGTTTTCTACAAGAGTTGCGGCAAGTAATCAGTGCCGACCGTGTCTATACCGATGAGCTTCGCACCCTAGGTTGGGGTACCGATGCCAGTTTCTATCGTCAGATACCAAAGGTGGTCATCCGTAGCGATGGCGAGGAGGAAATAGCTAAGATAGTGCAGTTGTGCGACAAGTACAAGCTGCCCTTCACATTCCGTGCCGCAGGCACATCGCTCAGTGGTCAGAGTTGTACCGACTCTGTGCTGATAGTGGCAGGCAAACACTGGGAGATGTACGAACTGGGCAAGAATCAGGAGACTATCCGTCTGCAGCCAGGTATCGTGGGTGGTCGTGTAAATCAGATACTGAAGCCCTACGGACGTGTGTTCCCGCCCGACCCGGCATCGATAGGTTCGGCTATGGTGGGCGGTATCGTGGTTAACAATGCATCGGGCATGAACTGCGGTGTGCATGCCAATAGCGACCGTATGCTCATCTCGGCCCGCATCATACTGGCTGACGGTACCATTCTGGACACTGGCGACGAGAAGAGTCGCGAGGAGTTCCGCAAGACTCACCCCGCATTTCTGCAGCACATAGAGATGCTGCGCGACAAGGTGCGTGCCGACGAGGAGCT
>Ga0256407_10014389_pt1 | contig 10425 bp, 9 predicted proteins | sample RumenRJG_04DNA_FD_193489 | JGI IMG/M metagenome (GOLD analysis project Ga0256407, IMG submission 193489) | Bovine rumen microbial communities from Lethbridge, Alberta, Canada - RJG_04 | ecosystem: Host-associated > Mammals > Digestive system > Stomach > Rumen | place: Canada: Alberta | collected... | reverse complement strand
CACAGGCCCGCAGGAACCCTTTCAGCGTCTCCGGCTCCTCCTCGATCATCTTGTCGTTCGCGAGGAAGACCAGCTCATAGAAATTCGGCATTCCGTAGTCTGTCAGCTGGAACCAGGAGACTTCAAAGCCTTCCTCCTCCAGCTGCGGCACCTCGTGGTTCACAAGGCAGCCGATGGTGGCATCCACCTGTCCGGTGGTCATGGAACTCATCAGGTCGAATCCCACGTTCTGCAGATTCACCTTCTTCGGATCGGCGCCCGCGTGCTCCATGATGGCTTCCACCATGGCCTCGGAAAGGGCCGTTCCGCCGTATCCTACCGTCCTGCCTTCAAAATCCCGGGGACTGTTCACGTTTTTCTCCTTCAGGGAGAGGATCACGTTCAGGGGCGTCTGGCACACCGCGCCGATGGACTTGATCCCGACGCCCTGGTTCACCACTGCCTGGATCGCATCCTGCTGGTAGTAGAGACCGATCGCCGCCCTGCCTGCCGCCACCAGAGCGATGGCATCGTTCTCGTTGGCGGGGAAGCGGATCTTCACATCCAGGCCTTCCTCCTCAAAGTATCCGCGCGCAATGGCGGCGTACAGGAAACTGTGGATGGCGTTGGGATACCAGTCCAGCACCACGTTCATCTCCCGGAGCGGCTTCTTTTCCTTCTGCTCCGCGGCCGCTGCTTCCGTCTTTGCTTCCTCTGCCTTTGTTTCTTCTGTCTTTGCCGCTTCTGTCTTTGCTGCTTCTGGCTTCGGTGCTTCCGTCGCCGTCGTGCTCCTGCCGCATCCTGCGGTCATTACCGCAAGGCACAGCGCGGCTGCAGCAGCTGCGGTCTTTTTCCATATTATCTTCATTGATGTATGATCTCTTTCTCAATAATTTATATGATCTGTTCAGCCTGTCTGCCTCCACCGGAGGAAATACTTTTCCAGAAGACCGACCACGATCACCAGCAGTTCCGCGGAGACGCTCAGCAGGAGGATGGGCGCGAATACCCCCGCACCGTCCAGCTGCGTCATCATCCGCTTTGAAAAATAACCCAGCCCGCTCTGGGCGCCCAGCCACTCTCCGATGGCTGCCCCGATGACTGAAAGCGGGACCGCCATTTTCAGAGCCGAGAAAAAGTACGGCAGCACTGCCGGCAGCTTCAGCTTGCGGAAGATCTGCATCTCCGTGGCGCCGTAGGTGCGCAGCAGTTCCTTCATCTCCGGCGGTACGGCACGGAATCCGTCGAACACCGTGATGGCCACCGGGAAAAAAGTCATCAGGACTGTCACAAGGACCTTGCTCCAGACAGTATAGCCGAACCACATCACAAAGAGCGGCGCCAGAGCCGTCGTCGGGATCGTCTGGGAGGCAATGATCAGCGGATACAGCGCCTGCTCCGCCGCGGGACTCTGATCCATCAGGACCGCCAGTGCCATGCCAAGCACCAGCGAGATAAGAAGCCCGATCCCCACCACCTGCATGGTGGCCGGAAGATGGGCTTTGAACAACGGCTCCCGGAGCTCCCACAGACGCCTCAGGATCTGCATGGGGGACGGGAGGATATAAGCTTTGTTCATGCGCATTGCCGAGCCCTGCCAGATCATCAGGAAGCAGAGCACAAGGATCGCCGCCGGGAGGGTCGGGTTCTTTCTTTTCATTTCTCCCCCTTCCGGAACATTCTGATCAGCTGTTCCTTCAGCTTCAGCGCTTCAGGCGTACCCAGAGATGCTTCCGTCCTCGGGTATCCCAGGGGCACTGTGTATTCCTTCAGTTCCCGTATGGGGCTTTTTTCCGCCGCCAGGATCCGCGTGGAGAGAAATATCGCCTCCTCCACGTCGTGGGTGATGAACAGGACCGTCTTCCGGTCGCGCTCCCACTGTTCCAGCAGCCATTCCCGCATGGAGAGCCTTGTCAGGTAATCCAGCGCGGAAAAGGGCTCGTCAAGGAGCAGCAGCTCCGCGCCCGTCATCAGGGTCCGCGCGAAGGATGCGCGCTGCCTCATACCGCCGGACAACTCCCGGGGAAGCTTGTCTTCCCAGCCCTTCAGCCCCGCCGTCTCCAGAACTTCCAGCGCCCTCTCCCGGAGCTCCGCCCCGGAGCGCCGCTCACCGGCCTGCTCCGCTCTGATCTCCAGAGGAAGCGCCACGTTCTCCGCCACTGTCCTCCATGGAAACAGCATGTCCTGCTGCGGCATATAGCCGCACACCGCGTTGATGAGGACCTCTCCCTTCTCCGGCGCATTCAGCCGGTTCAGGAGACGGAACACCGTGCTTTTTCCGCAGCCGGAGGGTCCCACCAGGGCAACGAACTCTCCCCTTCCCACCTGAAAGCTCAGGTCCTTGATCAGCGGGTCCTCCCTCCGGTCATAGCGGAAAGTGACATCCCGGAATTCCGCTGCCGGGCTGAAAACTCCCATACCCTCAGTGCTTCTGCAGCTTTCCGGACTGCACTTCATGATTCATACCTCGTGCGAAGCATAAATGCCTCCGAGGTCAAACCCGTGGTCCATGGGACCGCGGCCTTTTCCAAGATCCAGCTGCGCCGCCAGCGCGCCGGAAATATATTCTTTCGCCTGCTTCACCGCCGTGTCCAGATCCATTCCCTTTGCGAGATTGGAAGCGATGGCGCTGGAAAGCGTGCATCCAGTGCCATGGGTGTTGGGATTGTCGATCCTTCTGCCCCGGAACCACTGGAAAGCACCGTCCCTGTAAAGCAGGTCGTTTGCGTCATTCAGATTATGGCCGCCCTTCATCAGCACGGCGCAGCCGCATTCCCGGCTGATCTTTTCCGCCGCGGTGATCATGTCCTCCTCGCTGCGGATCTCCATGCCGGAGAGCACTTCTCCTTCCGGTATATTGGGGGTGATGACCTCCGCCAGGGGAAGAAGTTCCGAGACCAGGGTCTGTACCGCCCCATCGCTCAGAAGCTTTGATCCGCTGGTCGCCACCATCACCGGGTCAGCGACGATGTGCCGCGCCCCGTACTCCCTGAGCTTTTTCGCGATGCTCTTTATCAGCGCGGCAGATGATACCATGCCGATCTTCACCGCATCCGGAAAAATATCCTGAAACACACTGTCAAGCTCCTGCTCCAGGAACTCCGGCGTCACCTCAAAGATCCCCTGCACTCCTGTAGTGTTCTGGGCCGTCAGCGCCGTGATGGCGCTCATGCCGTACACTCCGTTGGCCTGCATCGTCTTGAGATCCGCCTGGATCCCGGCGCCTCCGCTGGAATCACTTCCCGCGATCGTCAATGCTGTCCTCATTTCATGTACTCCTTTCGTTTTCAGCATTTCGTTTTGTAGCGCGACGGAAAGTGGTGCCCCCGGTCCGCCGCGGTGATGCATTATCTCCTGCAGGTTTTTCAGAAACTGCAGATAAAAAAGAGGATCCCTGAAGGGATCCCCTGTACTGTGCCCGAAGCCCGAAGACTCATAGTTCTTCTGCCTGCGCAGCCCGTCTTCCGCCGGTTTCGTTTCTGATCCCTACGTTGGTATTATCCAAATCAGGTTATGCGGGTTACGGCGGTCCAGCCGACTCTCAGCCTGCTCCTGCAAGCTCCCCGTTCTGTTTTTTTATCTTGCTTTTTCCTGCCTGTTTCTGTTATATCTTATTCTTTTTGATCCGGATTGTCAACTTCTCATCCCGGGAGGCTCATCTCCAGAAGAACCAGATGTAAAGGTAACCGACCATCACCGCCGTCAGGGTGAAGGGGACACCGATCTTCATAAAATCTGCGAAGGACACTTCATGTCCGTTCTTTTTCAGGAGCCCCACCGCCGTGATGTTGGCTGATGCACCGATGGGCGTCAGGTTTCCGCCCAGGGTCGCTCCGGTCAGCAGTCCGAAATACAGGAGATAGGGCTGGATCCCCAGCATGGAGGTCACGCTCGTCAGGACCGGCAGCATCGTGGCAACATAGGGGATATTGTCCACGAAGGCGGACACGACGACGGAGCCCCAGACCACGATCGTGAACAGCAGGAAAATATTGTTTCCTCCGGTCTTGATGATCAGATCTGCAAAATCTTCGATCAGGCCGGCCTGCGTGATGCCCTCGATCACCATGAACAGGCCGGTGAGAAGGAGCAGCGTCTCATAGTCCACCGCCTTAAGGGCGCGCTTCACATGCTCTGGTTCCCTGGTGCGGAGATAGTCCAGCAGCATCATCAGAACCGCATAGAACATACAGACTACACCGTTCGTGACATCGGGCTTGTTCGGGAAAAAGGACGCCATGATGAGTGTCGCCACCAGGAGCAGCAGCAGTGTGGAAGAGATCTTTTCCTTTACTTCTGTTTTCCTTCCTCCCTTGACAGGGGCCCTGTCCTTCCGGAACAGCCACAGCATGATGGGGACCGTCGCGATGGCTCCCAGCTCCACGGCAAAAAAGATCCCCGGACGTCCTTTCATCCAGAAGAAATCCATGAAATCCATGTGCGCGTAGGCGCCGAGCATGATGGAGGTGGTATCGCCCACCAGCGTCGCGGCACCCTGCAGATTGGAGGACACCGCGATGGAAAGGATCATGGGCACCGGCGAGATCTTCAGCTGCCTGCAGACAGCCAGTCCCACCGGCGCGATCATCAGTACCGTCGCCACGTTATCCATAAAAGCCGATACAGCACCCGCAAACAGGGACATGAGGACGGTCACCATGCACACATTTCCCGCTTTGTCCAGGATCGTATCCGCCAGGCGGTTCGGCATGTAGGAGTCGATAAAATAGTCCACCAGCAGCATCGTCCCGCCGATCATCAGCAGCACATTCCAGTTGATGGCGCCCGGCACGGCTGACAGCGGCAGGATCCCCGTGACAAGATAGATCGCAGCCACTGTAAGCACCACATAGACCCGTTTGGATGAAAAACGGATCATCAGTACATACATAAGAAGAAACAGCACCAGTGCCAGAAGCTTCATTTTTCCGCAATTCCTTTCGTGTTCATTTTCTGCGTCTTATTCTTCCGATTCGCGCTTTTTCCCATCCCCGCGGATCAGGTCCTTTACGACCTCTCCCGCGATCACCATACCAGCCGCTGAAGGGACAAAGGCTACGGAGCCCGGGGTCCTTCCTCCGCCGGCAGGCATGACCGGCTCCTCCGTGGAATAGACAACTTTCAGGGCTTCGATGCCGCGTTTTCTGCACTCCCTCCGCATCACCCTTGCCAGAGGGCAGACAGAAGTGCTGTAGATATCCGCAGCCCGGAAAGCGGAAGGATCCAGCTTGTTGCCGGCCCCCATGGACGAGATCACCGGGACACCGGCCTTTTTCGCGCTTTCGATCAAGGAAAGCTTCGCCGTCACAGTATCCACTGCGTCCACCACATAGTCGTACTCCCGGAAGTCAAACTGATCCGCCGTGTCAGGAAGATAAAACATTCTGCAGACGCGGACCCGGCAGTCCGGATTGATTATTGCCGCCCGTTCCGCCGCTGCGTCCACTTTATACTTTCCGATGGTCTGCTCCGTGGCGATGATCTGCCGGTTCAGATTGGAACTGCAGACCGTATCGCTGTCGATCAGGTCCAGCGCACCCACACCGGAACGCACCAGCGCTTCCACCACATACCCGCCGACACCGCCGACTCCGAACACCGCCACGCGGCTTCCGGCAAGACGTTCCATAGCTTCCTGTCCCAGAAGCATCTCTGTTCTCTGAAAACGGTCGTCCATCGTTCCTCCGCTCACCGCTCCGCGGCTGTCAACTGTGTTCCATCTTCCGGATGCGACGGAAGACATCGAAGAGGTACTGTCAATCATTATAAAAAACAACGGGTCGTTTGGCAATTCGGTAAATTTTCCGCAAAGAAAGAAGCCCGTCCGTTCGGACGAGCTTCCGCAAAATGATCAGGTTCAGGACTGTGCTTTTATTTTCTCCCGCACAAGGAAGACAAAGACCAGGATGCTGGCTGCCAGTACGACGATGCTGCCATAAAGCATGGCATCATCCTCCATCCAGCTGAACAGCGCGACAGGCAGCGCGCACACGCCCACCATCAGTCCGGAAAGGAGGCACGCGCCGGAGATCCTGGAGGGATTTTTTACGGCCATCCATGTCAGGATACCCTCTCCCATCATGAGGATGGCCGGAATCACAAGGACCAGACTGCATCCTCCGATCTCCAGCACCTCGAGGAGCTCATCCGGTTCCAGCAGATTCCACGTCCCGACGACTGCGAACAGACCGATCGCGTAGGTCATCAGCATCAGGAAAAGAATGATCCCCCCCGCAGCACAGTTAAAGACAGAAAGGATCCTGAGCGCAGTTTTATTAAGTGACATATTCATGTTGTTCCCCCTCCGTTCATCAGTTATCGTTCAGATGAAGCCATGTTAGCAGGAAAACTGTCACACATCTGTCACCCGGCCGCCAGGAAAACGCGGGCAAAAAAAAAAGCCCGGAGAATATCTCCGGGCGTTTTCTTCGAGCTGATGACGGGAATCGGACCCGTGACCTCCGCACTACCAATGCGACGCACTACCGACTGTGCTACATCAGCCTTTTTGCTGATCGCTCTCGACCAAGCTTTCATAGGATACCATCAGTTTACCGGATTGTCAACACATTTTTTTCATCCGATTTCCCAGGGCCCAGAATGCCACTGCGCTGGCCGCCGCCACATTCAGGGAATCAACTCCGTGCGCCATAGGGATCTTCACGACATAGTCGCTGCCGTCTATGGTCCGCTGTCTCAGGCCGGGTCCTTCCGATCCGAGGATCACCGCAAGACGCTCTTCCTCTCCCAGGCGCGGATCGTCCAGGGACACGGAGTCATCGCTCAGCGCCATAGCAGCTGTCCGGAACCCCATGGAGGAAAGACGCTCAAGATCTGTCCCCGCTGTATCTCCGGGCAGCCAGGCCCAGGGGATCTGGAAAACTGTTCCCACAGAAACTCTTGCAGCCCTTCGGAACAGCGGGTCACTGCATCCCGGAGTCAGGAGCACCGCATCCATCCCCATGGCTGCCGCTGACCGGAAGACCGCACCTGTATTGGTGGGGTTCATCACCTCCTCCAGCACCGCGATCCGCCGGGCGTTCCGGCACAGCTCCTCCGGGGAAGGAAGACTTTTTCTCCGCATGGCTGAAAGTGCTCCCCTTGTCATGGGGTAGCCTGTCAGCTGCCTCAGAAGAGCGGCCGACGCAGTAAATACCGGGATCTTCCCGTCCCCGGTCGCCTCCCTCTCCCGCTCCTTCAGGATCCCGAAGATCCTCTGCATCTCCTCCCGCTCCTTAAGCCCTTCTTCGAGGAGCAGGCTCACCGGCTCATATCCGGCTTCCAGGGCCCTGAGGATCACCATCGGGCTCTCCGCGACAAAGAGCCCCCCGTGCGGTTCGTAATAATGCTTCAGCTCATTCTCCGTAAGCTTCGAGTAGATCAGAAGCTCAGGAGCCGAAAGATCCGTGACTTCGCGCAAGTATTTCTCCTCCCGGTTCCGTTACTGTTATTATGCCGCACTGTCCGCTCCCGCGAAAAACTCTTTCAGGTCGACATTCTTCATGCGGAAATACACGATGAGCAGCGCAATGTCCGTGATCACCCAGGTGATGGGATATACCGTCACCAGTGCGCGGAACGTCCGGAACATCGGGAACACCAGGTTCACCCAGAGGATCCGGGTACCCACCACACCGATCAGGGAAACCACCGCCGGCGGAAGGGATCTTCCGTATCCGCGCATGGCGCCCGGGATCTGCTCCATCAGGACGTCCAGCGGCTCAAAATAAAGGATCATACGCATACGGATCAGTCCTGCTTCGATCACCTCCGGCTCCGGATTGAACAGTCCCAGAAGCGGCCTCGCAAAGACAAGAAGCACCACCGCCAGCACCACCGTCAGGGCCATCGCCTGGGCTATGCAGATGCGGGTGATGCGGAGACAGCGCTCCGGCTTCCCGGCGCCGTAATTCTGTCCGATAAACGTCGTCAGGGTCTGGGTGTAGGCGTTCATCATGAAAAAGGCGCAGATCTCAATGTTGAAGGCGGCAGCGGAACCGGCCATCACATCCGCTCCCAGGGAATTGATGGCGGACTGTACCAGAATATTGGAAACGGAGAACAGCACGCCCTGCAGACCCGCAGGCAGGCCGATGCGGACGATCTCCCGGCACAGGCTGCTGTTGAGCTTCAGGTCGGAAGGGACCACTCTGAGAAGGCCTTTGTCGCGCACCAGGTACACGAACAGCATGGCCGAACTGACAACGTTGGAAAGAACCGTGGCCAGCGCAACGCCCGCAACATCCATCTTCAGCACAATGACAAAAAACAGGTTCAGCACCACGTTCAGCAGGCCTGAGAACGTCAGGCAGAACAGGGGCGTCCTGGTATTTCCCTGGCTTCTCAGGATCGCCGCCTCAAAGTTGTAGAGAAAGATCACAGGAAAGCCGACGGCATAGATCCTGAGATACAGCACCGCCATCGGCAGCACCTCCTCCGGGACCGACAGCATGGTAAGAAGCGGCGCGGCAATGGCCTGCCCCGCCAGCATAAGGAGGAACCCTCCCAGCACTGCCAGAAGAATGGAGGTGTGCACCGCGTCGTGGACCTTTGACTCATCCCTTGCCCCCAGCATTTTCGCGATCACGACGTTTGTTCCGATGGATATTCCCGTAAAAAGGTTCACCATCAGTCCGATCACCGGAGTATTGCTGCCGACGGCTGCCATGGCCTGCTTGCCGGCGAAGCGCCCTACCACGGCGACATCCGCCGCGTTGAACATCTGCTGAAGCACCGCCGTGGCCGCCAGGGGCAGCGCCACCGCGAACAGCTTGTCGCCGATGCTTCCTTCTGTCATGTTTATCGTTTTTGAACGCATAACTTCTCTTCCTTTTTTATTCAAGTCCCGCCTGCGGGACATTCCGCCCTCATCATAACACACGCACAGTGGTTTCGGCACACCGGAATCTATGCGAAATACTGCATCCGCGGTACTCCTGTATGCAGAAAGATGCATCGAAGAGAACGGTGCGGACATGGATTTCAGGACCCGGCCGTGATATGATTAATCTGCAGCCGCCAGTCCGGGCTGCAGGAAACTTCTGCAGGAAAGGAGGCCCTCCGTGGACGCCGAACAGAGAAGAAACACCATTCTGACAAAACTGGAACAGGCGGACCAGCCCCTGAGCGCCTCCTCGCTCGCGGCGGATCTCTCCGTGAGCCGTCAGATCATCGTGGGCGATGTTGCCCTGCTCCGGGCTTCCGGCCATGAGATCACATCGACCCCCCGCGGATACCGTCTCGCAGGGCCCTCCGGCCGTCTGGTGCGCCGGATCACCTGCCGGCACGAAGCTTCCGCCACCCGGGCGGAGCTCTGCGCCATCGTGGACGAAGGATGCACCGTGAAGGATGTGATCGTGGAACATCCCATCTACGGACAGCTCATCGGTCAGCTGGATCTTTCCAGCCGCCATGATATTGAAGAATATGTCATCGCCACCCTCAAAAAATCCGCCCGTCCCCTCTCCCTCCTGACAGACGGGCTTCACACCCACACCCTTCTCTGCCCGGACGAAGACGCCTTCCGGCGCGTAAAGGATCGTCTCCGCACCATGGGCATCCTGTCCTCCTGAGGTTTCCTTCCCGGAACATCTGCCCTCACCCGACAGACGATTCATAAGCAAGGAACGAAGCGGGCCGCGAATATCCGACCTTACTGCAATGCACAGATCTTTCGATAACGGTTATCGGAACTGCTGATAGCCCCGTATGTGAAGGATCTGTGTTTTATATTGACAAAAATTTCTCAATGTATTATATATGTCTTGTAATCAATCAGTTTACAGGTGTCTTGACACCTCGTACTGAAAGGCCCGTCAGAGCGCGCCGTGATCTTCGGTCCGCGCCGGAAACGGGAAGGGGAGGAACGGGAATGGAAAACTTCAAGGCATTTTTAAAGAAAAAGGATATTGAGATCTCCGCAAAGCGCTACGGCATCGACGCGCTGGGCGCTATGGCACAGGGTCTGTTCTGCTCACTTCTGATCGGAACCATCATCAACACCATCGGAAGCCAGTTCCACATCGGCTTCCTCACAAGTCCGGTGGCGACCGTCGCCGGCACAGACTACACTGTTGGCGGTCTGGCCTCCGCCATGAGCGGTCCGGCCATGGCCACCGCCATCGGATACGCGCTCCACTGCCCGCCGCTGGTGCTCTTCTCTCTGATCACCGTGGGATTCGCTTCCAATGCCCTTGGCGGCGCCGGCGGCCCCCTGGCGGTGCTGTTCGTGGCGATCATCTCCGCGGAGATCGGAAAGGCCGTCTCCAAGGAGACCAAGGTGGATCTTCTGGTCACCCCCATGGTCACCATCGGCGTAGGCATTGCCCTCTCCGCCTGGTGGGCGCCTGCTCTCGGCAAAGCAGCCATGAAAGCCGGCGATCTTATCATGTGGGCGACAGAGCTCCAGCCCTTCCTGATGGGCATCCTCGTCTCCCTGTTCGTCGG
>Ga0256407_10014388_pt1 | contig 10425 bp, 8 predicted proteins | sample RumenRJG_04DNA_FD_193489 | JGI IMG/M metagenome (GOLD analysis project Ga0256407, IMG submission 193489) | Bovine rumen microbial communities from Lethbridge, Alberta, Canada - RJG_04 | ecosystem: Host-associated > Mammals > Digestive system > Stomach > Rumen | place: Canada: Alberta | collected... | reverse complement strand
TGAAGTTTGCAAAGAAAGCTATTAAACTTCACAAAACAGAGAATTTTGACTACGTAATTTCTGAACATAACGGAATGGACTCACTGTTAGCAGGTTATTATCTTAAGAGGAAATATCCTAATATTAAATATGTACCTATTTTCTGGGATCCTCTTTACGGAAAAGAAACAGCAAAATATCTTCCAGATTCTTATTCTAAGAAAAGACAAAAAAAACTAGAAAAAAAGATTCTGTATTATGCCGATCAAGCGATTTTTATGGAGAATATGAAAAAATTTCACAAAGACAATGATATATCTTATACTGACAAGTGCGTATACATGTCTTTTCCTAAACTAATTCGTAGAACTGGTTTTAAAAATCATGAAGATTATACAAAAGAAGGAAAGATCAATATTGTTTTTTCTGGCATTTTAAATTTACCAGATCGTGATCCTTCGTATTTTTTAAAAGTAGTTTCAAACAGTTCATATGCTGATGATATCAATTTGTTATTTTTCTGCACAGGTTCGGGAAGGAACTTAGTTGAACAATTCAAAACAACTTATCAAGGTGATGTTGTTATATCATCATATATTCCAGTATCAACCTTGAGTTCAGTTTATAATAATTCCGACATTTTATTAAATATTGGGGGACCAAACCCTAATATGATACCGAGTAAAATATATGACTATATGTCTTCTTGTAAACCAATAATCTCGACATATTACATTGATAATGATGCCTCTAAATCTATATTATCGAAGTATCCTGCTATATTGTTTTTAGATTTACGTGAAAGTTTGGATACAAACGTAAGTCATTTTGATGAATTTATTCAAAATATTAATAGTATAAAGGTAGATTTTCAAGATATTGAATCTAGATTTTCTATGAACTCCCCCAAACATTATGTCGAACTGTTTGATAAAATGGAAATTAATGAATGAGGAACGCAGATTCCATTCAATTTGAAGTAAGTAGTAAGAACCAAATAAATAAAAATATTGGCAAAAAAAGACTTACAATTAACCTTATAGCAAACCTCTTCACGCATGGTGTTTCTATGCTTGTGAGTTTTTTGCTTACTCCATATTTGGTAAATCATCTAGGAAAAGAAATATACGGATTTTATGGTCTTGCCAATAATGTTGTTAATTATATTACTATTGTATCTGTTGCCTTGAATTCAATGGCAGCAAAATATATTACCGTTGAACTGGTTCGAGGCCAAGAGGTTAAGGCCAAGCAGTATTACTCGTCTATCTTCTTCTCGAATTTTGCTTTCACTGTATTACTCACGCCTTTTCTAACAGTTATCGTTTGTAATATTCAGAATATCTTTGTTGTTTCTCATGTCTATTTAAGAGATGTTAAAATACTCTTCTCTCTTGTATTTACAGCGATGCTGTTACGCTTTATCACTAGCGTGTTTGGAACTGCAACATATGCCTCAAATAGAATTGACCTAAGAGCGTACTCTGATCTTGTTAAATCGATTTTAAAAGTTGTGCTGTTTATCTCACTGTTTGCTATTGTTAAACCGTCTATCATTTATGTGGGATTAGTTTTATTTATTCTTGAGTTTTATAATGCTTTTGTTCAACTATATTTAGCAAGAAGACTAACCCCGACTCTTGTTATTAAAAGATACTACTTTAATATCAAATTAGTATGGAGTACTCTAAGAATTGGCTTCTGGAATTCTCTAAATCAACTTGGCGACCTTCTTCTTTCAAGTTCTGACTTAATCATAGGTAACATAATGCTAGGCGAAGTGGCAGGCGGAAACCTTTCAATTATTAAGACAATGCCAACCCTTATAAGCGGAGTTATTACTGCAATTAATGCAGTATTCATGCCAAGAATTGCGACCCGATATGGTCAAGGGAATAAGAACGCCTTAGTCGCAGAAGTGAATATGTCACAAAGAATTATGGGAGTTTTTATCACATCAATTGTAATGCTCATTATCTTGTTTGGTAAAGAGTTTTTTAACCTTTGGGTTCCAGGTAACGATTCACAATTGCTCATGGAATTGTCTGCTTTAGAAGTGTCGAGAATGATGATTATTGGCGTGGTGTGGCCAGTTTCGAACCTAAATATAGTGATGGATAAAATTAAAATACCATCCATACTTGTTATTGTAAGCGGTATTTTGAATATTGCATCCATGTATTTTTTAATTAGTTTTACGGGATTAGGGATTTATGTAATACCGTTAACAACTCTAATCTTATCGGGATTTTTTTACGGAGTTTTTATTCCTTTGTATGCTTCAAAACTTATGGGATTGAAATGGAATACATACATGACACCTGTCCTCGAAATGATTATCAGTGCTATATTAATATGGTGTATTGTTATTCCCATAAAAAGTATGCTAGTAATTAACTCTTGGTTCCATTTTTTCCTCTACGGAGGAATCTGTGGTTTAATATCGTTGGCACTATGTTTACTGGTGTATATTAAACCAAAAAATATTTTATCGATTATATATCAATTAAACAAATAATAAATAATAGATTTAAAGGATGATATAACATGAATGAGATTTGCCGAGAGAAAGATCAAGATTAGATTGGGTAGATGTAATGCGAGGTCTTGCCATACTCCTAGTAGTTCTTGGTCATAGTATTGGAATAATTACAGAACCTCTTAATCGTTTTATCCTTTCATTTCATATGCCTGTGTTCTTTTTTGTATCTGGTTTAGTATTGAACTGTAGGCAAATTACCGGTGAAATGTTACCATTTAAGTTATTTTTGATTAAGAAAGCGAAAAGCATTCTAACTCTATGGATTGTGCTTTTTGCACTAAACATCTTTTTTGACATAGTGGCAGAGCATGAGGTTTTTACTATAGATCTATTCTTGAATAACTTGTTCAATTGGTTTTTGATTGTGTTATTTTATGTGGTAATACTATTTTATATTCTTGAAAAGACGATATTAGTAGTCGAAGTACTTCCCCTTCTTTTGATGATAGTTTGTTTAGTTGTAGTTACTCAGATATTAGGTATTAAAACGGTTGCTCATATTGAGACTATACCTATGGCAATACTTTTTCTTTTATTAGGTCACTACTGTAAGAAACCTGAATACATACATACTTACTTACTAATATGAGTATTCAGAAGTTAAGACATTTTTGGGTTTTTGCAATTCCTATAGTTGTTATTTGTTCTTACTGGAATAAACCTGTCACTATGTACAATAATTCGTATGGAAACCTGCTGCTATTTGGGATTACTTCATTATTAGGTATTTGGATGTGTTACGAACTCAGTGTTTCTTTATCAAATAATCAGGTTTTACAATGGTCCGGAAAAAATTCCATAATTATTTATGTCTTTCATGCACGGGTATTAAATGTCTTGCATGGTATTGGGAAAACCGTTCCTTCACTTGCAAAATCAAACTATTTGTATCCAGCAAACTGGCATTATTTTTTGATTACCATGTTTGTACTTGCTCCCATCGTATTTTTTTGTAATAGACGCTTACCGTTTTTGTTTGGAAGAAGCAAATCGAAACAAGCGTAACTTCAATTATTGAACAGCTATCCCCGAAAAACACCATAATCCACTCGTCAGAAACGAAAAAGGAGCCAGACTATCATGCAAATCACCGAATCATTCCAAGACAAAACGCTAGTCATCACGGGCGGCACGGGCAGTTTCGGCTCAACCGTCCTCAAGAGGTTCTTAACCTCAAACGTCGGCGAAATCCGCATTTTCTCCCGCGACGAGAAGAAACAGGATTGGATGCGCCATGTTTTACAGGCGCAATATCCGAAGTATGCGGGCAAGGTGAAGTTTTTCATCGGCGACGTGCGGAACGTGGACTCCGTTCGCGACGTGATGTTCGGCGCGAATTACGTGTTCCATGCGGCGGCGCTGAAGGAGGTGCCTTCGTGCGAGTTCTTCCCGATGGAGGCGGTGCGGACGAACGTTATCGGGACGGACAACGTCATAACGGCGGCGGTCGAGAATAGGGTCGAACGGGTCGTGTTTCTCAGTACGGACAAGGCGGCGTATCCGATCAACTCGATGGGGATGACGAAGGCGGTCGCGGAAAAGGTCGTGAGCGCGAGAGCGCAGGTCGCGTATGAGCGGACCGGCACGACGCTCTGCTGCACGCGGTATGGCAACGTTATGTGCAGTCGCGGTTCGGTCATCCCGCTTTTTATCGACCAGATCAAACGCAAGGCGCCGATCACCATAACGGACCCGAATATGACGCGGTTCCTCATGAACCTCGACGAGGCGGTCGATTTGGTCGCGTTTGCTTTCGAGCATGCGGAGCCGGGCGATCTCTTTATTCAAAAGGCGGACGCCTCGACGATCGGGGATCTTGCCAAAGGCGTGATGAAGCTCTTTGGCGAGACGGAAACGCGCGTTATCGGGACGCGTCATGGCGAGAAGCTCTATGAGACGCTCATGACGCGCGAGGAACGGCTGCGCTCCGTCGATATGGGACGCTATTTCCGCATCGCGCCCGACGGCCGGTCGCTGAACTACGACAAGTTCTACGTCGAAGGAAACGTCTTGACCGAAGGCGACGAGGCCTATACGAGTCATAATACGACGCGACTCGACGTCGACGGCGTCGTCGCCAAAATCCTGACGACGGATTACGTCCAAGAAGAACTACAAGGCCGCCCCCACCTAGTAGAAGCCTAGCAACGTTAGGACGTTGCATCCCAATTACGCGCCTGAACGCGTTGACTAATTTAGCGCGAGTCGGGCGCGTGATTCTAGGTCGCCGCTCGTTGGCGGCGACGTCTGGGCAAGTTAATTCTGAAACAGGCGCCTGACCGATAGAAAGGTTGGCGTTACACGGCGGCGACCTCGCCGCGCCAGCGGTAGGCCGCTGGACCCCAATCACGCGCCGGAGCGCGTTGACTTGTTTACCACTTCTCGGGCGCGTAACTCTAGGTCGCCGCTCGTTGGCGGCGACGTCTGGGGCAAGTTAATTCTGAAACGGGCGCCTGACCGATAGAAAGGTTGGCGTCACGCGGCGGCGACCTCGCCGCGGAGGGTTCGCGCTTCCGCGCGTGCGTGAATACCCGCTCCCGTTGGTCGCTAGCCCGTTAACAGACGCCAACGCAAGGCCGTTGGACCCCAATTACGCGCCCGCGACGTCGCGGGGGACGATATCGCGCCGGAACACGTTAACTTGTTTAACGTCTTTAGGGCGGCGACGTCGGGTTCATATTAATTCGGAAACGGGCGCCTGACCAGCGGGAAGGCTGGAGCTACGCGCGGAACGCCCGTCAGATTAAGTACGCGAGTTAAAGCGCGTTACCCTCCGCGGCGAGGTCGCCGCCGCGTGACTCTAGGTCCGCGCTCGTTGGCGCGGACGTCTGGGGCAAGTTAATTCGGACCCTGGCGCCTTTGCGTTGGAATTCTTATCTTGCGGAGACAAGTCAAGCCTTGAATTTTAGGGGTCCTTCGGTTACAATACTCTCGGGATAGGCGGGGACGTCCGACTGTCGTGATATAAGCTGGAATGGAGGCGTATTCATGGCAACTTCAACGATTGTAGAGAAGATTCGTGTGAACAATCCAAAAGTTATCGAAGAGTATGCGGCGACCATGGAGGCTTCTGCAAATACTCCGATAGAAGCAAGAAAAACGGCTGTGGCAAAACAGGTGACCGATCCTGCTGAGCTTAAGCAGATTATGATGCGCGGCGTCGCGAAGTGGGGCAAGAAGTGACCGTCTGTGTATCAAACATTCGGGATATGATTTCTTCAGGGCAGGAGGATTTGGTCAGGGCGTATATTGACACATTCTCCTGCTCGATTACTAATGAGGATGGAACGGTATCGTCGTTGAATCCAGACATTGAGCATTTCCTAGAGGTCAACTCGATTCAGTTTGCAAAGATGAAAACGGCGATTACCTACCTTGTTTTCGACGAAGAGGACGGCGCCCTGCTTGGGTATTTCACTCTAGCGCATAAATCGCTGGACGTTCCAGCGGATGGGGTGACCAGAAAAATCAAAGATAAAGTTAAGCGGTTTTCAGCTCTGGACGAGACGAACAACGCCTATACGGTTTCGGCCTTCCTTATTGCTCAGTTCAGTAAGAACTACGCTGTCGACGGAGGGACAAGAATATCCGGCGGTCAGCTCATGGAAATTGCGAGGGATCAGCTGGCAGACGTCCAGAATAAAATTGGCGGGACTATTGTCTATCTGGATTGTGAAGCCCATGCTGAACTTATTCGGTTCTACGAAGGAGAGCAATTTACCCTCTTTGGCGAACGAATCAGCGAAACCGACGGAAAGCGATATTTGCAGTTCTTGAGTTTCATTTGACGACAGCGCCCGCGACGTCGCGGGAGGACGATATCGCGCCTGAACGGGCGAGATAATTCAAAGTCCGCCGGGCACGAGATTCCAGGTCCGCGCTCGTTGGCCCGCCGAAGGCGGTTTTATTACGCGCCTGAACGCGTTGACTTGTTTACCGCTTCTCGGGCGCGTGATTCTAGGGCGACGCTCGTTGGCGTCGCCGCGTTATTCAAATTAATTCAGAAATAGACGCCTGACCAACGGGAAGGCTAGAGTCACGCGCGACACGCCCGTAAGATTAAGTACGCGAGTCAAAGCGCGTTATAAAACCCGCCTTCGGCGGGCGCCTGACCAACGGGAAGGCTGGAGTTACGCGCGGCGGCGACCTCGCCGCTGAGGATCCGCGCTTCCGCGCGAGCGTGAAAACCCGCTCCCGTTGATCGCTGGAGCTTTGACAGTCGCTAAACGGATACTGTAAAATACTTTGGCAACGGCAAGCGTCCCCGCGGGATTTTGAACGATCTTTTTAATCGTCGCTTAGGAAAATATGAGATAGGTATTCTCCCACGGATAAAACGTTATTGGCGACTTCGACAAAGGAGAAGCGTGCGGCGTACGGTTCTGAAGCGCAGTAGTTTCGCCATAGACGTCTGAGATTGTCGTCCATAATAATCTCAGCGCAGATTGATTTATAGTCCGCCAATATGTCGAGAGACCCTCTTTTCCGAGCTGTGTTCTCGACCGCCAATTTAAAACTAATCGGATTGATTCTATCAACGTAACGTTTGAAAAGAACGTGTAGATCGTAAAAATCTCTTGACCTTGTATTGCCGATATTTCTTCTAAGAATTGTTTCATACTTTTCGGCCAGAATCGTTTCGATGGCGTACGCCAAATATCAATTTTAACTTCGTCAAAAAAAGATGAAAATGAATAGTTAATCGCGCTGGGGATAATTCTGTCGCCCGTCGTAACGTCAATTTTCATTCTATTGCAAATTTTTCCATATTCGGCGATAATATGGACGCGAAAATTATCATATTCGTCGTCTTCTCGAATCGGTTCCATGCAATCATATCGAAAGACAATTCCGTCGCCGACGTCGATTGAAAGGATCTCTTTAAAAGTTCTTTCTAACATGTCTTTATCGACCGTTATTCCGCAGACGGAGGCGTCCATATCCATCGTCGTTCTTTCTGAAACGCCTATCATTGACGAAATGAGAAGTCCTCCTTTCAGAATGAAATTCTTCCTATAAGGAGAGACGGACAATCGTTCAAGGAGTCGTTCGAACATGTACCTCTGCAAAACTTCTTGAGCGGATATGTTATTTTGCCTCGAAATATTGCGAATGGCGCCTTTTAATTGTTCTGGAGTCTTCATGATTTTTGCTCTTATCGCGTTAAAATTTCCATGTAGTCTCTTACCAATCTCTCGACGTTAAACGCTTTCGCATATCGGAGCAATTTGATATTGTCGCTTTTCCCGTCGGTAAAATACGCTCGCAACGTCTTAAGGTAAAGTTGGCTGTCGACAGTCTCTTTGCGCCGAACGAGGTCGACGACGCAACGTTCCCGGTCGTAAAGTCGAACGGCGTTTCCATAGGGAGTCGTCGTTTCCGCGACGCCGATCGACCATTTCTCCGCTGAAACATAATGAAATCTAACTCTCTCGTTCCGTTTCTTAATTCGACTTGCGTTGAAGCCTTGTGGAACCGTAACGTCCCAGATATGCGGGATTCGATCTGATATTCCCCAAAGATATAATGCGGAACCGTAGGAAAAAATAAGCTTGACGCTACGACTCTGAAAGATTTGCCATTCGTCCGGAAACTCCCCAGCGTCGTAGTAGACCCCGCGACCCTCTTTCGAAAGAATCCCCAAACTGACAAACTCGGCTATCGCCGCCCTGCCGATTCCCGCCGCCTCTATCTGCGAGGTCGTCAGCAGCCCCCCGTTTTGCTTCGCCAGCTTCCTTATAACTTCCACCCGCTGATCTCGAATCGCCGACGCCATCTCATAACCTCGCCCAAAATTATACAAACGCTCTTTAAATTATAAAAACTAAAGCACGTTTGTAAAGACCAGCGCTCGGGAGCCCGCTATAGCGCCAACGCCCTAGCGTTGGGAAAAAGCCAACCAAGCGGACATGGATCGGATATGACCTATTGCTGCATACAAGACGATCTTCCTTCATGCAGAAAGAAAGGATTTTCTGCATAAAAAGCTCAGAATTTTCTGCATAAACAAGTTGACTTTCTGCATAAAAAGAGCTGTAATTATATGCAGAAAGGAACTGAGGTCATGCATAGATTTGATTATTCGTTTCTAGACGTCGGGATGCTTCCCGCCGGATTGTTGAATGTCACGGCCGACGTCTATTCTCTCCGTGCTTTGTCTTGGGGCAGAAGAGATCAGTTTGCGGAAGTATTTACCGAACTGGCTGCTATCGCAAAAGTTCAGTCTGTTAAGAGCTCCAACGCCATCGAGGGGATTGTGACTACGGACGAACGCATTAACGAGATCGTTAACGGCGGCGGCGCCCCGCTGAATCATAGCGAGCAGGAAATTGCCGGGTACAGGGACGCCCTTGCGGCAGTCCATGCCGAGTATGGGAGCATGGACTTCAGACAAGCGGATATTTTGCGCCTTCATGCGATCATGACGAACATTGCCGGTTACCCCTATGCTGGAAGGTACAAGGAGTTTGACAACGATATCGTCGAGGAAGACCAAGACGGGCGCAGAAGAGTCCGATTTCATCCGACGTCCGCCGCGGAAACGCCAGATGAGATGGAACAGCTTGAGCTGGCGTATCAGGAGGCAAGGGACAACCCTAACATTAACCAATTGCTTCTGATCCCTTGCGTTATCCTTGACTTCCTTTGCATCCATCCGTTCCGCGACGGGAACGGCAGGATATCAAGGTTACTGTCGCTACTCTTGCTGTATAAGAACGGTTTTGACGCAGGCAAATATATCTCCTTTGAGGAACAGATCAATAACCGTAAGGGTAATTACTATGACGCGCTGAAACAGTCCTCATTCGGATGGCATGAAAACCAGAACGATTATTCGGCGTTTATTTTGGAGTTCCTGACCACTCTATATGCGTGTTACAAGGAACTGGATAAACGCTTCGCGGTGGCAGGAAGCCGAAAGGCGACGAAACAGACAAGAGTTGAAGCGACTGTTTTGAATTCGCTTACGCCAATCTCAAAAGCGGACGTCTGCAAAATCCTGCCCGACGTAAGCGCGACTACCGTCGAAGCCGTCCTCGGACAGATGGTTCGGAATGGGCGGATTCGCAAGGTTGGAACAGGCCGGGCAACCCGTTACGTCAGAGCCGACGTCTGAGAGAAGAGATCGGAAGAATCTTTTCGGAGGCAGAACACGGCCGGGACGTCCCGGCTGACGGTTATGAGCTACCGCTCATGCGTAGATACCCGCTCCCGATGGTCGCTAGCGCGTCAACTGAATGATCCTTCTTCAGTCAACTAAAATCACGTCCGGGACGTCCCGGCTGACGGTTATGAGCTACCGCTCATGCGTAAATACCCGCTCCCGATGGTCGCTAGCGCGTCAACTGAATGATCCTTCTTCAGTCAACACGCCCTAATTGAATATCAAGAACTTACGTAATGAAATTCTCTCGCGACTATCTCGCGAAATCGGAAAATAATCCCTTGATTTCGCCAGAAAATGCATTATAACTGCATTTGGAGGCGAAAATATGCTAAAATCGACGGCTATGTTGCTACAGGAGTACTCGTCCTATGCGAATCCTGCGGCGAAGATTGGCAGGATTGTCAAAAAGGGAGAACTCGTCCCCGTCGTTAGAGGATTGTATGAAACGGATCCGACGACGCCGGGGTATTGTCTTTCAGGGGCGCTCTACGGGTCGGCGCAACTTTCTTTCGAATATGCGCTTGGAAGACGCGGGTTTATCCCGGAAGAGGTTCGGGTCTATACCTGCGCCGTCTGCGGGACGGGGAAGCGAAAACGATATTCGACCCCGTTCGGCGTCTTTACCTATCGGGACGTGCCGACGAGAGTCTTTCCGTACGGGGTCGAACTGCTCGACGAACGCGGCTATGGACATATGTTGGCGACCCCGGAGCGCGCGATTTGCGACCTTCTCTCT
>Ga0256407_10014387_pt1 | contig 10426 bp, 6 predicted proteins | sample RumenRJG_04DNA_FD_193489 | JGI IMG/M metagenome (GOLD analysis project Ga0256407, IMG submission 193489) | Bovine rumen microbial communities from Lethbridge, Alberta, Canada - RJG_04 | ecosystem: Host-associated > Mammals > Digestive system > Stomach > Rumen | place: Canada: Alberta | collected... | reverse complement strand
CATGCGGCTCATCGCAGCCTTCTTGTGGCTGGTCGACGGCCTGTGGAGCAGTCGCGAGGATGAGGAACGCACCGCACTGAGCCGAGAGCAGCGATTGTTTGCCGACTTCATGCAGCTCGTGGCCCAGCATGCCGCGCACGAGCATCACATCAGCTACTATGCCTCGCAATTGTGCTTGTCGCCACGGTATATGAGCTCAATTATCAATAAGGTGAGCGGGAAGCCCGCCAAGCAATGGATCGATGAGGCCATCATGGCCCGAATCATGGTCGCGTTGCGCCACACCGACAAGCCTGTGGCACAAATCGCCGACGAGATGAACTTTGCCAACACCAGCTTCTTCACCAAGTATTTCAAGCGCATGACTGGACTCACCCCCCTGCAGTGGCGTAACGATAGCCTGTGAGACGGGTGGCATGGGCGGCGGTGGCCCGATGGGGTGGTGACGCATACTAGCAATTTGTCATTTTGCTGCGCAATTGCAGAGGGGTCAGGCCGAAATGCTCGCGCACATATTTGCCGAAGAACGATGCGTTGGCAAATCCCAACGTGTTGCTCACCTCCTTGACCGTCAGGTCGGTTTCGGCCAGATAGTAACGGATGTCTTCCATGACATGCTCGGTAATCCACTGGCTGGCCGACTTGCCAGAACTCCGCTTGCACACTGCCGACAAGTACTTGGCCGAGACACATAACTCTCGGGCAAAGACTTCAACTGGCACATGTTTAACGGCACGAGTGCTGAGCTGCGTGACAAAACGCTGGAACAGCGGATGACCGAGCAACCCTCTCTCGGGGGGCGTTTCGCCATAAAGCAGCTTGAGCCGGCCACATAGCCCTAGCAACCCGCAACGCAGCACCGACTGGATGACCTCTGTGCGAAATGGCATGTCGACATGAGTCTCGTAGCTCATGCGCAGCAGGGTGTAGAAGTGTGAGAAATACTCGATGTCATTGTCATTCAGGACGATGACATGCTCCTTGTAGACGTAGACCAGTTCGTTCCAAATACTCATCTTCTCGCGAAGAAAGCTCATCAAGATGCGGTTAGTCATCATCAAGACCATGAAATTGAAATCGGGACTGATCATGAAGTTGCTCAGCACAGTGCCAGTCGGCGCCATTAACAACTGGTTCTTTTCGAGCATGGTGGCAGTGCCATTGAGGTCAAATTGAGCCTTTCCACCCGAACAGACAACCAGAAAGTTCATATCGACTCGTGCCACATCAGGAGTGGTGAGCTTTTTGGCGTTGTCGACAATGATGATGTCATCGTCGTGGTAGTCGACAGGGATTTGGCCCGATGTGACATGTTCTAATATTTTGTCCATGATAATATTGCTTTGGTGCTGCAAATTTGGACATAATTCTTGACATGACAATGGTCAAATAGGATTTTTGTATGTTCGAAATGCCTGCATTCAAGAATATTTAGCATCATCAAGGAAAAATCGGACATCAGCAATCAGAGAATAATGTCCAATTTTGCCGTCTGAAACAAAAAAGAACGTGATGATGAAAAAAATCGTACTGGCAGTCGTGATGGTGATGGCACTGAACGGCTGCGTCAACAAGGAACAGAAGACACCTGAACCAGTGAAGGTGAAATCGATGACAGTGGGCGACAATTATGGGACGCTGTCTCAAGGCTACTCGGGCACCATCGAGGAGATGAGTGCAACTGCATTGAGTTTTGCCATGGGCGGAACCATCAAGCAGCTGCTGGTAGAGGATGGCCAGATGGTGCGCCAAGGTCAAGTGTTGGCCACCATTGATGCCACCACCGCCAGCAATGGTCTGGAGAGTGCACGGGCCACAACCAGTCAGGCCGGCGACATCGTGCAGCAGGCTCAGGATGTCTACAATCAGGCGCTGGATGCCTACAATCGCCTGAGAATCCTGCACGACAACGGCTCTTTGCCCGAAATCAAGTGGATTGAGGCTGAAACGCGCCTCAAGCAGGCCGAGACGGCACTCAAGAGTGCGCAGACCGGGGTCAAGTCGGCTCAAGCCACCGAACGCATCGCCCGCAAGAGTGTGACCGACACTCGCCTAGTGGCTCCAACAAGCGGATATGTGGCGCGACGCTCGGCCGAGGTGGGGCAGAACTTGCTGCCTGGCGCACCGGTGATGTCGATTCTCAAGATTGACCAGGTCAAAGTGAAATTCTCGGTGCCCGAGTCAGAAATCAATCGGTTTGTCAAAGGGCAACAGGTCGAAGTCAGGTGAGCGCTCTGTCTGAACGTGTCTACCGAGCCACAATAACTGAAAAGGGAGTGAGTGCCGACCCGTTGTCGCGCACCTATGAAGTAAAGGCTCTGATAGCCAACAGCGACCATCGGTTGCTGCCCGGCATGGTGTGTGAGGTAACAGCCAGTGGCAGCAGTCAAGCAACGCACACCATCTCATTGCCGGCTCACATCGTGCAGCTGGCGGCCGACAACACCACCTTTGTATGGCTCATCGTCGACGGCAAGGCTCGAAAAATGCCTGTGACAATGGGCGACAACGTGGGCGAGAATGTGGTGATTGTCGCGGGGCTCAAGCAGGGAGACAAGGTCATCAGCGAGGGGCAACAAAAGGTGAGCGAAGGTATGGATGTGACAGAATGAGGCACCATGGCACAGAAGAAAAGAAACATCGTTGAGTGGGCCATGCACTACAGGCAGATAATCATTATGATTGCCTGTGTGCTCATCGCCTACGGAATATACGGCCTCTATGGCATCAAAAAGAACGAATTTCCCGACATCACCATCCGACAGGGTGTGGTGGTGGCAGTCTATCCGGGAGCCTCGGCCCTGGATGTGGAGCAGCAGGTGACCAAGCCGCTTGAAGAATACATCTTCACCTACAAGGACGTGAACAAAGTGAAAACCAAGTCGTATAGTCGCAACTCGGTGGCCATCATACAGATAGAACTCAACGATGACATCAGTGACAAAGAGGAGTTCTGGGCCAAATTCAAGCACGGCATGAACGACTTTAAGGCTTCGTTGCCCGAAGGGGTGCTGGCTGTGCAAGTCAACGACGACTTTGGCGACTCGTCGGCGATGCTCATCACCATGGAGAGTGAGGACAAGACCTACCGTGAGCTCAGAGACTACATGAATCATCTGAAAGACCGCCTGCGCACGGTCGAGAGCGTGGGACGCATCACTGTCGTGGGGCAGCAGCAGGAGCAGATAACGGTCAGTCTGGACTACGACCGCTTGTCGCAATATGGTATTTCAGACAAGACGATTGCACTGACACTCAAAGCCAAGGATTTCACCACGATGGCCGGCACGCTCAAGGATGAGATCCGCGACTCGCCTATTTATGTGGCCGGATCGCTCAATGCGGTGGCCGACGTCGAGCAGACAGTTGTCTACAGCGATCCAAGAGGGACTGTAGTGCGGCTTAAAGATGTGGCAACAGTGCGCCGCGAATATCCGGCTCCAACTTCTTTCATCACGAATAACGGTGTGAAATGCCTAGTGCTGAGCATCGAGATGAAGTCGGGACGCAGCATCACCGACATGGGCCAGGAGGTCTATCGCGTGCTCGACGAATTCGAACCCACTTTGCCACCAAGTGTCAAACTGATGCGCATCACCGACCAGCCACAGGTGGTCAGAGCATCAGTGGTCAACTTTCTTGAAGAACTGCTCATTGCCGTGGTGGCGGTCATCGTGGTCGTGATGTTGCTCATGCCCATGCGTGTGGCCCTGGTGGCCGCATCGACCATTCCCATCACCATTTTCATCTCGCTGGGGCTGTTCTATACGTTCGACATCGAGCTGAACACTGTCACGCTGGCAGCCCTGATTGTGTCGCTGGGAATGGTGGTCGACAACTCCATCGTCATCATCGACTCCTATATGGAAAAACTGGGTGAGGGCATGTCGCGTTGGCACGCGTCTATCGTCAGTGCCACACACTTCTTCAAAAGCATCCTGACGGCGACACTGGCCATCTCCATCACGTTCTTTCCCTTCTTGCTCACCACCAAGGGGTCAATGAACGACACGGTGCACTATTTCCCCTGGGCCATTTCCATCATCTTGCTGGTCTCGCTGGCTGTGGCCGAGCTGGTGGTGCCCTTCCTGCAATTCTGGCTTATCAAGAAGCCGATGCAGACGCAGCAGCAGTCTAAACCGTTCAACTTCCTCGACTGGCTGCAAGTGACCTACGACCGCATTATCGACCGGTGCTTCAAGCATCGCTACACAGTATGCGCCGTGTCGCTCATCGCCATCGTGCTGTCGGCTGTAATTCTCATCAACCTTCCTCAGCGACTCATGCCCAGAGCTGAACGCAACCAGTTTGCAGTCGAAATCTATCTGCCGACCGGCACTTCACTTGAAAAGACTATAGCACTGGCCGACTCGTTGGAGCATATTCTCAAAAGGGACAAGCGCATCACGTCGATAGCCTCGTTCAAGGGGGCGGCATCACCACGATTCCATACGGTCTATGCCCCACAGTTCGGAGGAAGCAACTATGCCCAGTTCATTGTCAACACTCAGTCGCCTGCTGCCACCGAGGCCATCTTGGCAGAGTATAAACCCAAGTATGAAGAAGCTTTCCCGGAAGCCTACGTCCGCTTCAAGCAGCTCGACTATGGAGCAGAGTCCAACCCTATCGAGGTGAGACTGACGGGTGAAGATTGGACAACACTGAAACAGGCCACCGACTCGCTCACACAGCGCTTGCGCAGCAACCCGAAGCTCAAGCTTGTGCGCAACGACCTGCAAGAACCTTTGCTGGCCACCGAGATACATCTCGACCCCGACAAGGCCAGCCGTCTGGGAGTCTCAAAAGCTGCCACCGAGGTGTCGATGTTCATGCGATATAACGCACAAGGCCTGCCGATGGCCACAATCTGGCAAGGCGACTACCCCATTAACATCTGCCTTAAGGGCACGCATGCCAGTCAAGGCAACCGCCAGCAACTGGGCGACGAGATGATTAGTGCCCAGGGTGGGTTGTGCCAGGTGCCACTGCGCCAAGTGGCCACCATCAGTCCACAGTGGCAGGATGGACAGCTGGCTCATCGTGGCGGTCAGCGCATCACCACCGTGATGAGCGAGGTGCGTGAGGGCCAGAATGTGACAGCAGTGACGATGCAGCTGCAGAAGGAGTTGTCCTCATGGCAACTGCCCGAGGGCATCACCCTGTCGTGGGGCGGTGAGATTGCCGAGAACGACAGCAACCTGCCCACATTGCTTGCCGCACTGGTCATTGCGGTGGTGATCATCTTCTTCTTGCTGGTCTATCACTTCAAACGCATTTCTACGGCCACATTGCTGCTCTGCAGCTTGGCACTGTGTTTCTTTGGCACGGCAGTGGGCATCATGATTCATGGTGAGCTGACATTCACCTGCTTCTTAGGCTTCATCTCGCTCATGGGCATCCTGGTGCGCAATGCCATCATCATGTATGACTATGCCGACGAACTCAGGTCGCAAGAACATCTTTCGCCACACGACGCCATCTACTTGAGTGCACGGCGCCGAATGCGTCCCATCTTCCTCACATCGGCAGCAGCCTCGATGGGAGTGATACCCATGATTATCAGTGGCTCGACCCTCTGGTCACCCATGGGCAATGTCATCTTCTATGGCACGCTCATCACCATGCTCTTTATCCTCACCGTACTGCCCATTGCCTACTGGCTGACGGAGTCAAAAGGCAAGAAAGCAATCAATATGAACGAAAAATGACGAAGAAAAACCTGTTTTTGATAATATTGGGTCTGAGGACAATGACCCTTCTGGGGCAACCATGTTACTCGCTCGACCAGCTGGTTGACTCGGCATTGCAACGTGGCTACGCCATGCGCACTGCCCAGCACGACATTGACGCTGCACGCGAGCAACGCAAGGAGGCACGAACACACTATTTTCCCACAGTCAGTGCCGCGGGTGGGTGGTTCAATACCACCGATGGCATGGCACGGCTCAACCTGAATCCCGCCGATGTCATCCCCGAGTCACTTGTGCCCGTGCTGCAGCAAGCACTGCCTGCCGAAGCAGTGGCGGCACTAGCCAACCCTGTGTCGATGACCATGATGAAAGATGGAGTCATTGGCGGTGTCACAGCCCTGCAGCCGGTGTTTGCCGGGGGACAAATCATCAACAGCAATCGCCTAGCAGGCGTGGGCGAGCAGGTGAGTCAGCTCAAGATGCAACTCACAACCAACCAGGTGGTGCTAACGACCGAGCAGTACTATTGGCAATTGCTCTCGCTGCAACAGAAGCTCAAGACCATCGATGCTGTTGACTCGTTGCTCGCCAGCCTCAACAAGGACGCGACACTGGCCATCCAAGCTGGCATCGCTATGCGTAACGACTTGCTGCAGGTGCAACTGCGACAGAACGAGCTGCAGAGCAGCCGCTTGAAGCTAGGCAACGGCATCTCGCTGCTCAAGATGATGCTGGCACAGCATTGCGGCCTGCGCGACACGGTTTTCGTCTGTCAGAACATAACTACCGACCCCTATACCATGCCACAGTATGTTGAGCCTGACCGAGCTGCACGGAGCACAACCGAATATCAGCTGCTGCTGAAAAATGTCCAGGCCACTGAACTCATGCGCAAGCTCGAAGTGGGCAAGAACCTGCCCACTGTTGCTGTTGGAGCCGGATATAACTATCACAATGTTCTGGACCACGGACACAGCTTCGGCATGGTCATGGCCACGGTGACTGTACCCATCAGCGGCTGGTGGGGAGGCTCGCATGCCATCAAGCGCCGCAAGATTGAGCGCATCAAGGCTGAGGAACAGCTGGCAGATAACACCCAGATGCTGCAAATCAGGGCACAGAAGGCATGGAACGACTTGCAGGATGCTTTTGAGCAAATCATGATTGCCCAGCGCAGCATCGACCAGGCGCAGGAGAACTTGCGGCTGCAGCGCGACTTCTATCAAGTGGGTACCACTACCATGAGTGACCTGCTTGAGGCGCAGATGCTCTATCAGCAAGCCTGCGACCGCCACACCGATGCCCAAGCCGACTACCAGATAAAACTTGTCACCTACAACCAGTCAATGGGTCTGACCAGATAACATTGCGAGTTATGCGTCCTGAGTTACGGGTTTTGCGTTCTGACACAACTAACGTCTAACGTAGCTGAACTCGTCGATGTGGGTGATGCCCATCTCGGCGAGTTTCGCTTTGCTCCGAGCGATATCGTTGGGGGTGTTGTGATTGGGGATGTGGGGCAGACGCACGGTGATGCGCTGGGCCATGCCGCCCAGCCGCAGCAGCCATTGCAGGTTGGCTAGCATCTGGGCATTGTCGCAGCCGGTGTAGTCATGATAGATGACGGGATCCAAGTCCTTGATGTCGATATAATAGTGGTCTATGTCGCCTGCCACGCGCTCCAGGTGGTGCCGTGGCACGTTGAGCGAGGTCTCAAGGCTGATGCGCCACTCGGCAACTTTCATTGTACAGAATTGATGGATAAACTCGCTGTGCAGCAGCGGTTCGCCGCCACCAAAGCAGATGCCGCCGCCCGTGGCCAGGAAGTAGAGGTTGTCGACCATCACCTGGTCGAGCAGCTGTTGGGGGCTCAATGTCGCCACAGTCCGTTCAGGGTCATGGCATTGGTCATTCAGGCAATACTTGCACCGCAGTGGGCAGCCACTGAAGGCCACAAGCGTAGTAACCCCCTTGCCGTCGGTGGCAAGGCGGTGCCGGTTGATGCCGATGAAGGGAGCAGCCATCAACGTGTGCGCCGGTCGCGGTTGTCCTCGGGGTCTTCTTGTTGCATCACACCGTCAATCTCGACGGGCTCTTGCTGCTCTATCCCCTCGGGTGGCGGAGCAATTACATCGCCCTCGAGCATTTCAATCGAGTCGGTGTCGCACATCACAGCTGGCGCGTTAGGGTTCTCGACCATGCCCGCTGTCTGTATGGGATGTGAACAGCTGTTGCACGATACCAGCGAGGCCACGCCCAGACTCAGGCCGGCGATGGTGACGGCCTTGCCCAACGACTGGCGCAGACGCAGCTGCCCCTCGAGCCAGCGCATTTCGCTCTCGCAGGCCGGGCACGTGCCCGCACAGTCGCCCTCGTGGTGGCACTCACGCGGCGTGTAGTCAATCTCATTGGCCCGGGCAATCTCGATACGGACTCCCCGCAGCGTCTCACAAATTTGTTTCCCTCGTTTCATAATTCTGTAATTATAATCAATTAAAGAAATTGCGAATATAGAAGTATAAGAAGAATCCTGCGAATTGCAAGACAAAAATACTTTTTTTAATAACGTAAAAAATAAATAAATTATTGCTGTCCGATAAAAGTCAAAATCGGGAAAACGCCCTTTGCGCGGCTGATTTGGAGAATTTTTTGACTTGTCAAGCAAATTTGTCACCTGACCATATACCGGCTGTCCGAAAAAATGAGTACTTTTTGCTCATGGCTAAATAAGATTTTTAATTACAACGCAAATTTAGCTAAAAGGGCTGGAATCTGTGAAGACTCCAGCCCTAATTTTTTCTGGACGGTATGATTTTGCAAAATTAACCCGTCTTGTGCGCGCATGCGCGCACGATAATTTTTATCGGACAGCAATATTCTTTTATTTGGATAGAGTGAGGAGTCGGATTCGAACCGACGAATGACGGTTTTGCAGACCGCCCCCTCAACCGCTTGGGTATTCTCACAGATTGTGCACCATGATGGATTCAAACCATCAACATTCAGAGTAGAAATCTGTTGCTCTATTCATTGAGCTACTGGAGAATCATTGGCTGCCTCACCAAGATTCGAACTTGGAACAACGGCTCCAAAAACCGTTGTGTTGCCGATTACACCATGAGGCAATTTGCTGGGATGGAGAATTTTGAAATCTCGACCTGATGATTAACAGTCACCTGCTCTGCCTCTGAGCTACATCCCAAAGTGTCTTGTGACCCCGGTGGGCTTTGCTCCCACGACTCTCACATTAAAAGTGTGATACTCTACTGGACTGAGTTACGGAGTCTTGAATCTTGTAGCGTCAACGGGACTCTAACCCGTAATCTTCGCCTTGAATGAGCGACGAGTTGACCAGTTACTCTATAACGCCATTTGCAGGGTATACGGGAGTTGAACCCGCTCCGTGCGCCGTGACAGGGCGACATCTTAACCGTTTGACCTATACCCTAAGTTTTGTAGGGTAAACACGATTCGAACGTGCGACCACTTGGTCCCAAACCAAGCATTCTACCAACTGAACTATTACCCTAAGGTCATTGTACTCTCGGCAGGACTTGCACCTGCAACCTACTGTGTATAAGACAGACGCGCTGACTATTGCGCCACGAGAGTATGTGGTTGCGGGAGTGGGACTCGAACCCACGTCTGCGGCTTATGAGACCGCTCTGGGAACCACCTCCAGGCATCCCGCATTTTGGTACTCTTGGTATGACTCGAACATACAGCCTTCTGCGTATCAGGAAGATGCGCTAACCGATTGCGCCACAAGAGTATAGTTTGAGCTTCAAGTCGGAATCGAACCAACAACCTGCTCATTACAAGTGAGCTGCTCTGCCAGTTGAGCTATTGAAGCATTTGTTGAGGTGGAGGGACTCGAACCCCCGAAGCCATATGGCAGCAGATTTACAGTCTGCCCTCATTGCCGCTAGAGAACACCTCAATGTGTTGTGGAACCTCGTGGAGTCGAACCACGTTCTCAGGATTTTCAGTCCAGCGCATACACCAAGTCTGCCAAAGTTCCAACATGTGACTCGTGAGAGACTCGAACTCCCGACCCCGACGTTCGTAGCGTCGTGCTCTAATCCACTGAGCTAACGAGCCAATTTTGAGGAGGCTAAGGGATTCGAACCCCTGAGGCGTTTCACCGCCATCCAGTTTTCAAGACTGGCGCAATCAACCAAACTCTGCCAAGCCTCCATTGTTTCGCGGAGAATAATGGACTCGAACCATTGCGCCGTTTCACCGGCCTAACGCGTTAGCAGTGCGTCCCCTTCACCAACTTGGGTAATTCTCCGTTGTTTTCTTTTGACGCTGCAAAGGTATAACCCTCGACTGCAGCCTTTTTGCGCTCCAAAAATAATCTGCAATTTTTTATCATTTTTCTAAAAAACAGTGCCGCAAAAGCTCTTTTTGAATAAATGCCCCGGCTTTAACCGCCGCGAAAAAGTCGGGGCACTATCTATTCATGAATGAGAGGACGGTAAGGCGTTCTCTCACTTGAGCAAGGATTTGCTTCACATCTTCGAGATTTACTGTTTCACCGCTGAGCAACTTGATGGCGTGAAGCAGCAGGTTGCAGTCATCATCAGTGAGCGGCATGTCGCTGATGGAGTAGTCGGGCTCGGCGTAACGATAGTAGATCTTGTCGTACACCTCAATGGGGGCGTTGTAGCCCAACTTGTCGGACCTCATGATTTGGAGGTCGCCCTGCACAGTACGTAGCGACACCCCCTTCA
>Ga0256407_10014384_pt1 | contig 10429 bp, 10 predicted proteins | sample RumenRJG_04DNA_FD_193489 | JGI IMG/M metagenome (GOLD analysis project Ga0256407, IMG submission 193489) | Bovine rumen microbial communities from Lethbridge, Alberta, Canada - RJG_04 | ecosystem: Host-associated > Mammals > Digestive system > Stomach > Rumen | place: Canada: Alberta... | reverse complement strand
CTCAGCTTTGCCTTGAATCAGCCCCTCAGCTTTTCCTTTTTCGATACCTCGTGATTCTCCATCTAGGCCAGCTTCATAAAGAGCATTGTCATAATCCATAAGTTCCATTTCTTTTTTCAAATAGGCAAGATACTCATCAGGATCTTTTACAAAATTATCTCGATGGTTAAAAGCGTGATCATTAAAAAAAGGAGACTTCATAGTATTAACTTCTTTGAACACATATTATTACTTTTAATGAGGAGTATCTGCTCCTCATTTACACCGGAATACTAGTTTTTAATTTTCTTCATAATAGATTTAACTTCATTCCATCTCTCTTTGGCAATATCCAAAAGGTCTAAGGCAGCTTCAAGTGTATATCCTTTCTTGTTTACCAAAGTCATAACCTTATTAAAATCGCTTTCTGCTTTTCCTTGATTCAGGCCCTCAGTTTTACCTTGAATCAGCCCCTCAGCTTTTCCTTGAATCAGCCCCTCGGCTTTTCCTTGAACCAGCCCCTCAGCTTTTCCTTGAATCAGCCCCTCGGCTTTTCCTTGAATCAGTCCCTCAGCTTTTCCTTTTTCGATACCTCGTGATTCTCCATCTAGGCCAGCTTCATAAAGAGCATTGTCATAATCCATAAGTTCCATTTCTCTTTTCAAATAGGCAAGATACTCATCAGGATCTTTTACAAAATTATCTCGAAGATTAAAAGCTTCATCGAAAATCTTATCTTTTTTCATAAGTTTTTCTTCCTCTCCGTTTAATTTTCCTGAAAAGAAAGCCAGCCATTTTTCTGCTCTACTCATTGAAGAAATTCTTTTTTTGGAGAATTTTTTTAACTCCAAAAAGTGAAACTCGATTAAATCAGTAATAGGTTTTCCATCTTCTAGATTACAGAGCTTTGCTATACTGTGTGGCTTAGGATTCTTATTTTCATCAAACAAGTTAAATTTTAGCAGATGGATACAAATAACAGCAGCAATATTCAGGTATTTGTCACCACGCTTCAGGTTATTTGTATACAATCGGCTCCAATAGACCAAGCTTCTTTCAATCCATGCTTTTTCGTTCAGTACCTGAATTTCAAGATTTACCTTCTCGCCAGATGCCAATGTGCAGGTAATATCAAGTCTTGAACTTTTGTCATTTGCGCTTAATCCTAGAATCTCATTGTTATTATAGACCAGATCTAGAATTTTCTTTTCTTCTGCTCTATTGAGCACTGAATTTAGGAAATCTATGAGAATACTTTTTCTAGATAAAAGCTTTTTGGCAAAGATATCATTGGTTGTAGAAATCTTTTCAGATCTTATAACCTCCTGATGGATTTGAGCCATTCGAGGATCTTTCTCAAGTTCAAGTAACAAATTAGACATTTCAATACCTCAAAATAACAAAAAAAATATAATATCCGACAAATTTGAGGCTCTACACGTAAGGGGGGCATTTTTTTTCAAAAACATTAATAACAAGATGAATGTTCAGAAAAAAGTTTTTTTGGTTGAGAGAATTGGACTGAGATTTTATGTTGCTATTCTGTATTACTATGCTTTCTTTTCTTAATTCTGTCGAAAAAATTAAAAATAAGTTTGTCCAGTCTGAAGAAGATTATTGAACCAATTGTCTGAGCAATTATAAGATTTGGAATTACAGGAAGTCCCATGGAATCCAGAACATACATGAATGGCATCATAACAACAGTTGAAATTTGCCACCTTATAAAATAGACAGCATACAACTTTGAAAAATAGCTTTTTATAAAAAGCCAGCAGGCATTTATTATTGTCATAAAAAATTCTCACATACGCTTCTTACCTTAAGTTTAGTTGACGTTTTCTGATATCTGACCTTTTCTCTCCAAATTAACTAATCTGGATGCGTAAATTTTGATATTATGCAGTTAATAAGGAAAGATATATGCTCAGATTATTTATTACACTGTTAACTTTTTTTTACTCCATTAGCTCCTTTGCAGAGATTAACCTAGACAAACTGTATGCACTTGGTTCTGCTGCAAAGGAAGAGCTTCCATTCTCATCCGAATGTTGGCTGAACAACGACTTAATCAAATGTAACATCCACATAAAAAACGGTTCTTATATATATAAAGACTCCATTGGATTTAACGCTCCTGATGTAATACTAAGCACAGATAAACTTCCAGATGGCATCATGCATGAGGATGTAAGCGGGACCAATGAAGTGTATATGGAACCGGTAACAATTAATGCCCAGATTATTGAAGGAAAAGCAGGAAATATCGTCAGCCTCAACTACAGAGGCTGTGACAGTCAGGGAATTTGCTATCCTACCCAGACGAGAGATCTATTCCTTGAAAAGGATATCAAAGGAAACATGGAAAAACTTCCTTCTTCTAATCTGAATCAGGAAAAGGGAATTTTCAGTAGCTACGATAATTTTCTGATTATTCTTCTCCTCTGTCTGGTATTCGGTGTTGCCCTTGATCTGACTCCATGTGTACTGCCTCTGCTGTCGATCTACTCTGCGACAATAATGGGATCAAAATACGTCTCAGCTACCCATAAAATAAAACAGAACATTAGCTACATTCTTGGCCTAGCCCTGACCTACTGTGTACTAGGCCTTGTATTTGCCGAGATTGGAGTATCTGCTCATGGAATTCTTCAACATCCAGTTTCTATTATAATTCTCAGTTCAATTCTATTTATCTTTACTTTGGACTGTGCAGGGCTTATCAACCTGAAGGTTCCACTGATGTTCAATAACTCGCTACAGATTGCTATCAATCGACAGAAAGAAGGAACCCTTGCCAAGGCATTTATATTTGGAGCTTTATCTGCTCTGATTACAACTCCTTGCACCAGTGCACCTCTTGCAGGAGCACTTGTATATATCATTACCTCCAATTCAATTTTAAAAGGCGTACTGATGTTCCTATTCATTGGTCTTGGAATGGGACTTCCTCTGCTTATAATCGGATTCTTTGGGGCTAAATATATTTCAAAGCTGAAAAATCATACAGAGAAGATAAGAAGACTGTTCGCAATTCCTCTATTTTTGGGCGCCTACTATATCTGTCAGCATCTTTTCGGAGATCTGAACAGATATATTGAGCCAGCTGTTTATGCCAGCTGTGGAGCGTACTTTATTGGAGTAATGTTCAGAAGCAAAAAGCTGTCCTATATTCTTATGTTAGCTTTTTTCTCATTTTGGGCAATCTATGCTGCTGTATATACAGGAACCTCACAAGTTACAAACAAAAACTTTACTCTGGTCCATAAGCTTTCTGACTTAAGTAAATATAGCGGTAAGAAAACGCTGGTTACCTTCTCTGCGCAGTGGTGTGCAAACTGTCATGAACTTGATAAAACACTATATGCCAGTGATGAGTTTTTGGATCTGACTTCCGATATGAATAGAGTCAGATTTGATATTACAGATCCAGCAAGTCATTCAAACGAAGAACTGACAAAAACCTTTAATATCATCGGCGTTCCTTTCCTTCTGGTATTAGATGAGAAAGGAAATGTTATCAGAAGATACACTGGTTCTCCTGATTTAGATGAATTGACATCAATGATACAGGACTAGAAATTTCATTTTTTGAGACAAAAAAAAATCCATCCCTACTATACACAGAGATGGATTTCTTTGCAGTAATTGTCGATTTAGATTACTTCTTGTTTGCCTTAGCAGCATCAAGCTTCTCTTCAAGATAATGAATGCTTGCGCCACCCTTAATCTCAACAGGATCATTCAGTAAATCTTCGTGCAGAGGAATATTGGTCTTAATTCCTTCTAATACAAGCTCATCAAGAGCCTCAAGACCGCGTACACGAGCCTGCTCACGAGTATCATCGAAAACAATTAACTTACCAACTAATGAGTCATAGTGAGGTGGAACCTTATAGCCCTGATAAACATGGCTATCCCAACGAACACCAGGACCACCAGGAACATGAAGATACTTGATCTCACCTGGAGAAGGCATAAAGGTTGAAGGATCTTCTGCATTGATACGGAACTCAAATGCATGTCCTTTAATCTTAACGTCATCCTGAGTAATTGAAAGTGGGTTACCAGCGCATACAGAGATCATCTCACGTACAATATCAACACCGGTAATCATTTCGGTAATTGGGTGCTCAACCTGAACACGGGTGTTCATTTCAATGAAATAGAACTCACCGTTTTCATATAGGAATTCAAAAGTACCGGCTCCACGGTATCCAATGTCCACGCAGGCCTTTGCACAGCGAGAACCAATGGTACGACGCTGCTCCTCGGAAATAAATGGAGCAGGAGCCTCTTCTAAAACCTTCTGATTACGACGCTGCATTGAGCAGTCACGCTCACCTAGGTATACAGCATGGCCCTGACCATCGGATAAAACCTGGAACTCAACATGACGAGGATTCTCAAGGAATTTCTCCATGTAAACAGCAGGGTTGTTGAAGAACATATCAGCCTCACGACGAGTCAGAGCAATTGACTCCTCAAGTTCAGCGTCTGATCTTACAACACGCATACCGCGTCCGCCACCGCCACCGGCAGCCTTAATAATAATAGGGTAGCCAATCTTGTTAGCCAGCTGACGATTCTCTTCAAAATCATCACCTAATGCACCTGCTGAACCAGGAACACAAGGAACACCAGCCTTCTGCATAGCTTTCTTTGCAGATACCTTGTCGCCCATCAGACGAATAGTATCAGCAGTTGGTCCAATGAAAACGAAACCTGACTTCTCTACCATTTCGGCGAAATCAGCATTTTCGGATAGGAAACCATAACCAGGGTGAATTGCATTAGCACCTGTTGCTTCTGCTGCAGCAATGATTGAAGGAATGTTCAGATAAGAATCCTTTGGAGCTGCAGGTCCGATACATACAGCTTCATCTGCAAGCTTAACATGTAACAGATCTCTATCGGCTGTTGAATGAACTGCAACAGTCTTTAAACCTAACTGACGGCAAGCACGTAAGATACGTAAAGCGATCTCACCGCGGTTAGCTATAAGAACTTTTTCAAGTTTCATATTTTAGGTTTACTCTCAGTTATTATTCAAACTCGAATAGAGGCTGGTCAAACTCAACAGCTGAGCCATTCTCAACCAAAATCTTCTTAATTACACCTGAACGGTCAGCCTGAATCTGATTCATCATCTTCATAGCTTCAATAATACATAGAGTATCGCCTTCCTTAACTGAAGCGCCTTCCTCAACGAAAGGAGCTGCGGTTGGGCTGGCTGAACGGTAGAAAGTACCAACCATTGGTGACTTCATAAGCTTAGCAGCATCAGGAGCTGCAGGTGCTGCTGGTGCTGCAGCTGGAGCTGGAGCGGCAGCTGCAGGTGCGGCCTGTACAACAGGAGCTGCAACTGGAGCAGAAATTACAGTCTGAACAGACTGAGCTACAGCCTTTTCACGAGTAATCTTTAACTCTTCTTCGCCTTGCTTTAAGTTAATCTCAGAAACATCTGATTTTGAAACAATCTCAATAAGCTTAGCAATCTTATGAATATCAATTTGCATAAAATATCCTAATTTAGTTATTTCTAATCTTAACGATTACGACCTAAGAACTCGACAGCAGCTCTCAAGGCATACTCGTAACCATTAAGTCCGAAACCGGCAATGACACCAACGGCCACATCAGAAAGATAAGAATGATGCCTGAATTCTTCTCTTCTGTGAACATTGGAAATATGTATCTCATAAAAAGGCAAATCCACTCCAGTCAGAGCATCACGTATTGCGACACTGGTATGAGTGTAGGCACCGGCATTTATGAGAACAAAATCTTTGTTTAATCTAGAATCCTGAATTTTAGTAACGATATCGCCCTCAGAATTTGACTGAAAACACTCGATATCTACATCCAATTCCTTTGCAACATCTTTAAGATGATTTTCAAGATCTTTTAATGATGTATGACCGTAAATCTGAGGCTCACGAACACCCAGCAGATTAAGGTTTGGTCCGTTAACAACTAAAATTGAATGCTTTGCCAAAATTTGACTCCCGAATATCTTAATCCGCGCATTTTATCATTTTTAAGTGAAAGTGGCGCATTTTTTCTTAAAATCTCCAAATTTTTCCGTGATTTTTTAAATTTTTTCGCATATATCCTTATATCAGAGTAGTCAAAAAATTTTATATTCATAGTTTTTCTAAATCATTTTTTGAGTCTTAACCCATTTTTTTTGAGCTTATGATCAAAAGATGCCTTCCAGAGTAGTAACATATGGATAATTCAAAGAATTATTTTTTAAATTAACCAGTTCACAAGGATGTTAGTATGTTCTGTAGATTCTGCGGACAGGAATTAGACGATGACTCAGAGTTCTGTTCAAAATGCGGTCGCAAACAGAAAGAAACAATCACAGACAGATTCGAAGAAACGGTTCATGACTTTACAAAACAGATCCAGCCAAAAATTGAAGAAGCAGGCAGATCTCCGAAGTTTTCTTTCAGATGGGCTCTCTACACGGTGCTTAAAAGAAAATATTCTGATTTCTCTGGTAGAGCCTGCCGTTCTGAGTACTGGTGGTATATCCTTTTTGTAAATCTTCTTTATATTGGCATGAGTATTGTTGGAGGAGTGTTTACTGTACTTACAGGAATGATCGGAGCTTATCTGATGCTAGCTCTTTTCATCATTGCACTTGTAGGTCTTTTAGTTCCTTCTATAGCTGTTACGGTTAGAAGAATGCATGATCTGAACGTAAGCGGATGGTGGTTGATTCTATTCCTTGTATTAAGCTTAATTCCACTGATAAATACTCTTTTGGTGATTGGTTACATTATATGTTTCTGTCTGAAAGGAACCACAGGAACAAACAAATACGGCCAAGATGCTCTTGCTGCAGAAAATCAGAGTCTAACCTCTGCACATCAATAGAATTTACTTCGTGCAGAAGCATTTTTTTTTAAAAGCTGTCTTTTCAACATTTATCAAGGCAGCTTATCCATATTTTCTTTGAGAAGTTCAATAAATCTTCTTGCTGCAATGGTCAGGGACAGTCTGTCCTTGTAGCCTATCGCCATCTTTCTAATAACCGGAGGCTCAGTTGGCCTTAGCTCAAGATTGTAGGCTATTCTCTTGAGCATCAGCTCTGCAAGCATACTTACCCCCAGCCCCTGTTCGACCATATTCATGATGGTGTAATCATCATGGATGACATAACTTATTTTAGGATGTACGCCCTGCTCCTTAAATGCAATCAGTGGCTCGGAATGATTTCCCTCTTCAAGCAGGATAAAATGTTCCTTTCCTAAATCCTTAAGGGATACAATCTCATTTTCTGCCAAAGGGTGTCCTGGAGGTAGAACAGCCAGCATACGGCCATCCTTTACGGGAGAGGTCTTAATACCATTAACGGCATCCGGATTAACAAAACCGAAATCGACAGCACCGGTTTTAATCCATTCAGTAATTGAGACATAGTCTCCTTCAAGGAGTACAAATTCAATTGCAGGATATTTCTTTTTAAACTCACTGATCAGAATCGGCAGCCAGTGCGTAGAAATACTTCCCATAGTTCCGATTCTGATTGTTCCGGTTTCAAGGCCTCTTATTTCCTGAGCATGTTCTTTTACTGTTCTGTATTCGTATACAAGACGCTGTATATGGGGGTATAATCTTTCGCCCTCCTTGGTAAGAGAGATACCTGATTTAGATCTGTTAAGCAGTTTTATCTTCAGTTCATCTTCTAAAGAGGAAATCATCTGACTTATTGCAGACTGTGTACAGTTCATTGCTGAAGCGGCCTTGGTAAAATTTCCAAGTTCGATAATTTTGTGTAATGCCAGATATCTATTCATTGTACAAAAACCAGAAACAGAAAAACTTGTAGTAATCAGTGATTGGACTAAGTTGAGACTAAGATGACTCTACTATAATTACCAACCGTATTTCATAGCATATGGAGATTTTATGACAAAAGGATTATTTTTGCTTAGTGCAGCTTCTATATTGCTAGCAAATATTTTAACAGTCCAAGCTGAAGGTATAACAAATACTCCTAGATCATGTGAATCAGAATTCAAAGGACAGCCTGCAGGCTTCGAGAAAAAACTCAATATTATCGCCATAAGAGATCTCAAGAACGAGAAAGACGAAGAAATTGTCAGAGTAAAAGGAAAAGTTACTAAATACTTTGGCGAAGATAAATACGAATTCACAGATGAAAATGGAGATACTATAGAAATTGAGTTAAACAGAGATAAGGACTGGTCCTTTGTACACAAGGATGACACCATCGAAGTCATTGCCCAGTATGACAAACAGTTCTTCTCAGCAGATAGTCTTGACGTTAAATGCGCTCTTCCTCCTGAACATCCAATGACGCAGATCGGAACCAGAATTCCTCCAAGAACCAATCGAAGAATGTAGCAAACTCTACTTTTGTCGTGAGAAGTTTAATCTTTGCTCACGACTGTATACCGGACAAATTCTACTCATCATCAGTACCTGATCATCAACTTACAGTTAATTATTAGATTTTCTAATACATCAATAAGATAAATTTGTTTTACTAATAAAAGATTTACCTTTAATCTATCTTTATAAAAGATATTTTGAGGTATTGATAATGAGCATCAGAAAACTGAGATTCTTCTATGTGTGCATGATCGCATTCTGCGCATGTCTAGTTTATGCTGTAAGCTCAGGTATACGCTCTAATCTTGCCCTGCTTCTAAATCCAATTATGCAAAACAGCGGAGTATCCTACCCTGAGATTAGTTTTGTTCTGGCCCTAGGTCAGTTGATCTATGGTCTGGTTCAGCCTCTGTTTGCTTATCTGGCACTGAAAAAATCCTACGGTTTCATGCTGACATTAAGTTGTCTCCTGATGTTTGTTGGCCTCATGGCTACGCCTTACTGTACCAGTGTTGCCTCACTTACTGTTTTTCTGGGAGTCCTTTTCCATGCAGGAACAGGCGGTACCTGTTTCGGTCTGATGATGGCCGTTGCCACTCCTGCTCTTGGACTTGCCCGGGCCACTGCAGTTTCAGGATTTGTTAATGCAGGAACCGGTGTTGGTTCAATGTTTCTTTGCCCATTTATGAATGTGCTTAATTCTAACTTTGGAATTCAGACAACCTTATTAACGCTGTCAGCTCTGACTCTTATAATCATTCCTGTAAGTTTATGGCTGTCAAACCGCAAACAGGTCATAGCTGCAACATCTGAAACTGAACGTGGACTGGATATGGAATCCTTTGTGAATATTCTGCATGACAGAACCTTTATAATCATGCTTTTAAGTTTTGCTGTATGCGGATTTCACATGTCAATTCTGCAAACACATCTGTACTCCCAGTTCATCTCATACGGCATAACAGATAACGTCGCAACCCTACGCTATTCCCTGATAGGAATCTCCACAATGCTCGGTGCGGTCATCTGCGGTTTATGCTACAGAGTATTTTCTCTTAAGAATGTATTAGGAACAGTCTATCTGTTAAGAGCAGTTGCTGCCTTTGCCTTCATGTTTTTAATGCCCAAAAGTGTTATCAGCGTAATTCTGTTCTCAGTATGTATCGGCTTGACCTGTGATGCCTCAGTAAGTCCAACATCCGAGATTATCAGAAACCGTTATGGTCTTAAGATGCTGGGCATACTGTTTGGAATCGCCTTTATCTTCCATCAGGTTGGAAGCTTTATAAGCTCCAATGTCGCAGGTCAGATTGTAGAGAAGGCTCACAGCTATGACCTTCTATGGAGCATAGACATCATTCTGTGCATAGTAGCTTCTCTGTCGGTTTACGCTTTAAACAGAAAACAGGAACCAAGGAAAGCAGACAGACAGTTCTCAGGAACAATTGCTCCAATACATTCTTAAGCCTGCATTCTATTGAGAAACAATACCTTTCTCAGAAGAGATTTTTCTGCTTTTCAGGCAGAATTAAGCACTGATCTAAAGATGAGCATTAATAAATAAAATGCTAGCCAGTTCAAAAAAAATGATAAAATAGGCCTGTCTTCTTTTTTATGCAGGTATTAAAAGCATCTGCATACCAACACTAAACAATACTGAGGAAATCCAATGAGCTTCATTAACAAAGCTAAATCAATTGCAGAATACGATCCAGAGCTTTGGTCAGCAATAAGCGGCGAAAATCAGCGTCAGGAAGATCACATCGAGCTGATTGCATCAGAAAACTATGCTTCCAAGTGTGTTATGGAAGCACAGGGTTCACAGTTAACCAACAAATACGCTGAAGGTTACCCTGGAAAGCGTTACTACGGTGGCTGTGAATACGTTGATATCGTTGAAAAGCTGGCTATTGACAGAGCCTGCAAACTATTCAAGTGCGATTTTGCTAACGTTCAGCCTCATGCAGGTTCACAGGCTAATAATGCAGTATACGCAGCATTATGTCAGCCAGGTGATGTTGTATTAGGTCTGTCACTTTCTTCAGGTGGTCACCTGACCCACGGAAGCTCAGTTAATTTC
>Ga0256407_10014383_pt1 | contig 10429 bp, 7 predicted proteins | sample RumenRJG_04DNA_FD_193489 | JGI IMG/M metagenome (GOLD analysis project Ga0256407, IMG submission 193489) | Bovine rumen microbial communities from Lethbridge, Alberta, Canada - RJG_04 | ecosystem: Host-associated > Mammals > Digestive system > Stomach > Rumen | place: Canada: Alberta | collected... | reverse complement strand
CGATTCTTTATTATAAAAACACGAAACTTTCAAAGGCAATAAAAAGACTTTTCATAGAAGCCGACAAGGCTTATAACAACGGTGCAAATATACTGATACTTTCCGACAGGGGCGTTGACGAAAACCGTCTCGCTATACCGTCTTTACTCGCTGTATCGGCTTTACATCAGTATCTTGTTGCAACAAAGAGAAGAACTTCTCTTTCAATTGTGCTTGAAAGCGGTGAACCGAGAGCCGTACACCATTTTGCAACGCTTTTAGCCTATGGTGCAAGTGCGATAAATCCGTATCTTGCCATTGAAACAATACATGAACTTATCCATGATGATTTTCTCGATAAAGACTACTATGCAGCCGTCAATGACTACAACGATGCAATCTTACACGGCATTGTCAAAATTGCCTCTAAAATGGGTATTTCCACTTTGCAATCCTATCAGGGCTCAAAGAATTTTGAAGCTATCGGACTCAGCAAAGAATTGATAGATGAATATTTCACGGGAACTGTCAGCAGAATAGGCGGCATTACCCTTGAAGATATTGAAAATACCGTTGACAGCCTGCATACAGCCGCATTTGATCCGCTTGGTCTTGAGACATCTCGTGAACTGCTTTCAGGCGGTCAGCATAAAATCAGGAGCGGTAAAGAAGAACATCTCTACAATCCCTGCACCATACACGCTTTACAGACTGCCACAAGAACAAATAATTATGAATTATATAAAAAATATTCCGCAATGCTCAATGAAGAAATGTCCCCCGTGAATATCCGTGGACTGCTTGACTTTAACTTTGCGGAGAATCCGATTCCGCTTGATGAAGTGGAAAGTGCGGATTCCATTGTAAAGAGATTCAAGACAGGTGCAATGTCATACGGCTCTATCTCTCAGGAAGCACATGAAACTCTTGCATTGGCTATGAATAAAATAGGCGGTAAGTCCAATTCAGGTGAGGGCGGTGAAAGTCCCGAGCGTTTGCAGACAAAAGGTACTTCACAGAACAGATGTTCAGCAATAAAGCAGGTAGCAAGCGGAAGATTCGGTGTTACCTCGGAATATCTCAATTCAGCCGATGAACTGCAAATTAAAATGGCTCAGGGTGCAAAACCCGGTGAGGGCGGTCATCTCCCCGGAAATAAGGTATATCCTTGGATAGCAAAGACAAGACATTCCACTCCGGGTGTATCACTCATTTCACCTCCTCCGCACCATGATATTTACTCTATAGAAGACTTGGCACAATTAATATATGACTTGAAAAATGCCAATAAAAAAGCGAGAATTTCCGTTAAACTTGTATCGGAAGCAGGTGTCGGAACGGTTGCGGCAGGCGTTGCAAAAGCCGGTGCAGGTGTCATATTGATATCCGGACATGACGGCGGTACAGGTGCAGCTCCCGGAAGCTCTATTTATAATGCGGGCTTACCGTGGGAACTCGGTCTTGCAGAAGCTCATCAGACTCTCATTATGAACGGTTTGAGGGATAAAGTCATCATTGAAACAGACGGTAAGCTTATGACAGGCAGAGATGTAGCTGTTGCGGCAATTCTCGGTGCAGAGGAATTCGGCTTTGCAACTGCTCCGTTGGTAACTTTGGGCTGTGCTATGATGCGTGTATGCAACTTGGATAGTTGTCCTTTTGGTGTTGCAACGCAAAATCCCGAACTCCGCAAGCGTTTTGCAGGAAAGCCCGAATACGTTATAAACTTCATGTACTTCATTGCAAATGAATTAAGGGAATATATGTCTAAACTCGGTGTAAAGACTGTTGATGAACTTGTCGGAAGAACGGATTTATTAAGAAAAAAAGATAATCTCAATGCTCGTGAGGAAAAAATTGATTTGTCGCTTATATTAAGCAAAGATTTTTCGGGCGAAACAGTGCATTATAATGAAAAATCCCTTTATGACTTCAAACTTTCGGAAACTGTTGACGAGAAAATTCTCATAAAGAAATTCAACAAGGCACTCCGCACAGGTGAGCCTAAAACCATTGAAATAGATATAAAAAATACAGACCGTTCACTCGGAACGGCTCTTGGTTCGGAAATTACCGTAAAATACGGCAATACACTTGCCGATGACACATACAAGGTTGTCTGCAACGGTTCGGGCGGTCAGAGCTTCGGTGCATTTATCCCGAAAGGTCTGACACTTGAACTCAAAGGCGACAGCAACGACTATTTCGGCAAAGGTCTTTCGGGCGGTAAATTGGTGGTATATCCCCCCGAAAATTCAAATTTCAAGGCAGAGGAAAATATCATTGTCGGAAATGTTGCCCTTTACGGTGCGACAAGCGGTAAGGCATTTATCAACGGCATTGCAGGAGAGCGTTTCTGTGTAAGAAATTCAGGTGCAACGGCAGTTGTCGAGGGTGTCGGTGAACACGGCTGTGAATACATGACAGGCGGTACAGTGGTAATTTTGGGAAGAACAGGAAATAACTTTGCTGCAGGAATGTCAGGCGGTGTTGCTTATGTCCTTGACGAACATCATCACTTATACAAGCGCCTTAACAAAGAGTTAGTCGAATGTTCGGAAATATCTTCACAGGAGGATATTGAAACTCTCAGAAATCTCATATCGGAACACGTTTCCGCAACAGGTTCGGAAAAAGCTGAAAATATATTGACACATTTTGAAGACTATCTGCCGAAGTTCAAGAAAATAATACCGCATGATTATAAAATAGTTACGGAAGCCATCAAACACCACAAACATGACGGCATGGACGAAGAACAGGCTAAAATATCGGCTTTCTATGAGCTGATACAGTCAAGGTAAAGGAGAGGAATTTTTATGAACAATCCTTTTGGATTTATGGAATATCAAAGAAAAGAGCCTTTGTGTTCTTCAATAAGTGAGCGTATCCAAAATTACAATGAATTTCACACGCCTTTATCACAAAAGGAACAGAAAATTCAGGGTGAACGCTGTATGAACTGCGGTGTACCGTTCTGTCAGTCGGGTATGATGATAGGCGGAATGATTTCGGGGTGTCCGTTGAATAACCTTGTACCCGAATGGAATTATCTTGTAAGTATCGGTGCATGGAAGCAGGCTTATGAAAGACTGAAATTAACAAATAATTTCCCCGAATTTACATCAAGGGTATGTCCTGCATTGTGTGAAAAGGCTTGTACCTGCGGTGCAAACGGTGAGCCTGTGACAGTCCGTGCAAATGAATATAGTATTATCGAACAGGCTTACAGCGAGGGATATGCAAGACCTCAGCCCCCGAAAGTCAGAACAGGCAAGAAAATTGCCGTTATCGGTTCGGGACCGTCAGGCTTGGCGGCGGCTGACCAACTTAATAAAAGAGGTCACAGTGTAACAGTTTACGAGCGTTCCGACAGGGTTGGAGGACTTCTCATGTATGGCATACCCAACATGAAGCTCGAAAAACACATTGTCAACAGGAAAATCGACATAATGAAAGCCGAGGGAATAAATTTCATCACAAATGCAGATGTCGGAAAAGATATTTCAGCAGAGGATATTTTGAAACAGTATGACAGAGTTATCCTTGCTTGTGGTGCTTCAAATCCCCGTGATATAGCCGTCAAGGGCAGAGAGGCTAACGGAATATATTTTGCAGTTGATTTCCTGAAATCCACGACAAAGGCACTTTTGGACAATTCAGAAGATTATATCAATTCCAAAGATAAAAATGTGATAGTCATAGGCGGCGGTGATACAGGTAATGACTGTGTGGGAACGTGTGTGCGTCACGGTGCAAAGAGTGTAATGCAGCTTGAAATGATGCCGAAGCTCCCCGAAACAAGAGCCGAAAACAATCCATGGCCCGAATATCCCCGTATATTCAAAACGGATTACGGTCAGGAAGAAGCTGCCGAAGTTTACGGAAACGATCCGAGAGTTTATCAAACTACCGTGAAAGAATTTATTGCCGATGAAAATAATAATCTGACAGGTGCAGTACTTGTCAAAGTGAAATTTGAGGGCGGAAAAATTGTACAGGTAGAAAACAGTGAATACACGGTCAATGCCGATTTAGTACTTATAGCTGCAGGATTTTTGGGAAGTGAAAGCTATATTTCACAAGCCTTTGATGTTCAGACGGATAAAAGAAGCAATATCTTTACCGAAAAAAGTTCACATAAAACAAGCCAAGATAAAATTTATACAGCAGGTGATGTGCATATCGGACAATCTCTTGTAGTGCGTGCTATCCGTGAGGGCAGGGACTGTGCAAAGGAAGTTGACTTCGATTTAATGGGCTATACCAATTTGTAAGGGGACTTTTGTATGAAAATAAATGACAATTTTGAAAAACTCGTGCCGAATTATCTTTTTGCGGACGTTGCAAGGAAGACAAATGAATTTGCAAAGGCAAATCCAAATAAAGAGATTATCCGCCTTGGCATAGGTGATGTAACTTTGCCCCTTTCAAATGCCGTTGTCGATGCCATGAAAAAGGGCTGTGAAGATTTGCGTTTCAAGGAAACTTTCAAAGGCTATCCCGAATATGAGGGCTATGACTTTGTAAGACAGGCAATAGCGGATTATTATAAAAGTTTCGGTGTAAACGTGGATTACAGTGAAATTTTCATATCAGACGGTGCAAAATCCGATTGTGGCAATATCGGAGATATTTTCTCGAAAGATAATATTGTATTAGTCCCCGATCCTGTATATCCCGTGTATGTTGACGCTAATATCATGTCGGGAAGAAAAATTATATATGCAAGTTCATCAAAAGAAAATCATTTTCTTGCCATGCCCGATAAGAATGTGAAAGCCGATATAATATATATCTGTTCCCCGAATAATCCCACAGGGGCGGCATACAATGCCGGACAGCTTAAGGAATGGGTGAATTATGCCATTGAAAACAACGCCGTTATATTGTATGATGCGGCTTACGAGGCATTTATACAGGACGATTTGCCACGATCGATTTTTGAAATAGATGGTGCAAGGGAATGTGCGATTGAACTGTGTTCTCTCTCGAAAACGGCAGGTTTCACGGGAGTAAGATGCGGATATACAGTCATTCCGAAAGAGCTTTCAAGAGGCGGTCATAAGCTGCATGATATGTGGTACAGAAGACAGGCAACAAAATTCAACGGTGTTTCATGGGCTGTACAATGCGGAGCGGCAGTAGTATTCAGTGAAGAAGGACAAAAACAGTGTCTTGAAAATATTGCCTATTACCGTCAGAATGCAAAAATCATTTCTGATATGCTTGATGAACTCGGAATTTACTATACCGGGGGAAGAAATTCTCCGTATATATGGCTTGAATGTCCGAATAAGATGGGCAGTTGGGAATTTTTCGACTACCTTCTTGAAAATGCAGGAGTTGTGGGTACTCCAGGAGAGGGCTTCGGCGAATGTGGCAAAAACTATTTCAGAATGACCTCATTCAACTCTCACGAAAAAACATTGGAAGCCGTACAGAGAATAAAAAATATTATCTGACATGTCAAAAGAGACCGTACAGTCTGAAAAATGACTGTGCGGTCTTCGTGAAGTACTCACCGACTATAGAGGTCGGAGTCTTCTTGCCGCATTAGGATAAATATCACCTACAGATTCGCAAAAATACGATAAAGCATTTTAACGGATTCTTCACTTTCAAAATATTCATTTTCATGATTAGTTCCTGTTTTAATAAGCTTCCCTTTGTAATATGCCAGCAATCTTGTGAATGGCACAGGCTGCCACGTTGATTCACTCAAAGGCACAGTAGCTATTAACACTGAATTATCTTTTGCCAGATAATAGAGAGTTCCTCTGCAATTCGTATGTGCATAGAGATATTTTCCATCCGAAAACAGTAGGTTCAGCTTGTTATCCCTTGACATCTCACACATTATTTTATCAAACAGTTCAAAGCATTCTTCAAACGCAAGTCTTGAACCTTTTTTATTCTGAGCCTCGTTAAGTCTGTCCATCAGATACAGAAATATCCTTTCACTGTCGGTATCACCTACTTGCTTCTGTACATATGGATTCAGTGGAGGAAAATCAAAGATAGTGCCGTTATGCACAAGAGTCCAGCGTCTGCCCGTGTTATCCTTTCCCGTGAATGGATGACAGTTTTTGTATTCCACATTTCCGATAGTCGCATAACGGATATGGGCAAGGATAGTTTTTTCTCTGACAGGCTGTGAAAGACGCTCTTTCAGATAATTGCTGTCTGATGCCCTGATACTTTCCTTTTCAACCAATGCCCCTTCACGGGAAATGCAGGCAAGTCCCCACCCGTGAGGATGATTTTTGCTGTGACTGTAAAAAGTTTTCAGATAGTCGTTTAGTTCAATATCATTCAGTGAGGATAATCCGAATATTTCACACATATCCGACACTCCTTTGATATTCCCTTGCAAGTGCAATGCCCTTATTCATATAATCACTGCCGAAACGTCTGCTCACTATCTCCGCATAACTGTTTCCAGAATGTGTTTTATCTATTTGATATTCGATAACATCACTATATTGGGGAAAATATTTCAATACAAAGCTCTTTATATCACCAAGAACTTTTTCAGCTCTGTGCTTTATATCATTATTTCCAAAAACGGCAGCCGCCTTTATATCATTTATAGCCTTTATCTGTTCCGTGCCCGTAAATTCATGCTCGGGCAGAGAAACAAGATACAGCATAAGCAAATGAATAAATTTTATATCCTCTGTAAAAATCCCTGTTGATGTAAGAGGATTTACATCTATAACTCTCAGCTCAATATGATTGATACCATTTTTGGCAAGAGCTTCAAGGCTGTTTGCACCTCTGGGTTTGATTCTGACAGGATAATATAACTCTGAAACAGAACGTAAATTCCCGTCATCTATATATTTTTGAATACTTCCTGTATATCTTTGCAAATTGCTGTGATCAAGTATCGGTGTGAAATAATTCCAATATCCCCTCTCTGAACATCGGATGGAAGAATAAATATTGCTTTCCGTCCCCACTGTATCATCGGAAACAGGACTTGCTGCTGTCAGATATACGACAAGCCATGCATATTCGGTCAGTCTTGCTGCAAGTTTGAGATAAAGATCATTTTTAAAATCATTAAAATCATTATATTCACTCTGTTCAAAAACAGTCTTTATCAGTTCCTGAGTAAATGAAAAATTCAGATGTATTCCCGAAAAAAGCATTTTTATTTTACCGTATTTCTTCGCAAGATAACGTCTATATACCGACTTGTTCCGCAAACTGCCTGTGTATTCCGCAACGGGTATCTCATTTTCACCGCTTATTCTTGGTGGGTTGGAAAAAGACCACAGAAATTCCCCGTTTTCTTTGAGCTTACCATTGACCAGCCTCTGCAATTCCCAAAGCTGTTCATTCACCTGTTCAGGTTTATTAAATACATCACTGATGAATTCGATCTGATTTTCACAGAAGTCACGGTCGATATTTTTATGACTTTCAAAAGGATGGGGTGTCTGTGCAAGGCTTCCGTCCGCACTTACACGTAAACTTTCCCTTTCAATACCAAATTCAGCTTCGTTAATATATTTATTTATATTTCCGATATCAAACAACATTATTATCACTCCAAACTATTGCATACTTAACATATATATTAAATAGGTTTTAATTTGATAGATAATTATATCATTTTTATTATTTAATGTCAATATTCAGTTCACCGTTGATCAAAAAATTTTAATTATAAACCAAATGTTATATAGGTTTATCCTATAAGTAGAGTGTAAAAAATGTCTTGACAAAATCGTTTGGATGTGAGATAATATCATACGACTTAAGCCTACTAAATATATAGGTAATATAAGTATTATCCGATATGGAGAAATGATTAATGAACATATACAGGAAAATTACCGAGCTTATCGGAAAAACTCCTCTTATTGAGCTTGAAACAGTAAGTCGAGGGACAGGAACAAGAATTTTGGGAAAGCTTGAATATTTCAATCCAGCAGGAAGTGTCAAAGATAGGATAGCAAAGGCAATGATAGATGATGCAGAGAAAAAAGGACTTTTAAAACCCGACTCCGTTATCATAGAGCCGACAAGTGGCAATACAGGAATAGGACTTGCCGCAGTAGCGGCGGCAAGAGGTTACAAAGTTATTCTGACGATGCCTGAAACAATGAGCATTGAAAGGAAAAATCTTTTGAAAGCCTACGGTGCAAAGGTTGTTCTGACAGAGGGGATAAAGGGCATGAAAGGTGCCATTGAAAGGGCACAGGAACTTGCAGCCGAAAATGTACACAGTTTTATTCCAAGCCAGTTTACCAACAGTGCCAATCCCAAAGTACACTATGATACAACAGGTCCTGAGATATGGGAGGATACCGATGGAAAAATTGATATTTTCGTTGCAGGTGTCGGTACAGGTGGTACAATTTCGGGTGTAGGAAAATATCTGAAAAACAAAAATCCGAATATTCGTGTAGTAGCTGTTGAACCGTCAGGTTCATCGGTACTTTCCGGAAAAAAGCCTGGCCCGCATAAAATACAGGGTATTGGTGCAGGATTTGTGCCTGAAACGCTTGATACTGCGGTGTATGATGAAATTATAAGCGTAACAAATGAGGATGCCTTTGAAATAGGCAGGGAGCTTGCCAAAAAAGAGGGGATTCTTGCAGGAATATCTTCGGGGGCAGCCGTGTGGGCAGCATCTGAAATTGCGAAACGTCCCGAAAATAAAGGAAAAATAATTGTAACAATACTCCCTGATACGGGTGAAAGATATCTGTCAACGGCAATGTTTTCATTATGAAAAAAAGAGGGAATTGAAATGAAAATTTACAGAAATTCAAAAATGAATACTTCATCTGTCAAAAGCAATAGTCATGTTTTCGGCGGATTTGCTGTCCTTTCATGTTGCTGTATGTGTTGTTGTAAAGACACAGACGGCTTTTGAAGTGTTGTATGCGTGAGGAAAAATATTTCCCTTATTCAGCCGTCTGTTCGATTTTTCGTGCAGACGGTATTTTTATGTCGGAAAGGAAATAACTATGATAGAAACTCAGGAAAGTATTACAGCAAAGCTTTGCTCTTTCGCCCGTGCCTGCCATTCAAACATCGGGCAAAAGAAAATCTTTGATGATTACCTTGCATATGATCTGATGGGCAGGCAGGAATTTGAAAAAATCGGTCATCTGATACAGAATGATTTTAAATCCGATAATACAGACGAGGATCTCGAAACAGAGCGTATATTCTCTGAACTGAACCGATATATCGCACCCATACCGCTTTCACGGATAGCATTTGCGGAGGAAAAACTTCTGAAATTTGCAGAAAAATATCCGAAATGTCAGTATGTTATCTGCGGTGCGGGAATGGATACCTTTGCATTTCGGAATGATAATCCAAATATAAAAATATTTGAGCTTGACCATCCCGATACAGGCAGATATAAGCGTGAAAGAATACATGAGCTTGAGTGGAATATACCGAAAAATCTTGTATTTGTCCCGATAGATTTTTCAAGGGACGATATGAACGAGGAATTGCTGAAAGCAGGTTTTAATCCTGAAATTCCATCATTTTTTGCCATTCTTGGAGTGTCGTATTATCTGACACTGCCTGTTTTTGAGCAGACGATAAAGAAAATAAGTGAATTGTGTAAGTCAGCGGGGAAAATCGTATTTGATTATCCCGATGAAACGACTCTCAAGGAAAAAAGTACTGAAAGAGTGCATACTCTTGCGGATATTACGGAAAGGCTCGGTGAAAAAATGCTTCACGGATATTCATTTTCAGAGATAAATACGGTACTTGACCGTTACGGATTTGAAATAGAAGAGCATGAAACGCCTCAGATGATACAGCAACATTATTTTGATGGCAGAGATGACGGCATACGTGCCTTTGAGAATATACATTTTATGCTTGCATACAGGGGGGATTTTTAATGAAAAAAATAGCAAGTTTCACAGTGAATCATAACAGACTTGAAAAGGGAATGTATATTTCCCGTATTGACGGAGATGTTGTGACCTACGATATAAGAATGAAAAAGCCTAACAGCAGAGATTATCTCGGAAACGGTGAACTGCATACGATAGAACATCTTTTTGCAACATTTGCACGAAACAGTAAAATTTCCGATTCCGTCATATATGTGGGACCGATGGGCTGCCGTACAGGGTTTTATCTTCTGTTAAAGGATAATATTCCACATGAACAGGCTATCAGACTTGTCAGGGACAGTTTTAAATTTATTGCTGACTTTGAGGGAGATATCCCCGGCAGTAAAAAAGAAGAATGCGGAAATTATCTTGAGCATGACCTTTCAGGTGCAAAAAATACGGCAAAAGATATGCTGGAAGTACTCGAAAATTACAATGAAAAAAATTTGAATTATAAGGAGTAACAAAATAAGTGCCAAAAACATTGACAAAAGTGTTTAAATATGGAATAATGTGCTTAGATATATAGAATATATGATGTGCGGTCATCTAAAAACCGAAGA
>Ga0256407_10014382_pt1 | contig 10429 bp, 7 predicted proteins | sample RumenRJG_04DNA_FD_193489 | JGI IMG/M metagenome (GOLD analysis project Ga0256407, IMG submission 193489) | Bovine rumen microbial communities from Lethbridge, Alberta, Canada - RJG_04 | ecosystem: Host-associated > Mammals > Digestive system > Stomach > Rumen | place: Canada: Alberta | collected... | reverse complement strand
TTAACTTGAGCAACTCAACGTGTTAACTTGAGCAACTTAACGTGTTAACTTGAGCAACTTAACGTGGGGTGTTTGCCAACACACCACAAAGAAAAAAGGCAAGTCTCGTTTTGAGACCTGCCTTAATTCTTTTATTTCCAACTGAGCAATCTGCCTATCTGGTCGTAGAGGCTTGCCCAATGTGCTCGACTCTCTGCATCTGGAGCAGTCTGAGCGGCTGCCTTTGTCTTGCGCTCAAGCTGTTGAAGCGTGTAGAGAACTGCAGGACGAACTGCTTGATTGCCATTCCCGTAAGCTCGGCTGAGGTGCAGATACATGTTATTCTGCAGGGCAACTCTGTAGGGCGTCACCTTCTTGTTGGTGTCCAACTCTGTGAAAATCATCTTCGTCAGGTCGGCAAGATAAGCCTGAGGCTTGTAGAGGTCGTTCAACTCTTCGAGTCTGTTCATCAGGTTTGTCACGACAGTCTCGCCAACACCATTTGTGATGGCTTGGGGATTAGCCCAAAGACGTTTTGCATAACTCAGGTCGCGAAGCCAAAGCGGCTCTGTCAGGACTTGCTCATTGATGAAGTTGAGTGCTGCCTTCTGCTTGTCGAGAGGCTGCGGAACATAGACGTCTTCGGTAGAACCTTTAGGCTTGAAGTTTATCTGATAGCCGCCAATGTTTCTAACCACATGCCCCATATAACGAAGGAATTGCGTGCGTATGTGCCCGTGCATAAGCTGTAAGTCGCTCCAATAGAGGTCCTTGTCGTTGTCAACAGTCCATTCTGGCAGAGCCTTAATCTCGCGCTTCAGGTTGAGAATGCCGTAGTAACTAGCCTTGATGGGGTCGTCGCCAAGGTCTTCTGTTTGTCTGCGCGGGTCTCTGTGCTCGCCTTCGCCATCGCCCCACCAAAGGCGCTTGTTCTCTTGAGCCTTGAGCGTCATGGGTTCGAGCATCTTATGGTCTTCATCCTCGTCTTTTGCGTCGAGCATCGGTGTGTAGCCCCATTGGATTGCCCACTTATCGTAGTCGTTGATGCGTGGGAAGATGCCGATGCGGTCAATGCCGTCTTCTGGTTGAGCCACGTAGTTGAAGCGAGCATAGTCCATGATTGAGGGCGTGTGGCCGTGTGCTTCCACCCATGCCTTGTCGCGGAGTGAATCGACAGGCACCGTTGAGCTGCTACCGAAGTTGTGGCGAAGACCAAGCGTGTGACCTACCTCGTGGCTCGATACAAAGCGGATGAGCTGACCCATCAATTCCTCGTCATAGTTCATCTTCTGAGCTGCTTCGTCGATGCTGCTGCATTGCACCATGTACCAATTGTGGACGAGGCTCATCACATTGTGGTACCAGCAGATATGACTCTCGAGTATCTCACCACTTCTGGGGTCGTGAACGTTTGGTCCGTATGCGTTCTCGATGGGACTTGCGAGGTAGCGGATGCAGCTGTAGCGCGCATCTTCCATGCTCATCGTTGAGTCATTCTCGGGCCATTCCTTTGCCATAATGGCATTCTTGAAGCCTGCTTTTTCGAATGCTTTCTGCCAATCGTTGACGCCCATTATGAGGTACTTGCGCCATTGCTTCGGCGTTGCTGGGTCGATGTAATAGACAATTGGTTTGATGGGCTCGACGAGTTCGCCTCTCTTCATCTTCTCGACGTCTTCAGGACGAGGCTCAAGACGCCAACGCGTCACGAAAGTCTTGCCCTCAACCCTTTGCTGGTCGTCGCTATAGCTTGTGTAGCCGTCTGTAAAGTAACCGACACGTGGGTCGTAATAACGCTTCATCATTGGCTTTTCAGGCAGAAGAACGAAGCTGATGTTCAAGCCAAATGTCGCTTTGCCTGTACGACTTGTTGCTGACATCCTGTTTGCGCCACCACCGTTGAAAGTCTTTACTAAGCGGACTTCCGTGTTCAAGGGGAACGACTTGATGTCCTCGATGTAGCTCATCTCGTTGATTTGTCCTTGAAGCGAGAAGCCGTCCTTGACAGACTTAGGCATACCAAGCGCTGGATTGTCCTGATTGAAGAAGGGATTAACCTTAATCTTATAGGTTTTGTTCTTGTGGCTCTCAATCTTGAAGGCACCGATGATAGGGTTCTCGTTGCTGATTGTAATGGCACGATTAATGTTCTCTGTTGTATCGGCAACATTGATGAAGAGGCGCGAACGAAGCAGGAGCTGGTCGTCGGGAGCTACTTGGAAATAGACAGTCTGCTGATTCACTTGCTCGCCACCGAACTTGCCAATGCCAGCAGGAGTTGAGGTGTAGCGAACAGTTGTCAGGAACTCGCGACCAATCAACGAGTCGGGTATCTCGAAGAACCATTCGTTCTTCATCTTTGTGACGTTAAAGAGTCCTTTGCGGTCGATGCTAGGCTTCTCTACCTTAGCTGAGTCTTTGGGTGCTTCCTGAGCTTTCTTTTTCTTGCCGAAGAGCTTTTTCTTGTCCTTCTTTGTTTGCTCAGTCTTAGGTTTCTCCTGTTTGTCTTTTGCGAGAGTGGGAGTGCCCACCAACATTGTTGCTGCGAGAAGCAGAGTTAGATATTTTGCTTTCATGTTATTTAATGATTTAATCGCTTAAAGAATAAGGTTTTCCAGTTTTGATGCAACGTTTCTTGTTTGGTGTGCTTCCCATCTTGAACGAGAGTACGCCACCAGCCATGATGTCTTTGTGCGTGATGTAAAGCTTGTCGTAAGGCTTGCCGTTGAGACGCACTTCCTTGACATAACGGTTCATATCACTTACGCCCGGAGCCTTAATGAAGAACTGCTTTCCATTGGGCAAGGACAGCTTGCAACTTGGTACGTAAGGTGCTCCGATGACATACTGGTCGCTACCTGGGCAAACAGGATAGAATCCCATTGCCGTGAAGATGTACCAAGCCGACATCTGCCCGCAGTCGTCGTTGCCATGCAGGCCATCGATGTTGTTGACATACATGCGGTTCATAATTTCGCGAAGCCAGTACTGAGCTTTCCAGGGTTGAGACGTCCAAGCATAGAGGTAAGGCACATGATGGCTGGGTTCGTTGCCGTGAACATAGCCTCCCAGCAAACACTCTTCCTCGATGTCCTCGTTGTCCTCATAGTACTTCTTGTCGAGGGGCTCTGCAAAGAGATTATCGAGGCGTTCGATAAACTTCTTGTCGCCACCAAAGCACTCAATCAAGCCTTTCACATCGTGAGGAACATGGAACGAATAGTTGGCGCTATTGCCTTCGATAAAGCCTTCTCCATAGGTCTGTAAGGGTGAAAAGTCTTTCTTCCATGAGCCGTCTTTGTACTTGGGACATGCAAGACCAAGAGCAGGATTGAAGACATTTTTGTAGTTCATGGCACGCTTCTTGAAAGTCTCTGCCATTTCCTTATCTCCTGCATCGAGAGCTGCCTGATAGATTGTCCAGTCATCGTAAGCATATTCAAGCGTGTTGCTTGCACTTGTGCCACATCTGTCGTAAGGTACATAACCATATTTAATATAGTCTGTCATGCCTTCCATCCATTTGGAGTTGGCAGTGGCTTTCATTGCTTCAAGCATTGCTTTCTTGTCCTTTATGCCGAGCTTCTTGGCAACATCGGAGAGGACTGCAACGGCGTGATATCCGCTCATGCACCAGCCTTCGTTTGCCATAAGAAACCAGATGGGCAAGATGTGGAGTGCACTCTGTTGCTGAATGCGAATCATGCTTTCTGCCATATCAGCTCCTTGACGGGGTTTGATGAGGTTAAGTAGCGGATGTTCAGCACGATAGGTATCCCATAGTGAGAATATTGTGTAGTTCGTGAAACCTTCGGCCTGATGTATCTCCATGTCGTTGCCACGATACTTGCCGTCCACGTCCATATAGACGCTTGGATTTATCATGGTGTGGTAGAGAGAAGTGTAAAAGAGCGCTTTCTGGTCGTCAGTTCCTTCAATCTCAAGGCCTGTGAGTTCCCTCGTCCACAGCTCTGTGGCACGAGCCTTGATTTGCTCGAAGGTGAGGCCTGCTGCTTCTGCTTTGAGGTTTGCAAGTGCACCACTTTGACTTACTGCAGAGAGTGCCACTTTGATGGTAAGCTTGTGGCTTTCAGGCAGTTTGCATTGGAAATAAGCAGATATCTCGCGTCCGGCCATATCGGGGAAGTTGTGGTGGATGTCATTCTTGCGCCAAAAGCCCGAGTACTTCATTCTTTGCTCGTCCCTATAGCCATAGTTTTGAATGGGTTCGGAAAGCGAGATGGCGAAGTAGGTGTAGTTCTGTCGAGCCCAGCCGTTTGTGATGCGATAGCCAGTCAGAAGTGTGTCGTTCTCTACTCGGAGATAGCTCCAGAGCGTCTTCCCGTCGTAGTTGTAGATGCCGTGACCGAGGTCGAGGATGAACTGTGCATCGGTTGAAGGAAAGGTGTATTGATGCACACCAACACGCTGAGTTGTTGTGAGTTGTGCAAGGATGTTGTAGTCGTCGAGCATCACCTCGTAATAACCAGGCGAGCACTTCTCCGTGTCGTGCGAGAAGCGAGAACGATAGCCTGCCTCTGGGTTGTCTGCTGTGCCAGGATTTGTCTGCAGTTTGCCTATTGTAGGCATGATGAGGATGTCGCCAAGGTCGGAGTGTCCCGTACCTGAGAGGTGCGTGTGTGAGAAGCCTACAATGGTCTTGTCCTTGTGCTGATAGCCTGCGCAGTACTCATAGACTTTGCCTTGATAGCGGCCATCCACGTTGTGAGGAATTGTGTCCGTTTCGGGCGAAAGCTGCACGATGCCGAAGGGAGCACAGGCCCCCGGGAACGTGTGTCCCATGCCGTTTGTGCCGATGATGGGATTGACATACTCAATTACATTTCGAGGGAAGATGTAAGATGTAAAGTGTATGAGTATGGCAATTGCAATAAGTTTCTTCATAATGGTGGCTTTTAGAGTAAAAAAGGCGGAAAGCCGTAGCAGTCCGCCTCTTCTTAAATTCTTAATTTCTTATTGTTTTTAAGCCTTTGCCACGGCTTCCATGAAGTCCTTGCAGGGCTTGAAGTAGGGGATGTCGTGAGCGGGAATGACGAGAGTGGTGTTCTTGGAGATGTTGCGGGCGGTCTTCTTGGCGCGATGTTTGAGCGTCCAAGTGCCCCATCCACGGATGTAAACGTTCTCCTTCTCAATGAGTGACTCTTTGAGAGTGTCGATGAAACCTTCAACTGCAGCCAATGCAGTTGCTTGGTCGATGCCTGTCTTTTCGGCAACAGCTTTTACCAATTCAATCTTTGTCATAATTGTTTGTTTTTTATGTATTTAAATGTTTTTATGCGAAAAGTGATGCAAAGGTATGAAATAAAGTTCAAAGTTTAAAGATTAATGAATATTTTTTTCTTGTTTTATGGTAAAAATGTAATTTATGTGCTGTTATTTAGAGGTTTGCATGCATCTGTGGCGTGTCAAGTTGTCTAATTAAACGTGTCAAGTTGTCTAATTAAATGTGTCAAGTTGTCTAATTAAGCGTGCTTAATAGCCAATCTAAGCGTATTTTGCGTACTTTGTGTGCTGCAGCTTGAGCATGGTCTCTCGGTCGTCCCGCCCAGGAGACATTATTTTGGTGAGTGTAGAGTTATTAGTGCGAGCGATAAAAAGTTGCAAAATTGCAACTTTTTGCGTCACCCTCTTAGTCGGTGGCATACAAAGTGTTAAGACTGTAGCTTAAAATTGTAAAGCGGTTAGAGTGCTGAGAAAATAGATAGCCCACACTACTATTTTTAAGCTGAGTGTTATGCTGCGTTTCAGCCGTTAAAACTGAGTCGGGTGTGCTAGTGTGCGGCAGGAGCAAATGAAGGCTGTGACGGAGCTGTAAAGGCCGTTTTTAGAGCCTTTCGTAGCCCCATTCGTCGAGGACTTCTCCCCAATGCTCATTTACGAGCTGGACAGTGCGCGGGTCGTACTGATATTTGTTCTTCTTGTAGCCTTTTTTGCTCTGGATGTATTGCTCGATGACGGACTTTGCATCTTCCCATCCAGGCAGGTTGAGTTTGCTGTAGATGTCTTCTGTTATGTTCAAGGCATCTTTCTCGATGTCTTCGAAGCGGACTTCGTAGAGTCTTCCTTCTGGGAGGCTCTGTTTCTGCTCCTTGTAGGCGTGATAGAGCTCCATGTAGTTGCGCAGGATGTTCTGCTCCATTTCTTCGTCGGTGATGGTGTGGAACTCAAGCGGTTTGATGGTGCTGAGATAGAAGGAGCGGGTGCTCTCGAAGACGGTGTAGGGATTGCGCATCAGATAGATAAAACGTGCTTCAGGGAAGAGTTCTGTAAGAGCCTTTATGCGACCTGTGTGAGGCGGGTTCTTGCTCAGGTATTGTGTGCCGCCAGTATTCCATAGGCTTATTTTCACGAGCTTCTCAAAGGTCTGCTTGAACTCCTGCAACTCGCTGTCTTTGATATTCTTAAACGTGAGGAATCGGTCGCACCACTCCTGCATTCTTTCGGGGAAGAACCAGAAGTTGTAGTAGTTGCAGGCTGTCATGTTTGCCAGCGCGAACTCTTCTTCTTGTGGCAGGTCGGGAGCGAGCTCCATATTGTCTGTCGGACGTTTATTCGGCATCACCCACTTCATGACGGGCTTGAAAAGACCTTGCATCGCCATGATGTAGTGCGGGAAGACAGTCTGATAGGTGGTGGTGTAGCCGAAATGTTTGTCCTGTGCAAAAATGTTGTGCACGAATGTTGTGCCGCTTCTCCAATGTCCAAGAATGAAAAGTGGGCCGTTCTCTAAGGATCTGTTGGCCAAATGCTTACGATACTTTCGTTCTTGTAAAGCTACAAATGGACTGAGGATGCGGCAAATGCATTTCGTCAGCAGGTAGCTTGTCTTTTTGTCCTTGGCAATATGCTGTCCTTTCGTGACTGCTTTGAACGTCTTCCAATCGGCACCAACAAGGGTATTGACAGGAAGCTGCTGATAGTTAAAGAGGCCCATATTCTATTTTCTAATAACTATTTCCAATCCTTGTTTGCTCAGTTCCTTCACTGCTTTCTCGATAGCTTCGTAATGTTCCGGAGCGATGCCGAGTTTCGGAAGGTCGAGTGTCGGCAGCTCTTCTTCGAGGAGATCCGCTTCGTCGAGCTGCTTCTCTATCATGCCCACGGCACAAGTGTTGTTTGTGATGGGGTCTATCAGGATGAAAGCACCTGTGGCACGGTTCTGCTTGTAGGCATCGAAGAAGAGCGTCTTTGCTGTCGTTATCTGCACCTGACCTATCTCGTTGAGTTTGAAATCTTTACCTTCTAAATGCTCCATTGTATTCACGTCAATACGATAGTCTATGGCGCTGATGGTGGCACGAGTCGTATTTGTGTTTGCTTTGAGGAAGAATTGCTTACCGCGATCCATCGGCTCTTCGTCCATCCACACGAGTTTCGTCTGAAGATGGCGACCGATGAAAGGTATATTGTCGGGCTTGACTAGCATTTCGCCTCGGGAAATGTCTATCTCGTCCTCGAGCGTGATAGTGACGCATTGAGGGCAGAAAGCATACTCGAGCTCGCCATCATAGGTGACAATACTCTTCACTCGACTTGTCTTCCTGCTGGGCAATGCCATTATTTCGTCGCCTTTACGGATGATACCGCTTGCCACCTTGCCCGAGAAGCCACGGAAGTCGAGGTTTGGGCGCAGGACATACTGGACGGGGAAGCGGAAGTCGTGCATGTTTCTGTCTTGGTCGATGGGTACAGTTTCGAGGTACTGGAGTAGGGAAGTGCCCTCGAACCAAGGGGTGCGGTTGCTCTTCTCCACAACATTGTCGCCCTCTTTTGCCGAGAGCGGGAAGCATGTGACGTCGTCTATGCCAAGCTGATTCGTAAGTTCAAGGTACTCGTTCTTAATCTTGCAGAAAACTTCTTCGGAGAAGTCCACGAGGTCCATCTTGTTGACGGCAAGGACGATGTGCTTGATGCCGAGCAGGGAGACGAGGAAGGTGTGGCGGCGTGTCTGTGTAATGACGCCGGTTCGTGCATCGACAAGGATGATAGCGAGGTTGGCTGTCGAGCCGCCTGTTATCATGTTGCGGGTGTATTGCTCGTGTCCAGGAGTGTCGGCGATGATGAACTTTCGCAGGTTTGTCGAGAAGTAGCGATATGCTACATCAATGGTGATGCCTTCCTCGCGCTCTGCCTTCAATCCATCGAGCAACAGGGCATAGTCAATCTCACCAGCTCCAGCGTTTCCTACACGCTTTGAATCACGCTCAAGGGCTTGCAACTGGTCTTCATAAAGTTTCTTGCTGTCGAAGAGCAAACGCCCGATAAGCGTTGACTTGCCATCATCAACTGAGCCCGCCGTAAGCAATCTGAGGAGCGACTTACGCTCGTCTGCATCAAGGAATTCTCGTATATTGTTAGATGCCATCTTCCAATTTTGAATTTTGAATTGAATAATTTTGAATTGCCGAAGGCTTAGAAGTATCCTTCTCTCTTCTTCTGTTCCATGCTTGCTTCTTGGTCGAAGTCAATGACACGCGTTGTGCGTTCACTCTTCGTCGTTGTCATCATCTCCTCTACAATCTCCTCGATGGTGGTGGCGTTGCTCTCTACTGCTCCCGTCAAAGGCCAGCAGCCAAGGGTACGGAAGCGTACCATTCGCATGTGAATCTTCGGCACGAGCTCCTTGGGCAAGCGGTCGTCGTCGGCCATGATGAGGTTGCCGTCTATCTCTACGCAAGGCCTTTCCTTTGCAAAATAGAGGGGCACGATGGGAATGTTCTCGAGGCGGATGTACTGCCAAATGTCGAGCTCAGTCCAGTTTGAGAGGGGAAAGACGCGGATGCTCTCGCCCTTATGGATGCGGCTGTTGTAGATGTCCCAAAGCTCGGGGCGCTGGTTCTTGGGGTCCCACTGGTTGAATTGGTCGCGGAAGCTGAAGATGCGCTCCTTTGCCCTCGACTTCTCTTCATCTCGACGAGCGCCGCCGAAGGCTGCATCAAACTTCCATTTGTTCAAGGCATCGAGCAGGGCCTTTGTCTTCATCAGGTCGGTATGCACCTTGCTACCGTGTGTGAATGGCCCAACACCAGCGCGAAAAGCCTCCATGTTGCTCTCGACAATCAGGTTCCAGCCGTGCTCTTTGGCATAGTGGTCGCGAAACTCAATCATCTCGCGGAACTTCCATTTCGAGTCGATGTGCATCAAGGGGAAAGGCACCTTGCCAGGCGCAAAAGCCTTTTCGGCGAGGCGAACCATCACGCTGCTGTCCTTGCCGATACTGTAGAGCATGACGGGATTCTCGAACTCTGCCGCCACCTCTCGGATGATGTGAATCGACTCTGCCTCGAGCTCCTGTAAGTGACTCAAACGATATTCTTCCATTTATTGTATTCTGTTAATTTGGGTGCAAAGTTACATAAAAGTCGCGATATATAAGCCTGTCGTATTGAGAAATTTCTTTTTTCTTTAGAGTTGCCAACAGAATCTTCTCGAAAGTCTAATTGTTAACAATCAGTCCTACGACAGCCTTCACTTCCTCTTCGAGTGTCATCCGGCTGGTGTCGAGGTTGAGGTCGGGAGCTGCGGGGGGCTCGAAGGGAGCGCTGATGCCGGTGAAGTCCTTCACTTCTCCTCGGCGGGCACGTGCATAGAGGCCTTTCACATCGCGGCGCTCGCATTCCTCTAAGGGTGTGGCTATATAGACCTCGCGGAAGTCCTTCTCGCCGATAATCTCGCGAGCCATCTGGCGAAGTTCGAGGGTGGGGGAGACAAAGCAGGCTATCGTGACGATGCCCGTATCCACAAAGAGCTTGCCTATCTCGGCGATGCGTCGGATGTTCTCCCTTCTGTCTTCTGCAGAGAAGCCGAGGTTGGAGTTGATGCCAGCTCGGATGTTATCGCCATCAAGTATGCGACAGAGGATGCCTCGCTTGTGCAGTTCTCTTTCTACACCAATTGCAACTGTACTCTTGCCGCTACCACTCAAGCCTGTCATCCATATCATGATGCCCCGTTGATGGAGCAATTGCTCTTTGTCCTCACGGGAAAGCATCTTATCGAAGATGGGGTAGATTATTTTATCGGCCATATTAGGGGAATTATGAATGTACTTATCAAGAATACGATGATGTTCAAGGGCAAACCAACCTTCACATAATCCGTGAAGCGGTAGCCGCCAATACCTTGCACAAGCAAGTTCGTTTGGTAGCCAATCGGTGTGCTGAAGGCAGCTGATGCTGCTATGCAAATGCAAATGAAGAATGGCATCGGGTCAACACCAAGCTTCTCTGCAACAGCCAAAGCTAAGGGGAAGGAGAGAGCAGCTGCAGCATTGTTTGTGATGAGCTCAGTGAAGAGGTTTGTTATGAGGAATAGAATCGCCAGCATTGCATAAGGTCCATGTTCTGTTTGCCCAATTGCATCGGCACAAGCAATAATGACGTCTGCAATACAATCAGCAAAGCCAGAGTTCTGCATGCCTTTCGAAATG
>Ga0256407_10014381_pt1 | contig 10429 bp, 7 predicted proteins | sample RumenRJG_04DNA_FD_193489 | JGI IMG/M metagenome (GOLD analysis project Ga0256407, IMG submission 193489) | Bovine rumen microbial communities from Lethbridge, Alberta, Canada - RJG_04 | ecosystem: Host-associated > Mammals > Digestive system > Stomach > Rumen | place: Canada: Alberta | collected... | reverse complement strand
TCAAAGAAAAATGTTCATTGCTAAAAATAGTGAAAACTTCATTACAAGCATTCATTGTAAAGACACTGTAAAAGAAGCAAGACCTGATGCAATCTTTTACGCAATGGTTAAAGATTTACCTGGATACGACCCATCCAAAAAATCCGAATACTTTGATAAGGTAGCAAACTTTGAGGAAGTTGCTATTGGTGAAGGGCAAGTATGTAATTTTATTGGTGATAGTGCAAAAGGCGCTATTGATATCGCTTATAAATTTAGAAACAAATCCAATGAACTTAAAAAAGGTAATTTTACCTCTGATTTCCATATGATGAGCTATTACTATGAAAATGCAGTTGCTGCAACAGCTATTGCAATGGCTTATGGATTGCCTGTAGAAATCATCAAGGAAGGCCTTGCAAACTTCAAAGGACTTTCAGTTCATATGGAATACATTGGAGACTACAACGGCAGGGAAGTTTACATTGATGCTTCCTACTTAATTGAAGGTATTACTGCTGCGCTTGACTTCTTAGGTGATAGAAGTCTTGTTCTATTGCTTGATAACTTTGATACTTCAACTTATAGGGATAAGAAGGAAACCGGTAAGCTTATGGGTAAGTATGCTGATGTAATGGTGGCAACTGGATTCAATGAGGTTTACCAAAGAGTTGACTTGGAACCTGCTCAGGAATTGCTTGATGCTGCAGTAGACTCTGATGCAGTCAAGGTAATTGCAGGAACCATGGAAGAAGGTGCAGAACTAGCCATTAAATATTCTAAACCTGGAGACACTATCCTTCACTTAGGACCACAACTCATGCAGGATCCTGAAGGAATCATGGAAAAAATAGTGACTGGTTTGGAAGAAGGCTGTAAAAAATACGATTAAGCTTTTCCGTTGCCTCCGGCAACGCAAAACCTTAACCAAAAATTTTTCCTCTATTATGGAGTAATGATATTTTTCTTTTTTTAATTAATTTTTATCTTTTCATGAAGGTGTTAAATTGAATAGTTTAGAGCTCTCTTCCATGTCTGATGAAGAATTGGCTTCATTGGATTTGGAAAATAAAACCTTTGGTGTAATTGGTGTTTGTGGAGTTGTAGGAAACTTGGTTGCAAGAATCCTTATGGATAGAGGCTATTCTGTTGTTGGAACAGATATTTCATCTAAAGAGGATTGCAGATTCCACTCTTCATTTGAAGGCTATGACATAGAAATATTCTTCGGAGGTCATCCTGAAGAATTCTTTAGGAAAATAGATTTCATCGTTCCCCCTCCAAGCATGCCTAAGAATGCAAAGGTTTTAGATATGGCCTCTAATCAAGGCATTAAAATCATTGAGCTTGGAGACATTTTTAAGCTATTCACACCAGAAAAGCCTGTAATGTGCATAGGTGGAACCAATGGAAAGACCACTACAACAACTCTTTTAAAGCATATTGCATATTCTGCAGGCATCAATCCTTGTGAACATAATTTGAAAGGCATGCAAGGTAACAATGAATTCATCCCATCACTCCAAACAAGATTGAATGGTGATTTGGCTATTTTAGAGACAGGTACTGACGGCACACCAGGTGGCTTAAAGTCTATCATTGACTTGACCCATGCCAATTTTGGAATCTTGACAAACATTACAGTTGACCACTTGCAAGACCCTCACGAAAATGACGAAACAGACTTCATTACAAGAAGCTTTTTAGAGTATGCTAAAGTCAAAGGAGAGCTTGTAAAAGGTATTGAAGAGAATGATGGTACCTTGATTTACAACAGTGATGATCCAACAATTGTAGGATTATTCAAGGAAATTGACTTTAAAGGTGATGCAATCAGCTTTGGTCTTGAAGATGAGCCATGCAGAGTTTCAACCAAGCCATGTTGGTGTGGCAGAGAAATTGAAATAAATGAGCTTATTTCCGGATGCGGAACATTTGAATGTGAATGTGGCATAAAGTATGAAAAGCCAATGTATTTGGCTAAAAACATTTCTCTAAATGACAGAACATTCACTCTTGAATCTCCTGAAGGAGAAACTGATTTCACCATTTCCCTTGATGGATTGCATAATGTTTACAATGCAGTTGGAGCAATCATTGCAGCTAGAAGATTCTTGAAGCTCTCCGATGAAGAGATTCAAAAAGGGCTTTTAAGCTTTAAGGGAACCGCTGGAAGAATGGAGATAATGGGTAAAGTTGGAGATAAAACCATTATGGTTGATTATGCTCATAATCCCGCAGGTGTGGAAACAGTATTAAAGGAAATCACTAAAATCTATGGTGATACAACTGTTGTCATTACAGTAACTTCTGAGTCTGGTCATGAAGGAGACATTGAGATTTTAGAAAAGGCTTTGGATAATGTCAAATATATCGTTCCAGCATCTCACGATTCAAGACTTGTTGTAGATGAATTATTGGCATCTGCAAAGGAAGGAAATGCTGATTTTGATTATGAAACTTTAGAGAAAACCTTTGTTTTCACTGAAGATGCACCTGAGCAAGCTTCTAATTTTACTTTAGGAGCTAACCAAGAGCAAGTGGTTGAAGGTGTCAAGGCAGCTTTAAAAACTGATGCAAACATTGTTATAGCTATTGGTGAAGCTGCATTTAAATTCAATTCAGCTATTAGTGAATTATGCGATAAGGATTAAATGCTTTTAATCCATTCTTTTTTTATTTTACTTTTAGTTTATTTTTATTCTTTGATTTTCTTTTATTATTTTTATTTTAATTCTTTTTTGATTTTACTTTTATTTTTGTTTTAAATCAAGATTATATTCAGTTGATTAATTTTCAACTGCTCTCTATAAATATTTAAATAATATCTAAATACATATATTATTTCATGGTTACTTATATTGAACATCCTTTAATTAGGCCGAATTCAGCAGAAGCCAGGATTTATCAACAGGTTTTAGCAGCAGATGTACTTAAGAATGGAAATACAATGATTGTAGCTCCAACAGCTTTAGGTAAGACAATCATTGCAATACTCGTAGCTGCAGATAGGCTTCAGAAATTCAAAGGATCAAAAATTCTTATTTTAGCTCCAAGTAAACCATTAACCATACAGCACGAGGAAAATTTCAAGCACTTTTTAAACGTTCCTTGCACTTCAATTACTGGTGCTGTAAAGATAGATGAGAGGGAAAAACGATGGAAGGAATCCCAAGTTATTTGTGCAACACCACAAACCGTTGAATCAGACTTATTGAATGAAAGGTACAGTTTAGATGATGTTTCCCTAGTTGTTTTTGATGAATGTCACCATGCAGTAGGTTCCTACTCCTATGTTTACCTCGCTTCCAGATATGTCAAGGAATGTCAAAACCATCTTATTTTAGGGCTTACCGCTTCTCCAGGGCATGACAAGAACAAGATTAAGGAAGTTTGTGAAAACCTTTTCATTCAGGATATCACTATCAAGACTGAAGAAGACCCAGATGTAAAGCCATATTTCAATCCAATCAATATTGACTGGATTAAGGTGGAAATGGGGCCTCGTCTTGAAAAGATTAGGGATTTGGTAAACAAGGCATTGAAGGTTCGTCTGAAAGGACTGAAGGATTTAGGAATCATCAACACAGTGTCTGTAAATAAAAGGGATATATTGAAGGCAAGGTCTAAGGTTCAAAGGAGAATAGGCCAATCTGTAAATCCTCCTAAGGAATGTTTCCAGGCAATATCCATTTTATCTGCTGTCATCAACTTGCAGCATGCATTAGGATTATTGGAAAGTCAGGGAGTAGCCCCATTCAATGATTATGTTGGAAGGCTCAGAAAGAAAACTACAAGAGCTGCGAAGAATATCCTGCTTGATCCAAACTTTTCAAAAGCGGTTTATCTTGCAAAAGAGGCAGAGGAATATGGACTCGAGCATCCTAAAATGAAAAAACTCATAGAGCTTCTTAAATTGGAATTAGGTTTGGATGGTCAAACAAGATTGAAATCTCTAAGGGAAGATGGCCAAAATGAGGACAGCCCTAAAATCATAGTGTTTACACAATTCAGAGATACTTTAGACATGATTCATGAAAGATGTGAGAAAGAAGGAATCAAAAGTGTCAGATTCTATGGTCAGGGAACCAGTGACGGAAAGAAAGGATTGACTCAAAAGGAACAGAAAAACATTATCAAATCATTTAAGACAGGAAATTATGATGTTTTGATTTCTACAAGTGTTGCAGAAGAGGGTATAGATATCCCTGCAGTTGATTTGGTTATTTTATATGAACCGGTTCCCTCTGAAATCCGTATGATTCAAAGAAGAGGAAGAACCGGACGTAAATCCTCTGGTAGGATGAAGGTATTGATAACCAAAAAGACAATTGATGAAGGTTATTACTGGACCAGCGTTAGAAGGGAGTCTAGAATGAAGACACAGCTTGCAACACAGGAAGCTATTGAAGAGTTAAAGCTCAATGCTGCTGAAAAGATTGAAGCTGAACGTACCGCTAAGGTCTTAGGCAAAAAGGAAAAATCAATTGTAGAGGAACCAGTCACTTCTGATATTGATGATTCATTGGAAGAGGAAGTCAGTGATGAGGACATCGAAGAAATCGATTTGGAAAATGAGAATGAAAGCAAGTTGAAAGAGATCAAGGAAAAGGAAGCTAAAGAGGAACAGGCTTTAGAGGATGCTATTTATGAAGAACTTACCAAAAGTCCTCAAAATCAGGAATTAGTTGTTTATGTTGATACAAGAGAAGGAAACTCAAAAGTCATAAGGGCATTGGATACCATTGGCGTTAAGGTTAAAGTAAATACAATGGCTGTTGCAGATTATCAAGTAAGTGAAGAGGTTGCGATAGAGAGAAAAACCGCTAAGGACTTTGTAGATTCCATTGTTGATAAGAGATTGTTCAAGCAGGCAAGAATGATGATGGAAGAGTTTAAAAAGCCAATCATGATTCTTGAAGGAGATGATTTTTACTCAGGATTCATCAATCCGAATGCAATTAGAGGGGCCATGACATCAATTGCACTCGATTATGGCATCAGCATCATTCCAACAAGAACTGCAGAAGACACAGCTGCAATGCTTAAGAGAATTGCAATCAGAGAGCAAAAAGGTGAAAAGCGTAGCATTCAAATCAGAACAGAAAGAAAACCTCAAAACCTTTGGGAACAGCAATTGTTCATCATTGAATCATTGCCAAACATTGGGCCTGTTCATGCAAAAAGGTTATTGGAACATTTCGGTTCAGTCAAAGCGGTTTTGGAAGCTGATGAGAAAAAATTGCAGGAAGTTGAAGGAATCGGTAAGAAAACAGCCAAGAACATTAGAGAAGTTGTTGAAGGCAAGTATCTCTACTTCAAAAAAGATGACAATCAAAAGAAACTTAAATAACTCTTAGGTTTCTTTATTTTTTCTATTTTTTTTAAATTTTTCTCATTTTAATTTTTTGCATGCTAGTTTAATTGATAAAAAAATTATTCTTATTTTAAATAATTATTAAATATAATAAATGCTAAAAATAACTATTAGTTTAAAATACTATTATTTAAAAATTTAATAAAATAATTTTCATAACAATTTTTACATAATTTTTATTTTCAATTACTTTTACAAATTTCATTTAGATGGTGATTATTTGAAGATTTTAATGGATGAAAGAGGAAAAAAATACTTAATCAAGGAAGATAGAGAGTTCCAAACTGATTTAGGTATTATTAAAAAAGAGCAAATGGAAAGAGCTACTATTGGTGATACAATAATCACTCATTTAAATAAGGAGTTTAAAGTCATTAAGCCAACTGTAAATGATTTCATTGACTTAATGGACAGAAGATGTTCCATTCTTATCCAAAAGGATATTGGAACCGTTCTTGCTCGCACTGGACTTGGTTCCGGAGACAGAGTTATAGATGCAGGTACAGGTGCAGGAGCAATTGCATTGAACTTCGGAAATGTTGTTGGAGAAAAAGGTAAAGTCTTCACCTATGAGATAAGGGAGGACTTTGCGGAAGTCGCCAAAAAGAACATTGATGATTTTGGAATAAAGAACATTGAAGTCAAAAACCAAAACATCAAGGATGGAATCGATGAAGAGGAAATAGATTTGGTTTTCCTAGACCTTCCAAAGCCATTTGAGATTTTTGAAGATGTTAAAAAGGCATTGCGGCTTGGAGGATGGTTAGCGGTTTATGCTCCATATATAGACCAAGCTGAAACAGCTTATAGAATTGCAAAGAAATTAGGATTCAGAGATCTTACAATCCTTGAAACTCTTGAGAGAGAAATGGAAATAAGACCTCAAGGAACCAGACCAAAAACAAGAATGGTTGGTCATAGCGGTTATTTGGTTTTTGCTAGAAAGCTTTAGGCAATTTTTTTCTAAATAAAATATTTTTTAATTTTAAGATTTATATTCTTATTAATTATAACAGTTAATTTTTATAACAATTGTAATGTTTATGTGGTATCATGTTTGATGTGAATGAGTTAAAAGACAAGGTGTTGAATGATTACAAAATCACTAAGGAAGATGCAATGAATCTCATTGATGTTCCATTGGAAGATTTGACAAGCGCAGCAAATGAAATAAGAAAGTCATTCTGTGGAAACAAATTCGATGCTTGTATGTTAATCAATGTAAAAAGCGGCAGATGCAGTGAAAACTGCAAGTTCTGTGCGCAATCAAATCATTATGATACGGATATAGAAACCTATCCGCTTCTATCCAAAGATGAATTGAAGGAAAGGTCATTGGCTATTTACAATTCTGGATTCAAAAGGATATCCTATGTTGCTTCAGGCAGAAAAGTGACTCAAAAGGACTTTGAAATAATGTCTGAACTCATTGAAGAGTTGAAAGAGGAAAACAGTGATATTAAAATCTGCGTTTCATTAGGACTTTTAACAAAAGACCAGATTTCAACATTAAATGAAGTGGGTGTGGATAGAATCCATAATAATTTGGAAAGCTCAAGAAATTATTTCAAGGAAATCTGCACAACTCACTCATATGATGAAAAGCTTGACACTATAGAAATGATTCATGATGAAAACGTCATGATCTGCAGTGGAGGAATTTTTGGAATGGGTGAAAACTTTGAAGATAGGATTGACTTGGCACTTCAATTGAGAGAGTTTGGCGTCAAATCAATTCCAATAAATGTCTTGAACCCTATAAAGGGAACCCCTGTTGAAAACAATGAGATATTGTCCAATGATGAAACCTGCAGGATAATTGCTATTTTCAGATTCATCAATCCAGATGCTTTTATTCGTATGGCTGGTGGAAGAGCGCTTTTAGGAGACAATGGTAGAAAGGCATTTGAGTCAGGTGCAAATGCTGGAATTTTAGGAAATATGCTAACCACTCAAGGTGTGGAATTGGATAATGACTTGAAACTTTTAGAAGAATTGGGTTTTGAAATAACCTACTCAATAGATGGATTGTGATACTTTGTCTAAAGGACTGTTTGTAATTGGAACTGGAACAGATATTGGGAAAACTTATGTCACCGGATTATTGCTCAAGTATATTCGTGACAATGGATATGATGCCACTTACTTTAAGGCAGCTCTAAGTGGTGCCATGAGGGATGAAAACGATAATCTAATTCCAGGAGATGCTGTAGAAGTATTGACAATGGCTGGTTTAGAGGAAGATACCGATTTCCTGGTTCCATACATTTATGAAACTGCGGTTTCACCACATCTTGCAAGTCAGATTGAAGGAAATCCTGTTGACTTAAGTGTAGTGAAAGATGCTTATGAAAAGGTATCCCAAAAATATGACTACATCGTGATGGAAGGAAGTGGAGGAATAGTTTGTCCTATACGTTACGAAGGAAAAGGTCATGAGAATAACATCATGCTTGAGGACATAATAAAGTATCTTGGCCTTGATGTTATACTCATTGCCGATGCTGGACTTGGAACCATCAACTCAATTGTCACCACAGTTGAATATCTCAAAAACAGGAATGTTCATGTATGTGGAATCATCATGAATAATTACAAGGATGAACTTATGGAAAATGACAATATCAAAATGGTTGAAGATCTTTGCAATGTTCCAGTTATAGCAAAAGTTTATCAAAATGATAAAAATTTACTGCCTAATGTAGATACTAAAGAACTAATTTCATATTTCAAATAATACTATTAATTATATTGAAGATAGCTATAATTATTTTATAGTTTATCTTAATTTCTTTTTTTATTTTATATTCTCTTTTAATTAAAATTGTACTTGTTTCTTATGCAAAAATTTTAATTAAATTTCCTATTAAATTTCAGTTCTTTTCATATCTTTCTAAATTTTTAAACTTGCTTAGTTTCTTTTTACCTTTATAATTTTTTTCACATGCTCTCAAACTTCATTTACATATACCTACTTATATCACAGATAATTGATTTCCTAACTATTCCAACTAAAATAATGTTAAAGTCAAAATCTCATAATCTTATATAATTCTAAAAGTTTAATGCATGCTATTATAAAAAAAATGATTAAAACGGGTTTTTCTTAGAAAAGGTTAAATATGAAATGGGAGCTATTATTATTACTTATGGTGGTATTATGAAAAAATTACATAAACTTCTTGTAATTGCCATAATTATTCTACTAGTGATTGTAGGGGCTTTTTTCCTGATGGGCAGTTCAACGCCTATAGGTGATGGGCCTTCATATAATGCAAGTGTTTTAGCAAAATGACCTTTCAATAGACATGAATAATTGGCAATATGATGAAACAAATAATATTTATTATCAAATTGGACTTGTATACTGTATGAATCCGGAAGATACTGCTTATGAATCATGTGGTATCTATGTTCCGGGAGAATACTTTGATGGAACAAAAAATTCAAATGGAACTTATACATGTAGTGTAAATGAAAATGCACAGGTGGGAAATTATACTGCGGGCTCTGCACCTATAGTTATGCCAGTAAACACGCCTGGCTATTCATCATGTGCAGCACCTACAAGCTACAATGCAGGTGAAGTTAAAGACTACACTGATGAGGGGTTCATCTATTTGGATGCTGGTTGCAGAGGAAGAGACAATGCAGAAGCGCCGGATGGTGTAGTTGACCTGAAAGCAGCTGTAAGCTATTACAGATTCAATGGTGATGTATTACCTGGAGATGATGAGAAAATATTCACATTTGGCCATAGTGGAGGAGGAGCTCAATCTGCAATAATGGGGGCTTCCGGAAACAGTGAATTATATAATCCGTATTTGGAGGATATTGGGGCTGCTATGGTTGATAAGGATGGAAATGCATTGTCAAATGCAATCTACGGTTCAATGTGCTGGTGTCCGATAACCAATTTGGATACTGCTGATGGAGCATATGAATGGAACATGGGACAATATGCAAGAAGTTCAGATTCCTTTACTGCTGCATTAAGCTCTGATTTGGCAACAGAATATGCCAAATACATTAACGATTTGGGCTTAAAAGATCCGAATGGAAACACATTGACACTAGATGAAAGCGATAGTGGAATTTATGCCTCAGGCAGTTACTATGACTATATGTTAAGTGTTACTGAAGAGTCATTGAACAATTTCTTGAATGATACAACATTCCCTTACACTCCAAGTTCCAATGGCATGGGAGACATGCAATCTGGTGGGGCTCCTTCTGGTGAGGGTCCTTCTGGAAATGTGAGTGGTGGGGCTCTTTCTGGTGAGGGTCCTTCTGGAAATGTGAGTGGTGGGGCTCTTTCTGGTGAGGGTCCTTCTGGAAATGTGAGTGGTGAAATTTCAAGTGAAAGCACTGATGCAGACTCTTCAACAAGTTATGAAACTGCACAGGACTATATAGATTCACTTAATGGAAACGAAACATGGATTGAATATGATGCAAGTACAAACACAGCAAAGATCACTAGTTTGGAAGCTTTTGTAAAACATTGCAAAAACCCATCTAAATCTGTAGCTGCTTTTGATGATTTGGAACGTTCTCAAGCTGAAAATGCATTGTTTGGTATTGATGCAAACAGTTCATCACATTTCGATAAAACATTATGTGATTTGCTTAACAATAATGGCGAATCTTACTCCAAATACAGTGATTACTCATCTGATTATGCTAGCCAATATAAAAATGATTTGGCAGCAACAGATAGTTTAAACAATTCTATGGAAACCCGTGTAAACATGTACAATCCAATGTATTACTTATGCGACTACTATGATGGGGCGGGAAGCTCTGATGTGGCTAACTATTGGAGAATCAATACAGGTATTGAACAGGGTGACACATCTCAATGTGTAGATGTCAACCTATATTTGGCAGTGTTAAATAAGGTTGGAAAAGATAACGTTGAGTTTTCAACTGTATGGGGCCAAGGACACACCCAAGCTGAAAGAACTGGTGACTCCACCACCAATTTCATTAATTGGGTGAATAATTGCTTAAACTAAAATGAGTGGATATTTAGTTATCCACTTTTCACTTTTTTTTAATTTTTTTTTTTTA
>Ga0256407_10014377_pt1 | contig 10430 bp, 6 predicted proteins | sample RumenRJG_04DNA_FD_193489 | JGI IMG/M metagenome (GOLD analysis project Ga0256407, IMG submission 193489) | Bovine rumen microbial communities from Lethbridge, Alberta, Canada - RJG_04 | ecosystem: Host-associated > Mammals > Digestive system > Stomach > Rumen | place: Canada: Alberta | collected... | reverse complement strand
ATTACAAATGTAATTTACAGTTTCATCTAAAGTTGATTTTTTCTTTTTGGGACATTCAAAAAAATAATCTTGAAAATGAGAATTTTTTACTATACTTTTTATATATTTTATTCTTGGAATTATATCATTTGGAATTCCATTTCCTTTTTTGTGATTTGGTAAATAAATTCTTTCTGGAGATTTTGAACGTGATCTTGATGCTTCTCTCATTTTTGAATATGTTGTTAAATTAAATTTTTTATTGTAAAAACCATCAAAGTGAGTTAAACGAGATAATAAATCTGTATTTCTATCTTTTATTTTAAAATTTGATATTGTTTTTGATAAAATGTTTTTTGTTGAATTGTCTTCTGTTATTTTATTTTCTTCATTTGTTGTCATTTATTTAATTTTTATATTTATTTTTTTTACAATAATAAAAATTTTCATTATGAAATATTCAAATTTTGTTTTTTTTATTTTTTACATATAAATAATTTTTTTTAAATATTTTTTCTATAAAAAAAATGAACTCAAATCATGTAACAATGTTAATAGGAACAATTATTTTTTTATGTTTATGGTTAATAGTTTCTTTTATAATAATGTTTAAAGTTACTAAAGGAGTAAATGATAATCAATTAAGAAGTGAATATAGAGGAATGTCTTTTGGTTTAACTTTTCTTGCTGCTTTTTGTATGTGGTTAATGTGGATAAGTGTTTTTATGCATCAAATGAATCCTTTAATATCTCCTATTGTTAAACCTGAATTATAAATATTTATTATTTCATTTTATCTTACTTAATATTTAAAAGAAATAAAATTTATTTTTAGATTTTTTAAAATTTTTTTTCATATTTTGGAAATAAATATTTAAAATTAATTGATGATTAATTATAAAATATATTTAAAATAAGTATTTTAATAAATTATAAATATATATTTTTTGATTTTTTTCTTAATAATTTTTTCATTTTATCTCTTTTTATTATTCTCATTTATTATTATAAAATATTTAATTTTTTTTCTTTAAATTTAAAATATGGAATTTAATTTTAAAGATAAATATAAAAAATTAAAAAGTATATTTTATATATTATTTGAATAGTTGAAGATTATATAAAAAATATTGAATATAAAGATTTATCATTAAGGAAAAAAAATCTTACAAATTATTTTCATATGAAAAGAGGATTAATTAATGAAAATAAATTTGATAATTTATTATATTATGTATCTCAAAATTTAATGTATAGAAATACAATTGATGAAAATATAAAAAAAATTATGAAAGAAGAATTGAAAAATAACAAATTAATTGATAATATATTTAATTTTATAAATGAAAATATTGATGACAAAAAGACAATTATCAATTATATATTCTATTTAATAATTTTGTCAGAAATTACTTCAAATGAAGAAAAAAATATATTTTTTACTAATGAATTAATTTCCCTTTATATAAAATTACTTGTTAAATATAAAAATGATTATCAAATTTTTCCAATTATTGTAGATTATATTTCCAGAATATTAATTCATTCAAAGACTAATCAATATATAATTATAGATAATGCTTTTAATTTATTTGAATTAATATATAATAGTTATGAATTTTGTAATTCAAATTCTTATTTTAATTTCCTTTTTTCATTTGATAAAATTATATATTCTGAAGAGACAAAAAAATTCCAATTTTTACTTTCTGAAAAAGTAATTGAAGAATTAATCAAAACTTTTAATAGTGAAAAATTGCAACAAAATAAAAATACAATATTAAATATATATATAATATTTGAAAGATTGGCACTTTCTTCTTCAAATGATATAATAGAAATTTTTTTTAAAAAAGATAAATGTAATTTATTTATTTTAGATGTTATAATACAATTATCAAAATTATTTAATGAATTAAAAAATAAAACATTATGTATAATTGGTAATATTATTTTAAGTGATGAGAATGAAATAAGTCAAAAAATTTTAAAAACAAAATCATTTATTTTTCTTAAAGAAATTATAACAGATGAAAAAAGTACAAATTTAAATAAAAAATATGTTTTATGGGTAATGTCAAATTTATGTAATGATAAAATATTTTATAATGAAATTAACACTAAACATTTATTTAAAGATATTATTGATATTATTAAAAATATTAATTATACTGATGCAGTTAAAGAAGGATTAGATTGTTTTTTAAATACAATTTTAATAGGAGATAAAATTATCAATTTAAACTTAATTAATCTTGGCTTGTTTCAATGTTTATTTAAAATTATTGAAAATCATAATGACAAAAATATATTAAAAAGTTGTTTTAATATTATTTTATTTTTAATTGAAAAAGGTACATTATATGAAAATAATAAAAATAACTTATTCTTTCAAAAATTTAATGAATTTGGTGGTGAAGAACAAATACAAAAAATATATAAAAAAATACAAAGTAAAGATTTAATTTTAATAATTGATAATTTTATTGATAATTATTATGTAAATAATTAAAATAAAGAATATATTTTTTATTAAAATTTAAATTTGATTTAAAAAAATAATCTAATTTTTTTTTCATTATTTAACAATGTCTGATATTAAATTAGAATTTGAAACAGCATTAACAAATAAATTATGTTTACAATCAACAGACTCAATTTCAGAAGAAGAAATATTATTAAAATCATTTAAACAATTTGACATAAATAATAAGGAAACATGTAATAAAGAAGAATTTATTCAAACAATTAAAAAAATAGGAATTTCTGGTTTTAATGATAATGATTTAATATCATTATATGAAATATATAATGAAGAAAAAAATAGTGAATTAAATTATATAGAATTCATAAGTTCTTTATATGAAACATTTGAACCAAATGAATCATTTAATAAAAATAAAAATAATTCAATAAATAATAATAATAAAATAAAAGAAAATTTAATATTAAATGAAAATGAAATCCAAGGTAATATATCAAAAAAAGAATATTTATCTAAATCATCAATAAAAGAAATATTAGAAAAAATAAGAAATAAATTATATCCACAAGGAATAAAAAGTTTATCAATAATAATAGATAGTTTTAGAAAATTTGATCAAGATAATTCTCAAGGAATTGATTATGAAGAATTTAAGAATGCTTCAAAAAATTTTAATTTTGATTTAAATGAAAAAGAATTAAAAGAAGCTTTTGTTGCTTTTGATAGAAATAATAATGGAATAATTGAATATGATGAATTTATTAGAACTTTAAGAGGAGAAATGAATGATTTTCGAAAAAAAATTGTATTTAATGCTTTTAAATTAATTGATATTAATAATAATGGAGCTGTTAATATTAATGAAATTAAAAAAAAATATAATGCAAAAAATCATCCTGATGTTAAAAGTGGAAAAAAAAGTGAAGATGAAGTTTTAAATGATTTTTTATATAATTTTGATATTGCTTATCATTACTTAAATGGTAGTGAAATTGATAATTTTGTTATTTTTGATGATTTTTTAGAATATTATCAAAATATTTCTATGTTTATTCAAAATGATAATTATTTTAAATTATTAGTTAATAGTGAATGGAATGTTAATAATAATTCAAATAATTCAAATTATATTTTTATTAAAGATAATAATAATAATATTTCTTTTTATAATTCAGGTGAAAATAGTCCAAATGAAAATAATAATAATAACATTATAAATAATTATAATAATATAAATCCTTCTTTAAATAATCAAAATAACAATTTTTCATTTCAAATGAAAACATACAATCTTAATTATTCAAATAATAATGAGAGAAATTTTTCTAATTTAAACACAAATAACAACTCATTAAATATATTAAAAAAATTTAGAAATATAATATCATCAAGAGGAACAAGAGGAATAATGTCATTAAGAAGATCATTTATGTTATCAGATGATGATAATTCAAATAAAATTGATTTTGATGTTTTTATTAAATATTGTTTTGACTATAAAATTCCTTTAAATGAAGATGAACAAATTTCAATTTTTAGTCAATTTGATAATAATAATGAAGGACAAATAAATTATAATGAATTTCTAAATATATTAATAGGAAAAATGAATACTTTTAGATTTCAAATTGTGACTCAAGTTTTTAATATTTTAGATATAAATAATAATGGTTATATTACAATAAATGATATGAGAAATAATTATAATGTTAAAAATCATCCTGATGTTATTAATGGAAGAAGAAGTGCACCTGAAGTTGAAGCTGAATTTTTAGATAATATTAATTATCATTTTCATTTATTGAGAACTTCTAAATTGAGAAATGAACAAATTAGTTTTCAAGAATTTGCTGAATATTATGATATTATTTCTATGAGTATTCATAATGATATTTTATTTCAAAATATTTTAATTAATGTTTGGAATTTAAATAATTATAATAATAAAATAATTTAATTTTTTAGTCATATATTTTTTAATCTTCTAAATCATATTTTATTCCTATTTTATTACAAAAATCTTTATATGTAATAAATGAATATATTTCTTTTTTAATTTTATGCAAAATACTATCTTGAATATTATTTGATAATAATAAATCAAAAAAAAATTTAATTCTAAATAAATATTTTGTATCATTTAATCTATCAGGAATTTCAATTGATTTATTAATCAATTTTATTAGAAAATCATTAAATTCATATATTAAAATACCATATTTTTTTTTTCCTACTTGTTTAAGTTCTTTTTCATTTAATTGATAATAATAATATATTTTTTTTTCAATTGTTTCTTTTTTTTCTATATATTCATAAGAATTTTTCACAATTTTTTCTTTTTCTTTTGTATGAAAAATTTTATAATTAATATCAAGAAATGCAACAATTAAAAAACATATTTGACTCCCAATTTCTAATCCTACATTAATTAATGGAAGATAGAAAAAAGAATATAAAATACCCATATTTTTATTATCTTTGAATATTTTTTTGAAAATATTATTACATTCAATATATTTATTACAAAAAAGATATATATTTACATCTTTTTCTATATGATCAATTCCTTCAAAATTATATAATTTATAGAATAAAATTCTTCCTCTATGTTCCTCAATATCAATTAATGAAAAATTTTTTGAATTTTTATCATTTATCCAATTTTTAATTTCATTTTTATTTATATAATTAATTTTATTTTCATTTTTTATCATAAAAACAAAATCAATTGATGAATCTTTATTTTTTAAAGTTGAAAGTGAATAAGAACCTATTAATTCTAAAAAATAATTATCATCATTATAACATTGTATTTTTATTTTATCAATAGACAATCTATTATATATTGATTCAGCACCTTCATTAACTAATGATTGATTTAATTCTTTTTCTATTGGTTTTACATCAAAAATTTGATCTACTATTTCTTCAACTGAATCGGATTTATTATTATCATCTTCAATTTTTTGTATTGCTGATATTGAATCAATAAAATTTGGTTTGATGAATTTTTTTGGAGGATTTATTATTTTTTTAATATATTTTTTTTCTTTTGAATTGTCATTTTTATTATCATTATTTTTAGATATCACAGGATTAAAATAATATTTTTTTTTTACATTATTTTGAAAATTTTTATTTGGTTGATTAGAAATAATTTCTTTTATTTTTTCAATTGATTGTTTAATTAATTGTTCATAATAATTATATGTTTGTTTAAATTCTTTTTTATTAGTTTCTATTAAATAGGGAATTTGTTCAATAAGTTTTAAAACTTTTTCTATATATGTGTCTTTGAAATGAGAGTAAAAAATTGAAGGTAATATTTCAAAAAAAATTTTTAAATCATTATAATTTAATTCAGAATAATATGAATAATTAATTAATTGTTTATTAATATTTGAGATTAAATTATATATTATAGTAAAATATAAATGTGTAGGACATTTAAATCTATCTTTATTGTTTATAATATACTCTATAGTTTCTGTAATTTCTTTTAATTCTCTTTTTTGATTATAAGATAAATTTAATGCAGTAAAATAAAATAAATCTGGATATTTTAAAACTAAATCTTCATTACTTGAAATTATTTCTTTTAAATTTAATGAAGAGTTTAATTTAGACTTAATATTTTGTAGATAATTTAAAATTTCTTCTATATTCATTTTTAATAAAAATCAAAAAAAAAATAGAAATATAAAAAAAATTATTTATTATGTAAAAAACTAAAATTATTAATTAATATTTAATAAATAAACTATTTATTTTTATAAATTTATATATTTCACAATAAAATTTGATATATAAAATAACAATTATTGATTTAATATAATTTGTTTTTTATTTTATTTGAAAATGATGAATATTCAGGTGTTTTTTTTTTATAAAAAATATCATATCCTTCTTTTTCTGCATCAAAATCATAATCAAATTTAAAAATTTGACTTAATTTTTCTCTTTGATTTTCATTAAATAATTTATTTTTCATTAATTTAACTTCAAAAATTGTTTTAAAATATTCAACAATATCAAATAAAAATTCAATTTTATTATAATTTATATTTATTCTTTTAATCTTTTGACAACAATACTTTTTAAATAATATTTTAAAACAATTCCTTGAAGATTCGACTCTAATTATTCCAGTTTTAAATTTATTAGTATTAATTAAATTATTTATTGCAGAAATTACACTTATACTTGAATCATTTTTTGAATTAAAATCTTTATTATTATTTAAAGTAGTTTTCAAAAAAGAAGAAAAATTTTGATGTTGTTGAAAAGTATGAATATTTTGATTAATATTATAAATATTACAATTACTATTATTACTATTATTATATATATTATTTTTATTATTAATTTCATTATTCTTTTTTACTTGTATTTGATTGTGAAGTTGAAATTTTGGTGTAGAAATTGGATTTTTAATTTTTTTTTTTTTTCTATGTAAATTACTTTTAATAGGTGATAATAATAATTTTTGTGACATATTAAAAGAAGAATTACATTTAATATTTTGTTGAATGGAATTTTTGTTAAATTTAAAAAATTGAATAACAAAATTCCTATATAAAATTTGTCTAAAATAATATACAATTAATTCTCCAAATAAAGTAATAATTTTAACAATTCCTCCTGCATTAGCAGCAGCTTCTTGAAATTTAGTATAAGATCTTTGATAAATTTCCCTAGTAAAACTTTGTCTTAAACCAACAAAAGCAAAAACATCATTTTCTCTATAATCAATATTATTTTGATATTTTTCAAAAGAAAAAAAAGAATTTTTATTATAAGATTTAAAAAAATATCCTGTATCAGTTTGTACTTCTAATTGTTTAAAATAAATCCAAAAATCTGCATATTGTTTATATGAAAAAGTAGTAAAAATATTTTTTCCATAAATTTGATAAGGTGATGAAAATTGATTTGGATTTACACTTTTATCTGACATAAAAACTCCTATATAACCTCCACTTAAAATACTTTTAATTTTTTCTTCTGGTTCACAAGTATTATTATTTTTAGTTGAATTTTTACATATTGAAAATGTAAAATATAAATATTTAAAATAATCTGATTGAAATTCTCCTTCAATTTCAAAAGTACCATTTTTTAAACAATACAAATTTTCAATATCTAATTTATCAAAATATTCTGGTATTAATTTAAAATTATATTTACTACATTTTATTACTTCTAATTCTTTAAAAAAGTGATTTTTTTTTCCATTTATATTTACATAAGTATTTAAACCTGCTTGTAAAGAATAAATTTTTTCATTAACGAAATTAGTATAATTTTGATGCTGCAAACTTATTGCAATTTCAAAATCATTTTCTGTTATTAATTGTTTACCCATTTGAATATCATTATATGTTGTTGTTAGTACTTTTGGATTTTCATGCTGGATAACATCTTTTGTATATATTAAAAAAAAATAAAAAATTGTTGATACACATATTATTGTAATAAAACAACCAAAATATGTATTAAATTTTTTTTGTCCATTTATTGTAAATCTAGGATGTGTTCCAAAAATATCTATTTGAAGAAAGTAATTGGATAATTTTTCTTTCATAAATTTTAATTTTTATTTATTTTTTTTCAATTTTTAAAGTTAAAACAATTCAAAAATTATGATTTATGGTACGCTTAAAATTTTAAATTAAAAATAAAAAATTAAAATATTTTATTTTATTATATTATAATATTTTTTTTTAATTTATTATATATTTTATTTTTTTCTCTTTTTTTGGAGAAGTTTTTTATTTTCTTTAATATCTTTATTTTTTGCAATTTTTTTATCATTTATTTTATCTTTTTTCTTTTTTTTAAATTTAAGGTCATTTATTTCTTCTTCTACATCTTTATCTTCTTCTTCTTTTTCTTCTTCTTTTTCTTCTTCTTCTTCTTCTTCTTCTTCTTCTTCTTTTTCTTCTTCTTCATATTCTTTTTTTTTCTTCTTTTTTATATTTTTTTCATCATTTTTATTCTTTTTTTTCTCATTTTTACTTATAATATCTTTTTTTTTTTGTTTTTTATTTTCAATATTTTTCTTTCTATCAATTCTTCCTTTTTTCTTATTTTTTTTTGCATCATTTTCAACATCATTTTCATCTTTTTCATAATCATCTTCATTAAAAATACCATCATCTTCAGAATTTTCATCAACTTCTATATCAAAACTTTGTTTTTTTTTATTACTAATTTGTATATCTTCAGGCTCTTCTTCTTCACTTAAATTTTCTTCAATTTCATCAACATTTTTATTTTTTTTATTTTTCAAATTTTTATTTTTTTTTTTATTTTTTTCATCATTTTTAACATCATTTTTATTTTAACACCATCTGCATATTTTTGTAATTTTGCAATAAAAAAACCATCCATACCATGAATATGAGGATAAATTCTTTTAGTTTTTTTTAAACTAGGATGAAAGTGTTTTTCTCTAAAAGTAACAAAACCATTTTCTCCCAATTCAAATCCAGTATCAATTACTTTAACATATCTATGTTTTAATGCATAATCAATAACCCATTCATTTTCTTCAACTGATATTGTACAAGTTGAATATACAATAATTCCATTTGAACTTCCTTTTAAATTAACACAATCAATTGCTGATAAAATTAATTCTTTTTGTAATTTTGAATTATTTAAAATTTCTTTATATGTTCTATTTACTTTTACACTTTGATCTTTAGAAATTACACCTAAACCAGAACAAGGAGCATCTAATAAAACTCTATCAAATTTATTATATAATTTAGAAAATTCTCTTCCATCATAATTAGTAATAATAGAATTTTTAATTCCTAATCTATGAATATTAAAAAATAAACTTTTTAATCTTTCTTTCTTTAAATCATTAGAAACTAAAATACCACTATTTTTCATTAATTGAGAAATATAAGTACTTTTTCCTCCAGGAGAAGCACACATATCTAAAATTTTTTCATTAGGTTGTGGATTTAATGCAATTACAGGAAGGAAACTTGAGGCACTTTGTAACATATATTGACCAGATAAATATTCAGGAGTAGCACCTATTGGAACAGTACTAGAATATATTTTTAATCCTACTTTTGACCATTCACCAACTGGATCTAAATTAATTCCTCTTTGTATTAAATTTTTAGCTAATTCTCTTCTTTTTATTTTTAATGAATTTGTACGTATCGTTAATATTTTTTGAGATGTATTTGATTCCATAAAGTCAATTGCTTCATTTGGAGCAAATAAATTAAAAATTAAGTCACATATATCATTGTTGTAATCATAATATTGCATTGAAAGATTTTTTAATTCTGTTATGTAGTCATTTCTACTTTTATTTGGTTCTTTTTTTTTTTTTAAATCTGATAATATTTATAATATTGATTGAATACGAATTTTTATTTCTGACATATCAATATTTATTTTATCTATTGGTGCTTCTTCATCAAGATTGATGATTGATGAGGAATTATTTGATTTTGATTTTATTGAGTTTTGTTCTTCATCATCTTTAATTTCTTCATTTTCATTTGAATTGTTACTTATATTTTCTTCATTTTGATTATTCAAATCATCTAAATTTTTATTAGTTATATTTTGTATATTTTTAATTTTTCCTTTCATTGAAGACATCAATTCCTAATAAAAAGAATATAAATAAATAAAAAAGATAATTATTTAAATTAAAAAATATAATAAATCAAAAAAAAATTTAAAATTAAAACAATTTTATTTTTTAACAAAATTAATCAATTTATTAATCAAATATTAGATAAAAGGATTTATTCTTTTTTACTTTAGATAAGAAGAATAATTATTAAATGTATAAATATAAAAATTTTTTAATAAAGTTTAAATAAATTGTAGATATTTACACTAAAATAAAACTACAAAAATAATAATTCAAAAAAGGATAAAATAGGGTAAAATTAATAATTATATCAAGAAATGGAAAAATTGATAT
>Ga0256407_10014374_pt1 | contig 10431 bp, 8 predicted proteins | sample RumenRJG_04DNA_FD_193489 | JGI IMG/M metagenome (GOLD analysis project Ga0256407, IMG submission 193489) | Bovine rumen microbial communities from Lethbridge, Alberta, Canada - RJG_04 | ecosystem: Host-associated > Mammals > Digestive system > Stomach > Rumen | place: Canada: Alberta | collected... | reverse complement strand
CGCAGATTACAAGGGGAAATAACACAATTTGAAACCGTAAGATACGGCACGCGAATAATTCGAATCCCTTCAGGTCCACCAAAAGCAGACATGCAGATTGCAAGTCTGCTTCTTTTTATGCTGAAATCGTAACTTTTGGCGCTTCATTCGGTGCGCAGTCGTCACAGACTGCGCCTAAAGTCTTGAACTCGTCGAACGAAACATTGAACTCGACCTCAAGGGAATAGCCCCGATACACATAAACTGCTTTGATGAACTGGGAGACGATCATTTTCTTGGCCGCAAAGGTACAGTTGTCATAGGGATGCGAACCAGTCGTTTCCGGAAACGGCTGAGCTATCACCCGGTAGAGCGTATGGTTCGCCTCTGTAGGGTCGTGGGCTCGAATCCCTTCGGGCTTATCAGCGACACGCTCCGCAATCCGGAGGCCGCGAAGAAGCTGACCAGGCGAATCGTTCAGGCGGTATCGCTGTCGGCAGATAACCCTTATATGGGACGCCGCTCAACAGCCGCTACCCGTATGATCGACGGGAGGCAGGGCTACATGGCGATTCTGTTTTGAGGTTGCATCCGTCTTGACGATAGGATATAATACGGGCAGAGAAACGCGGTAAGTGATGCTAAAAACCGATGGGAGCAATTTGAATCCCTTCAGCTCCACCAGAAACCGCCAAACGTTAGCGTTTGGCGGTTTTTCTCGCAGAATACGTCCTTTTAGACGTTGTGAGGTATTTGAAATGGTAAAAACGCGCACATGGGCGATGTTGATCGCGGCGGCCGCGATCGTGGCGGCACTGCTGACGGTGCGGCAGTATGCCGAGAAAAAGAGCGGCGCGACGGCTGTCATCACGCAGCATGGCGAAGTCCTGCGGGAGATCGACCTCTCCCGCGTGACGGAGGAATACCGTTTTACCGTGGAAACCGAGGACGGCGGGGTCAATACGATCCTCGTTCGGCCCGGGCGCATCTGCGTGGAGGAAGCCAATTGTCCCGACCGCATCTGCGTCAGGCAGGGCTGGCTGTCCGACAGCGCGCTGCCGATCATCTGTATGCCGCACGAGCTGGTCATCGAGATCAGGGGCGCACAGAGCGCGTCCGGCACGGACGCCGCGACGCGCTGAGGAGAGAGCATGGATACGAAACGCATCACGCGCCTGGCGCTCCTGACAGCGCTCGCGCTCATCCTCTTTACGGTGGAGGCGCAGATCCCGCCGCCTGTCCCGATCCCCGGCGTGAAGCTGGGGCTTGCCAACATCATCACAGTCTACGCCATGTTCCGCTTCGGCCCCCGGGACACGCTGCTGATCCTGCTGACGCGCGTTCTGCTGGGGAGCTTCGTGACGGGCGCCGTGTCGGCGCTGATCTTCTCGCTCAGCGGCGGGCTGCTGTGCTATCTGGTGATGCTGGCGCTGCGGCGCGTCCTGACCGAGCGCCAGATCTGGGTGTGCGGCGTGATTGGCGCGGTGACGCACAACATCGGACAGGTCCTCGCCTGCGTCGCCGTATACCAGACCACCGCCGTGCTGGCGTATCTGCCGCCGCTGCTGCTCTCGGGCATCGTGACGGGTCTGTTTACCGGACTGGCGGCGACCTACCTGCTCAAGCGTCTGAACGGACTGCTGTAATAAGAAGCCCCTCGCCATTTGGCGAGGGGCTTCTTTTACGTTGTGTGTCAGTTCTGCGCGAAGGCCGCGGCCTGCTGGCCCGCGATGCGGCCAAAGACCACGAAATCCGCTACGGCGTTGCCGCCCAGACGGTTTCCGCCGTGGACGCCGCCGGTGATCTCACCCGCCGCAAACAGGCCGGGGATCGGCGCGCCCGCTGTGTCGAGCACCTGCGTGTCCGCGTTGATCGCCACGCCGCCCATGGTGTGGTGGATACCGGCGGTGACGTGGATCGCGTAGTAGGGCGCGGTATCCAGCGGGTTGGCGAAGCTGGTGCGGCCGAAGTCGGGATCGCTCTTGGCCTCGACGCAGGCGTTCCACTGCTCCATGGTGGCGGCGAACGCGTCCGCCGGGACGCCCATGGCCTCCGCCAGCGCCTCATAGCTGTCGCCGGTCACGGTCAGACCTTTGTTGATGTAGCCCTGAATGACGTTGGAGGCCTCGGCCATCTTGCCGTCCACCACCAGCCAGCTCATGGAGCCGGTCTGCGCGATCTCCGCGGCGGAGACCTTGTCGCGGGTGGAGACCTCGTCGTAGAAGCGCTTGCCCTCCTGGTTCACGAGGATGGCGCCGTCGCCGCGCAGACCCTCGGTGATGAGCGCGCCGGTGTCGGCCTGAACGGTCGGGTGGATCTGGATCTGGTCCATGTCCACGGTGCCCGCGCCAACGGCGACCGCCATGTCGATGCCCTGACCCTGAATGCCCACGGCGTTGGTGCTCATGAAGCCCTTCAGGTCGGGACGGTAGGATTCCACCAGTGCATGGTTGGCACCGAAGCCGCCCGCCGCCAGCACCACGGCCTTGGCGTTGATGGTGACGGTGTTGCCCGTGCTGCCCACGGCGCGAATGCCGGAGGCCTTGCCGCCGTCCATCAGGATCTCCTCGGCGCGGGTCTCGAGCAGCAGCGTCACGCCGCGGGAGGTCAGGTTCTCCTCCAGGATGGGGACAACATACTCTCCGACCGCGACGGTCTTGCCATCGGCGTTCACCGGGCGGTGGATACGCTTGACGGACGCGCCGCCGAAGCTGGAAACGCTGGGCATATCCGCGCCGATGCCGGTCAGCCACTCGATGGCGTCGTTGCTGTCCTCGGCGAGACGGCGCACCAGCTCGGGGTTGTTCCTGGCGCCGCCGCCGATCATGGTATCCAGCTCAAAGAGCTCCACGGAGTCGAAATAGCCCTGCGGGTTCTGCTGCCACGCCTCCCACTGCTCCGTGACGGTCTTGGCAAGCTCGGTGATGACGGCGTTGTCCGCGTAGGCCTCGGCAGCGGCAAGCTGCTTCTCCACGCCCGCGCTCTCGCCGAACTCGTTCTGGTTCTGGTATTCGGTCTCCGCCGCGTTCAGACCGCCGGTGGAGCGGATGGAGTTGCCGCCCACCATGGGCATACTCTCCACCAGAATGACGCTGCGGCCCGCGTCCGCGGCCTCGATGGCCGCGGTCATGCCCGCGCCGCCCGCGCCGACGATCACCACGTCGGTGTCATAGGTCACATCCTCGGCCTTCACGCCGCCGGAGACGGCACGGTCAAAGACCGCGGGATCCAGCCCGCCGGAGATCAGGGCGTTGCGGATGGCGTTTTTGATGGCGTTGGAGGTAAGCGTCGCGCTGGTCACGCCGTCCACGGCGAGGCTCTGCGCCTCGTAGATCTTGCCCGGCAGGGAACGGACGGCGATGGAGCCGATGCCCTCGGTCTCCTTCTGGTCGACGACGCTGACACGGTAGAGCTGATCCGCCGTGGCGACGATCTCCACGACAACGTCGCCGTTCATGCCCTGCGCCGCGCCGGTGAGCGTCATCGCCTCCGCGGGGATCTCGCCCGCCTTGGCGCCCACGCTGGCGCCCGCCCGGTCGATCACGAGCTCGCCGATCGAGATGGCGAGAACCAGGATCCAGCATACGATGCCGACCAAATTGCTTTGATTCTGCTTTTTCTTCTCCATAAATACCACACCTCACACATTGAGTTGACTCTGTTGCTGATTTTATCACCCATTCGATCAAAAAGCAACTCTTTCCGGCATGCCCTTTGCGCCTTTCGACGATCTCTTTATTCGATCCATGCCATCTGGAACATCAGCTTTGTCATCGACCAGGGAGCGGCGAGGTCGTAGACCGTGCCGTCGTTGTTGACCCGGGCGTCGCCGAGCGTCTCCGCCCAGCGCGGGTCGAACTCCGCCAGGCGGTAGCGCAGCGCCTCCGGCACACCGGTGAGCGAATCCTTCTGCGCGAACGGGATGTGCCGCCCGTGATCGGGGTCGAAGCGCACGGCGGCAAGGGCGTGCATGAGCTGGATGCGCGCCGCGCGCTCCGCGGCGGTCTCGCGGTGCAGCAGCGTGTTTTTGACGATCTTTTTCCCGTAGCGGTCAAAGGCGGTCTTGGGGTGCAGGATCAGCTCGATGAGCGCCGCCGCGCTCAAAAAGCGGGCGGGGAAGCGCTCGCCCAGCTCCTGCGCCAGCGCGCGCACCCCGTCGCAGGGGTTCCACAGCACCGTTTCCAGCAGGCACTTTTCCAGCATCTCCGCCGCGCTGAGATCCCACTGGGACACGGTTTCGTCGGGAACCAGACGTTCCAGCGCGTCCAGCTGCGACGCGCACCAGAGCCACGTCTCCCGCATGGACTCCGAATACTTGCCATAGGCGGCGGAGAGCGCGTGGGACAGGGTCAGCAGCTCCGCGCGGGAGAGTGCGGTTTTGTCGAGCCCCAGCGTGACCTCCACCGCGTCGCGCAGCGCCAGCGCCGCCATGTCGGCGGCCAGCGCCGAGTCCACGCCCTCCAGACAGGAGGGGCAGTCGGTGCGCCGCTCCAGCTCCGCGATCCAGAGCGCGCGGCTCTCCGCGTCCTTCATGTGCGAGAGCGCGCGCAGCGCCGCGTCGCGGCAGGAGTGGTCGGGTTCGTTGCGGTAGAGTTCGGCAAGCAGCGGCGCGTTCTCCGGCGCGAGGCTGAGCGCGGCGATGACCGCCTCCCGGGCCTCTTTCGCGCTGCGGGGCAAAAGGTAGAGGTACCAGTCGTTCTCCGCCGCGCCCGCGATCCGTGCCACGGCGTAGATGTACCGCTCCGCGTGGACGCCCGCGGCGCCGGATTTGAGCGACGGCACGGCGCGGCTGCCGAGCGACGACAGGATGGAACCCAGCAGCGTTTCCAGCTCGTTGGGGGCCTCGTCCAGCGCGCTGACCAGATGGGGCAGGACGCGCGTATCGCCGAAATAGTCCGGGTGCGCGGCCCAGAACTCCTCGATGACCGTGATGCGCCCGCTGCCGGAGCCGTCCAGCGCCGCCAGTAGCGGCTGGAAGCTGCCAAACGGCGCCTCCACATAGCCGCCCTCAGCGGGAGCGAGGGGCGTCAGCTCGCCCGGGACGCCCGTTTCGGCGCGGTCGCAAAGCAGCGCGTCGAGCTGGTTGAGCACGTCCAGCACCCGCGCCGGGCGCTCGGCGTCGCTGGAGGCGCGCAGGGCGCGGAGCATCAGCGAAAGCCGCCGCTCAGCGGCGGTCGTCGCCGCGGCGGCAAAGGCGTCGACGGCGCGCTCAAGCCGCACGTCCTCCGCAAGAGCGCCGATGCCGCCCACGGCGGCGTTGGTGAGCCGATCTTTTAAGTTGTAGAGGATTTGCAGCTCCATATCAATATTGCAGGCGGAGGATGCGCTCCGCCGTCACCAGACTGTAGGGATGCAGGCAAAGCCGCCGCGCGGCCTCGTCAAAAAAGAGCAGCCCGAACAGCGCGTCGCCGGGTTCGGGAGCCTGTGGCAGCGCCGCAAGCCGCGCCGTGGAGGCCAACTCCGCGCTGCCGTGGTCACGCAGCGCGATCCGCGTACCGTCCTCGCCCACAAGGACGTATGCGTCGCCCACCGTACCGAGTGCACCGACACGCACCAGCACCGGCGTCTCGTCGGGCAGCAGCGGGTCGCCGAGCCGGGGCCTGGCGCGCCGGAGCGCCTCGGAAAGCGGCAGGGCGCGCTGCCGCGCGGCGGCATAGTCCGCTTCGGCCAGCTCCACCGCGGCGGCGTCGTCCCACCACACACGGGGGCAGGGGGCGACGGGGGATTCGTACAGGATCGGCACCTCGGTGAGCACAAAGCAGCTGTCGTCGGTGCCCACATAGTTCAGCGTCCGGGAGGGGTGCAGGCTGCGGGTCTGGACGAGGTCGCCCCGATCCAGCTCCAGCCAGAAGCCCCGCTCCACATACTCGTGCCGGATCTCGTCATAGGATACGTCGAACGAGAGCTGCATCAGCCGCGCGCTCTTGCGGAATGAGCCGATCTCCCGCAGCTCGTCGTCGTTCCACACGCCGCCGAGCGCCTCGAACAGCAGCGGGTTTTCCATGGAATAGCTCTCCGAGGACAGCTGCTCGCCGAGGAACTTGCGCCCCTTGACGCTCAGCGCGCGCAGCGTTTGCAGGGCGCGGAGCATCCCGGCGCGGTACTGCCGCGCGTGGGCGGCGTCCTGTCGGCACTGGCGATCCAGCAGCGCGATGCGCTCAAATACGTCCCGGGCGGCGGGCAGATCGCAGTTGCCGAGCTCCGCCGCCAGCCGCTCGAGCGACTGGGCGGGCAGCTCGGAGATCGCGGCAAGCCCGCCGGTCAGCAGCTCCGCGGACAGCTTTTCCGCCTTGGCAAGGGCCTCCAACTGCCGCTCGATCTTCTTCTCCTTCACCGCGGCGTCGTACTTGCGGGCCTTTTCGAGGCGCGTCGCGGCCCGCTCCCGCTCCCGCTTTTCACGCTGGCGGACGCGGAGGACGTACTGCGGCTCGTTTTCCACCGCGAAGGGCTTGCCGTCCAGCAGGTCGTAGAGCAACGCCAGCGTGTGCTTGCAGGGGAAGTGGCGGCTGGGACAGGAGCAGCTGTAGACCGGCTCCTTCTCGGACAGCGAGGCGTCCACGGAGACATAGTAGGGGTTGTGCGCGCTCCCGGCACACGCGCCCCAAAAGGTCAGGGCGTCCTCCGTGCGGCAGCGGGTGAGAAAACGCTCCTTCTCGGACAGGGCGCGTCCGTCCTCCGCCACCGCCGGACTGGGCGCATGGGCTAAGATCCATTGTTCCGTGATCCGCATGGGCCGCTCCTTTTCCAGAGTAGTTTCCTATATTGTAGCAAGCGCCACGCGCAAAATCAATACCTTGCGGTCACGGCTCCGTGTGACGGTAGGGAATGTTCTGCCATTTGCCGCCCTGATACCGATGCAGCTCCTCGGTGAGGTGATCCCACCACAGCACGTCGCCCGCTTCGGGGGAGAACTCCATGAACCGTCCCTCCGGGAACAGGTAGAAGCGGGAGATGTCGGTGCACATGCCGTAGGTCGGCAGCTGGGCGCTGGGGATGTCGAAGCGATAGGGCGCGCCGTCCAGCGTACCGTCGAAGTGCAGCCCGCCATGATCCAGCGTCAGCAGACCCTCGCCGCGGCTCTCCGAGGTCTTGTCGCCGTACAGGAGCTTGCGCTCCGGCAGTACGCCCACCCTGACCCGCCCGCTGTGGCGGAAGTCCTCCCGGCGCACCTCCTGCGCGGCGCGCTGGCGCTCCAGGATCGTCCAGTCCGTGACGTGGGCGGGACACTCGGAGCCTCCGGCGGGGTGCAGGGCATAGGTCTCGTCGATGCGCACCGTGTTCCCGCAGGCCTCGCAGCGCAGGGTGTCGCCCTCGGAGACCATGCGGTGCAGCGCGCCGCAGCGCGGACAGAGGTAGAGCAGGGTTTCCAGACGCTTCGCCATCGGGCTTTTGCCGAGAAAGCGCACCTGCGCGCGCTCATTCCACAGATAGTCGTCGTGGGCGAGGAGGCGGTTCATCGTGTCCTCGATCTCCGCCTCGCTCAGCGTTTGCAGCTGCTCCGCCGTGAACATGCGGTCCACCGTGACCTCCACGCGGCCCCTGCGCCGGTCGAGACAGTGCTTGGTATAGGTCAGGTACCCGCCCGCGATCTTGGCGTAGTACACCGGCAGCCCCAGCTTTTTCACCAGCTTCGCCCCGCCGGGGATGATGGGCTGCGCCATGCCGGTGATGGAGCTCATGCCCTCCGGCATGATGCAGATGCTGCACCCGGACTTCACCGCGCGCAGGATCTCCCGCACGGCGTAGCGGTCGGGGGTGAAGTTCTTCTTCGGGATGACTTGCATGATCGGCAGCAGGATGCTGGTGGGAAAGCGGAAGAACTCGTTGTAGCCCACCACAAAGTTGAGCCGCTTGGGCCGGCAGGGCGGGCCGACGAACTCGTAGTCCACCCGGGAGGCGTGGTTGGCGATCATCACGATGGGGCCTTTCTCCCGCCCGGGATAGGCGTTGTAGGAAAAGTGCGTGTTGTCCCGCCATGCAAGGAACTTCGCCACCTGCATCAAGATGGCGTAGAGCAGGGCGGGCGGCGCGTGAATCTTTCGCGTCAGCAGCCATTCGGCGCGGGGCAGACGTCGGCTCATGGCGGGACATCCTTTCTTTTCTTCGGATATTGCCCAGTATACTATACTTTTGCGCAAAGTTCCAGAGCGGGAATGGAAAGACCCTTTTTGAACAGAATGTGAATTTTAAAAATTCCTTCCAAAAATTGCAAAATTCCTCTTGCATTTGCAGGGGGTCTGCGCTAATATAACAGCGTCGGTTAGCACTCGGTCAAAAAGAGTGCTAACCACGAACTATGTTGTTTCAAAATTTCAGATATACAAGGAGGCAATACCCATGAAACTCACACCGCTTGCTGACCGCGTCGTGCTCAAGCTCGTCGAGGCCGAGGAGACCACCAAGAGCGGCATCATCCTGACCCCGAAGGCGCAGGAGAAGCCCTCTGTTGCCGAAGTCATCGCCGTCGGCCCCGGCGGCATGGTCGACGGTCACGACGTTGTCATGACCGTCAAGCCCGGCGACAAGGTCATCACCAGCAAGTATTCCGGCACCGAGGTCAAGGTCGACGACGTGGAGTACACCATCGTGCGTCAGTCCGACATCCTCGCCATCGTAGAGTAAGAAACAGGAGGTAATTCATTATGGCTAAGCTCATCAAGTCCGGCGAAGAGGCGCGCAAGGCGCTGGAAGCCGGCGTCAATACCCTCGCCGATACCGTCAAGGTCACCCTCGGCCCCAAGGGCCGCAACGTGGTGCTCGACAAGAAGTTCGGCGCTCCGCTCATCACCAACGACGGCGTGACCATCGCCAAGGAGATCGAGCTGGACGATCCGTTTGAGAACATGGGCGCGCAGCTGGTGCGCGAGGTCTCCACCAAGACCAACGACGTCGCCGGCGACGGCACCACCACCGCCACGCTGCTGGCGCAGGCCATGGTGCGCGAGGGCCTCAAGAACCTCGCCGCGGGCGCGAACCCCATCGTGATGAAGAAGGGCATGGCGAAGGCCGTCGAGGCCGCCGTCGCGTCCATCAAGGCCAACAGCCAGAAGGTCAACGGCACCGCGGACATCACCCGCGTCGGCACCGTGTCCAGCGGTGACGAGTTCATCGGCAAGCTGATCGCCGAGGCCATGGAGAAGGTCTCCTCCGACGGCGTCATCACCATCGAGGAGAGCAAGACCGCCGAGACCTACAGCGAGGTCGTCGAGGGTATGCAGTTCGACCGCGGCTACATCACGCCGTACATGGTCACCGACGCCGAGAAGATGGAGGCCGTCGTGGACGACGCGTACCTCCTCATCACCGACAAGAAGATCTCCGTCATCGCCGACATCCTCCCGCTGCTCGAGCAGCTCGTCCAGAGCGGCAAGAAGCTGGTCATCATCGCCGAGGACGTCGAGGGCGAGGCGCTGAGCACCCTGATCGTCAACCGTCTGCGCGGCACCCTCAACGTCGTGTGCGTCAAGGCGCCCGGCTTTGGCGACCGCCGCAAGGAGATGCTTCAGGACATCGCCATCCTGACCGGCGGTCAGGTCATCAGCGAGGAGCTGGGCTACGATCTCAAGACCGCGGACGTCTCCATGCTCGGCCGCGCCAACCAGATCAAGGTCACCAAGGAGAACACCACCATCGTCGGCGGCAAGGGCGACAAGGACAAGATCGCCGACCGCGTCAGCCAGATCCGCAACCAGATCGCCGTCACCACCTCCGACTATGACAAGGAGAAGCTCCAGGAGCGCCTTGCCAAGCTAGCCGGCGGCGTGGCCGTCATCAAGGTCGGCGCTGCCACCGAGACCGAGATGAAGGAGAAGAAGCTCCGCATCGAGGACGCGCTCAACGCCACCCGCGCGGCGGTGGAGGAGGGCATCGTCGCCGGCGGCGGCGTGGCCTACGTCAACGCCGTTCCCGCCGTCGAGAAGCTCGTCGGCGAGGTCGAGGGCGACGAAAAGACCGGCGTGAAGATCGTCGCGCAGGCCCTGCAGGAGCCGATGCGCCAGATCGCCAAGAACGCCGGCATTGACGGCAGCGTCGTGCTGGAGAAGGTCAAGACCTCCGGCAAGGTTGGCTACGGCTTCGACGCCTATAAGGAGGAGTATTGCGACATGATCCCCGCGGGCATCGTCGATCCCGCGAAGGTCACCCGCAGCGCGCTTGAGAACGCGGCGTCCGTCTCCGGCATGGTGCTTACCACCGAGGCACTCGTTGCCGACAAGCCCGAGCCTCCCGCGCCCACGGCTCCCGCCGGCATGGGCGACATGGGCGGTATGTATTAAGCGAAGACCGCATTCGCAAAAAATCGGACGTTTGCTTTGGCAAACGTCCGATTTTTTGCTGTTGGCTCTTTAGAGACAAGCAACCACCAGCTCGGCTGGTGGTCATAAAATGCTTATAGCAGTAAAAAACCTCCCGTGATAGGATAGTGAAGGTCTGCCAACCGCACTACGAAATCAA
>Ga0256407_10014371_pt1 | contig 10432 bp, 4 predicted proteins | sample RumenRJG_04DNA_FD_193489 | JGI IMG/M metagenome (GOLD analysis project Ga0256407, IMG submission 193489) | Bovine rumen microbial communities from Lethbridge, Alberta, Canada - RJG_04 | ecosystem: Host-associated > Mammals > Digestive system > Stomach > Rumen | place: Canada: Alberta | collected... | reverse complement strand
TTTTTTTTTTTTTTTTTTTTTTTTTTTTTTAATTTTTTTTTTTTTTTTTCTTCTTCTTCTAATAACATTTTTTTAAGTCTATTTTGATATAATAATAACATTTGACTTTTCCTTCTTACATTAACACCTCCCTGATTAGTTTTTTCAATGTCAAAATTAGCTTTTCTAATCAAATCCATAATATTATTATTAATTATTTCTTTATGAAAAGTATTTAAATAATAATCCATATCATAATTTTTACTTCCATTCATTTTTAACATTTTATGAATTAATTTATTTTCAATCGCCTGTCTTTCAATAAAAGTAACTATTAAAAAAAGAATAAAATAAGCTTGTTCAATTACACCACTTAATTGACCAACAAAAGAAGGAAGTTTTTGATATTTTCTTGATAAAATAATTTCTTTTGTACTTGCTTTTAAAATAAATTTCCCAATTTCATATTCATTAACATCACTTCTTGAAGTAATAAAATGAAAAGAATCTTCACTTTTATCAAACATACTATCAATTTTTTTTTTACCTCTTGTAAAAATTAAATGTTCATCATTATTAAATTCAATAGTAGAAAAGTATAATTCTGTAGTTTTTAAAAAAAATAAATCTAATCCTTTAGTAACATAATTAATATATGTAGGTAAAGGGTTTTTTCTATTTTGAAAATCAATTCCAGTATCAAGAAAAAAAATTGCCATTTCAATTGGTGAATTTTGCATAAATGTTCTTACTTTTTCTAAATTATTTATTCCATATTCAGTTAAATTAATATCTATTTCAATATATTTAAAATAATTATCTGTGTATAAACCATCAAGAGTAAAATTAATTGAATTATTTATAATTGGACAATACATTTCATCAATATTATTTCTATAGAATGATTGATTTAATATATCTTCAAAATTAGAATATTCACATTTTTTTATTCCTAAATATATATTATTCAATGAATTTTTTTCATTTGATTCTTTTAATATTATTGAATAATTAAAATAATCTAAAAAATTATTTATTGCTGGAGATGAATTTCTTTGAAATTGAATTCCAAATGCTAATATAAAATTTGTTTCTGTTAAATTTATAAAAGGTTGTGATTCGATTATTTTATTTGAATAAATGAAATCTATATTTTTTCTTTTTATAAATGGAATTCCTAAATAAATTGTAAAAAATATAGAATAAACAAAAAAGATTAAAGAAATAACTCCCCCATCTATTGATTTGTATTTTACTTTATCATTTATTCTAAAAGTTACTAATATTCCAAATATGTCACAATAACGAATTAAATGTTTGAATTCAGACCAACATGTTCTATTTTTTTTCATTTTTTTTAAATTAGTATAATATTTTTATTGATTTATTCGTTTCTTCAATTATATTAATTTTATGTAATTTAAATTATCATTTATGACGAATAAAAAAATTAATTTTAAATAAAAAATAATTATTATATTATTAATTTAATCATATTAAATTTATTTAATTGGAATTATTGTTGTTATATTTTCTATATAAATTATTAACGATTCAATAATTGTTTTATATATTTTTTTATGAATATTTAAAAAACATTTAATCCAAAATATAAACTTTTAATTTGGTAATATATGAATAAAAAATTATAAAAATCTTCTGATAATAATGTGAATATAATATATAAAAATTTTTAAATTTATTTAAATTTTGGATTTTAGATTTCTTTTTTATCAAATTATTTTATTTAAATTAATAATTCTATAATATCAATTTAATGATAATTTAAATCTTTATATGAATTAATTAATTTATTTTAACAATTTTATTGATATGAATTTCATCTTGTTTAGGAATATTATATTCATATTTTTCTTTATCTTCCCATTTTTTTTTCTCAAAATTATATTGTTGTAAAATATTATTATATTCTCCTTTATCTTGTTTCACATAAGCATCAATTTCATTATATTCATCATAAAAATAATAATTAGGATTAATTCCAATTTCTCCAGAACCAATTTTTCCTTCAATAATATTTTTATAAAAACCTCCAATTATATAATCCATTTTTAAATCAACATTTCCACTTATATGAACATTTACTTTAAAATTATTTTCTTTTCCTTTTCCTAATGAATAACCATATTTTGAATTAATTTTTTTTAATTTTAATTTTAATGTTGATATTATTTCATTTTCTTCATTATAAATATTTATTTCTTTTGATTGATCAGATAAACTTTTTCCTATTATTTCATCTGATTTTAATGAGACTGTATTATTAAATATTTTTATTATTCCATTTTTAATATTTGAATTTATTGTATTAATATAATCTTTTTGTATTATATTTCCTAAATTGGCCATTTTTAATTGAATATTATATAAATTATTACTTAATTTTAATGTGTTATCTTCTAAGTAATTATTAATTAAATCTAAAACTGGAGTTAATTTATTATTAGTTTTTTCATCAATATATTCTTGAGAAATAAAATCTTTTAAAACACTTTTACTTGATTTAAAATAATTATTTATATTATTTGCAATATCTCTCAAAGACATGATTAAATTATTTTCACCATTTAAAAGAGAATTCCATGAAGTAGAATTAAAAGTAGAATTTAAGAAATTATTAAATTGTTTTTCTAATAAACTTACTTTATATTTTAATTCTGTTAAATTAACTGTTGTATTCTCTACTTTATTTTCAGAAGATAATATTTTAAATTTTTCAAATTTGAAGTTATTTACTTTATCATTAATTTCATTTAATGATTTATCAAAAATTTTTTTTATATCATTTGATAAATTATTAATTAATTTAATAATATTACTTTCTCCTCCAGAAACAATTTTATTTAAATCATTCCCTTCAACGTTTTTTTTAACAATACTTGAAATTTGCTCTAAATTTAAATTATTTAAAACACCCATAACTTTAGTAACTTCTTCATTTTTTAAATTATTATAACTACTATCAAAATTATCTAAAACTTTAAAAGTATTTTTAAATAGAGCATTAGTCTTATTTTTTTTTTCATCATTTAAATTATATTCCATTAACATAACATAATTTTTAAGAACTTTATCAAAATTATCATAAAAATGTCTTATACTTATCATACTTGAATCCATTCTGGTTTGTGATTTCAAACTAATTGCTTTTGAAATATATCTATTATCTTTATCAATTAATTCATTAATTTCTGATAAATCTTTTTGTATTAATTCATTAAAACTATCTTTTAAATTTTTAATTAATCCCATTTCTATTATTTCATTTGATAATTTTGATATTTTTTCTTTGAAATCTTCTGTAAAACTCTTTTCAATTAAATCATATATTTCACTTGAGAATTCATTTTTAATTGAAAATAAATTCATCATATTATTTAAGACTTTATAATTAATTTTATATTTTAATGAATCCATTTTCATATTCATTAAATTTAATTTTGAATCTACTATATTATTTAATTGTTCTTTTAAATTAGGAAACATATTCAAAATTCTTTTTGATAATTGAACACTAACTGATTTTGTTTCAGCAGAATCTAAAAGTGAATTCATAAAATCATAATTATCATTAATTATTTGAATACAATTCTTAAATTTTGGTGAAAAATTTGTTAAATAAACTTCAGTGAATATTTTATTTATATAATTCATATTTTCTTGTACGTTTGCATTATTTGATGTAAAATTAAATACTTCTGAAATACTATTTGGAAATTCTTTAATAAATTCATTTTTTTCATTTTCTTTTATTGATTCACATTTTGATGTTAAATTATTAAAATCTTTACTTATTAAATCAGCAAAGTCTGTAAAATTAAATTCATAACTTTTAAATTCTTTATCTTGTATTTTTCCTATTTTTTCAAAGATATTTTGTTTAGAATAAATAAATTCAACATTTTCAAAATATTTATTAAAAACTTTTTCTAATTCATTTTTTGTTTCTTGTTTCATTTCTATTATTTCATTATTTGAATTCTTTTTTGATAATTTTGAAATTCTATTAAAAGTTTCATTATATTCTGTTTCAAATGTTTTTATAATTTCTTCAAAGTTCTTATCAATATTTCCAATAAATGAATCATTTAATTTTGAAAATTCTTTATTATAAATAGATGATATTTTGTTATAAATTTCATTTTCTAATTTAGAAAAATATTTATTTAATGTTTCATTAGTAAATGATGATAATGAAAGAGATTTACTTAATAAATTACATTTTTTGGTATCCACAGTAGATAAAACATTATGTAATAAGTTTTCTTTTGATTTTTTTAAATTTTCAATTATGTATGATAAATGTTTTGAAATTGTTTCTGATGGAATTGCTAATTGTTTAATTATTGAATTTTTAATATTATAATAATTTTGGAATATTTTTTTATAAATTTCATCATAACTCTTTTTATAATATTCACTTTTTAAATTAAAATCTTTTGATTTAATATAATTTAATTCTTCATTAAATATATTTATTATTTTTGATAAAGGACCATTTAATGAAATGAGATAATTTTTACCTTCATTATTAATAATATTAATAATTGAAGAAATATCACTTGAAACTTTTTCAGCATCTTTTAAATAATTATATAAGTTAACATCATTCACAAAAGTACTTTCAATTTTTTTTTCAATATCATTAAAATTATCTTTTCTAATTTTTCTATTTATTCTATTTAATAATTTATATATTCCATCATTATTAGTTTTATTAGGGAAAAGTTGTGAAAAAATATCACTTTTAAAAGTATTAAAAATTGAATCATCAAATAATTTTTTACTCATTGGTATAATATCCATTATATTACTAATTGAATCTCTTAATTTAGCAATTTGATAATTATATTGATCTAATGCACTTAAATTTGTTTGAAAAGTACAATTTGTATCTGTATTATAATTACAGAAATATTTATTAAAATTATTTTTTATTTCATCAATTATATTTGTAATAATTGATAAAATTTTACTTTCATTATCTGATATATATTTAGAAAGTGAAAATTGATCTTTTTTTTTTCTTTTAAAAGTATAAGTTGGATTAATTTTTCCTTTTTGATCAATAAATTTATGTAAAATTGATTGGAATTTTTCATTTATTTTTTCAGAATTTGGATTGTCTTTAATATCATTTTTAAGATTATTGTATCCATTTAATAATATATTATAAATTTTTTGATAAGCATTTTCCATTTTCTCATTAATTAATGAAATTATTAATAAATTAAAGTTTTCAATTTGATTATTTTCTTCATCTTTAATATTAAATTTAATTTTTATTAATTTATTTTCCATTTCAGTTGGTCTTGAAACATATTTATTTGCATTTAATTTAAATGTTTCAAAAAAATCAGTTTTATATTTATCATAAGCAATATTAACTGAATTATAATAATCTTCAAATAAACTTTTAAGGAAATTTTCTTTTGTATAATCTTCAACTATTTTTTTTAAAAATGACTCGCCTAATCTTTGATTTATAAAATTATTAATTTTTTCATTTAAATTATTTATTATTTCTTCTCCATCAGAATTACTATTAATAATTCTATTAATATAATTATTTATTAATTTTCTAAAAGTGATAATATCATCTTTAGTAAGATATATAGTTTGTTTTTGTTTTATTTTATCAATCATTTTTTGATAACTTTGTCTTCTAGTTTCAAATGTTTCTTGTTCAATACTTCTAATTTTTTTATTATCATTAAGATAAATTTCAAAATTTGAATCAAATGATGTCAGATTTTTTAAAATATCATTTAATTTAGTTATATTTTCCTTTATTTCATTATATTCACTATTTAATTTATCTGAAATTTCATTTAAATGTTTTTCCATATTTTTCTTATTTGATTCTAATAAACCATTTATAATATTTTTCAAAATAGTATTTATTGAAATTTTAATTGAATTTATTTTATTTATTAAATTATCTCTTTCAGTTTTTTCATAAGTTTCAATTATAGAAATATTATTTTTTATAAAATCTCCAATTAAATTAATTTTTTCAAGAAAAGGATTAATTTCAGTTTCAAATTCTTCATTAATGAAAGAAACATATGAATCATTTTCAAAACTAATTGCTTCATTAATTCTTTCTTTAAATGATTCAAAAGTATATATTAATTCTTTTAATGTTTTTTTAATATCATAATATGTTGTAATATCAAAATTAATTCCATGAAAAGAATTTTTTTTTTGATATTCAATTGATTCAATAACTTTTGAAAAAAATGTTTTACTTTCTTCATATATTTTATCTATTTCCTCAAATTGATATTTAAAAAATTCATCAAATGCCTTATTTGAAATATTAATTAAATCATTATAATCATTTTCTTTATTTTCTTTTATTGATTCAGAAATTTGATTTAATTCTTTAATAATAGAATCAGAATTTTTAGAAACTTGATTAAAAATATTGTGAGTAGATTTTTGTATTTGTTCATCAATATCCTTAAAAATATCTTTAAATTGATTTGAAAATTTAGGAAATTTCTTAAATTTATCATTTAAAGAATTAATTTCCTTAATCATATCATTTGAAAAATCATTATATATTGAATTAATAGGTTTAATAATATTTTTTTCGATTAAATTTGAAACATCTTTTGTTAGTTGATTTAAAATTTTATATATATCATTAAAGTTTGAAAATATTGTTTCATTCATAATTGAAGTTTCTTCTCCATTTGAATTAAATGAAACTGAAACTCCAATTAAACCAATTTTTGGATTAAAAGTTGTTTTTGCATTTAAACTTATTTTAACTCCTAATAAATTTGTTCTAAATAATGCATAATTAAATATTATTGGATCTGTTAATGAAATATTATTTAATATTTTATTGTCTATTAAATTTTTTTCTTCTTGTAAATTTCTATTATTATATTTTTTATTATTATCATATTTTATAAATTTAATTTGATTAATTATATTATATGTATTATGGGATATTTGTATATCAGTTTTGTTTGATGCTAATATAATTTTGGATTTTATTTTTGTTGAATAACTTTCAATTGGAATTTTTCTTAAATTATTTTCATCCAATTTTGTTTCATTTGAAAATATTGTTTTATCTTCATCAAAATTTAATTTATTAGAATAATAATTTGAAAATTTTTCATCAATAATTTCTTTAACCCTATTATTTTCAATCTTTGTAATAGTTGTAATTTTTTCATAATTATCTTCAGAATTTTTTTTTTCATTAATTGAATAATATTCATTTTTTCCTATTATTTCTGCTTTTTTTAAAAAAGAATCTTTATTTAAAAATATTTTACAAGCAAAATAATATAAATTAGAAGCAATTGTAATATTTATTTTTTCTGGAACATTAAAATTAATAATTCCAATTAAAGGATTAAATTCTAATATCATAATAGGTAAATTATCTTTTGCCTTATTAAAATAAGTTTGTTTATCATTCAAAATTCCAATTAAAATTTTCATATTATATAAATCATCAATATCATAAATATTAATAAAATATTTAACATTAAATTTTTCAGAATGAGAAATATCATTTTCATTTGAATTTTTCAAATATAACTTATTTAATTTTATTTCAGTTATTTTTTCTTTTGTATCATTATATTGAAAAACTTCATAAATATCAAAATCAACAAAATTTTTTTTTTCTTTTTTAATATCTTTTACTTTAAAATTATCATTCCCAGAAAAAATTTTAGAAAAAAAAAATATTCCAAAAATAAATAAAAAGATAATTAAACCAATTTTAATTTTATTATTTGACAAAATTTTCTCAAAAAAATCTTTTTTTAAAATATTTCTTTCAGTATTTTCATTTTGAGGTAAAGGGGCCTTTTCAATATCAATTTTTTGAGGATTTGATAAATCATAAATTATATCTCCTTCTTTTTGACTTGTTGGTCTATATTCATTTCTAGATATTTCATTTGCATCATTTTTTACTTCTGATGCGCTTGAGGCGATATTTACAGACATCAATTCCGATATTAATTATTTTTTTAATTTTAAGGTTTTGATTAAATAGGATTTATAATGTTTTTAAAGTCTATTTTTTATGTTGGTTTTAATTTTATTTATTTTTTATTTATTTTTTTATTTTTTATTTTTTTGGGTTTTAAATTGATTTTTTTTGAATTGTTTTTTTGTTTTTGTTTATTATATTTTGGGTTTTGTTTCATGTTAATATTTTGTTTTTAGCATTTTTTTAGTTTTTCATTTTTTTAATTTGTTATATTTAATTAAAATATTTATTTATTAAGTTAATTATTTCCATATCTCTGGTTTATTCAAATATTTTATTAATTTTTAAATTGTTATTAAATGAATCATTTGATTTCATTTAGTTTATGACATTAAATATACTTATTATTATAAAAATATAAATTTATTGAAAAAATAAAAAAAAATTAAAAAAAAATAATCTTGTTTATTAAAAATAACATATAAAAAAACTAATGTTATCAAATAACTTTAAATTAGAAAAAAACATTCCAATTCTAAAATGTTTTTGTTTCACAATTTTTCAACTAACAAATGGAAAAATTTTAACTGGTTTGATGGATTCAAAAACATTAGAAGGCTTTATAAATATATATGACTCATCATATAATTTTGAAAAACAATTAACACATCATAAAAAAGGAGTAATTTGTATAAATCAATTAAAATCAGGAGAAATAATTTCATGTTCAGATGATTTAACAATAAAAATCTTTGATTTAAATACATATGAAATAATAGAAACTTTAAATTGTTTAAATGATAGTAAAGGAATATCAAAAATAATAGAATTGAATAATAATAATTTAGTTTCATCAGATTGGAATCATATATTATTTTGGAATAAAAATCCAGAATTAAATAAATATGAATTATATAAGGATTTAAATTTAAAAAAATTTACTTCTTCGTTAATGGAAGTAAATGATGATAAAATAATTGCTTTACATGGAAACAATAAATTAATTAGTATTTTTGATCTAAACAATTATGAATTATTAAAAGAATTTGATAATATTTTACTTCCAAGAAATTTTTATAATATGGAAAAAATATCAAATGATACTATTTTCATAGGAGGAATTGGATTAATTTATATAATATCAATTTCAAAATTAAAAATTATAAAAAAAATTCCTTGTGAAAATGGTTTTGGAATAGTAAGTTCTGTTTTATTATTAAAAGATAATACAATATTAACTTCAATTAGTTCTCAAGAAAAAGGTAATAAAGTTCATTTAATTAAATATAAAATTATAGATAATGGAAATGATGTTGAAATTATTGAAAGAAAAGATAATATCCATCAGGGCTTTGTTTTTATTATGTATGAATGTAATGATGGTAAAATTATTATGTCAAATGCAATTAGTGGATTAGAAATTTATTCAAGTGGGTAATTGATAATATAATAAATTATTTTATTAATTATTAAAATAAATTAAAAAATATTATTATTTATTTATTTTGTTATAAATAATATATTTTCTCAAAAATAATATTAATGATTAAATAAAGAAGAATAATTTTATTAATATTCATCAAATTCATCTTCATATTCTTCATTTATAGTTTCTTCATAATCTTTTAATTTAAGTTTGTATATTTCATAAATATTTTTTTCTTTCTTAATTAATTTTTTTAATTTTTCTATTTCATTAAATTGTTCAATTAATATTAATGATTTTTTTAAATTATTTAATTCATCATTTAATTTATTTTTATCATTTTGAAGACCAAATAATTTTGTTTTATATTTTTCACTATCCATTGCTTCTTTATTAAATTTTATTCTTTCTTTTTTAATATTTTTCTTAAATTCAACTATATATTTTTTATATTCTGGATTTAAAATATTGTTTTCTATATGAATTTCAAGATTTTTTACAATATTATTTATGTTATTTAAATCAAAATTTTTCAATTCTGGAATAATATTTTTCAAAAATCTATTATGAATAAATTTTGCATCTTTACAATTAAAATAACAATGGTTATTATTATTATTTTTTGAATTAAAATTATCTAGACATTCTTTACAAAAATTATTATGACATATTAAACATTCGATAGGTTCATTAAAAAATTGATTACATATTGGACATTTTAATAACTTAATTAAATTTGAATCATTTGATATTGCATTATTCATTTATTTTAATTTAAAATTATTGTATATATAAACATTTTTTGTAATATCAAAATTTATTAAGATTTTAATAATTTATGCAATATATATAATAAAAATATTTAATATTATAAATTATAATTTATAATGAGTCTTAATTTTATTATGAACATTTTCAATTTTTTTGATTTGTTCTTTTAAAGTAATTTTATTAAACATAAGAGTATAAAATTGTTTAGGTTTATTTATATTTAAAGAACCTTCAAAAATATTTTTTGCAATAATAAGAGATTTATT
>Ga0256407_10014369_pt1 | contig 10434 bp, 4 predicted proteins | sample RumenRJG_04DNA_FD_193489 | JGI IMG/M metagenome (GOLD analysis project Ga0256407, IMG submission 193489) | Bovine rumen microbial communities from Lethbridge, Alberta, Canada - RJG_04 | ecosystem: Host-associated > Mammals > Digestive system > Stomach > Rumen | place: Canada: Alberta | collected... | reverse complement strand
AATTTTTTACTAAGTTTATTTTTTATTTGTAATAAATTATTCTTAATTAAATCATTAATATTTAGAGATAATTTTTTATGATATTTTTGTAAAAATAAAAACCAAGTTTTTATGCCAAATTTTTCATATATAATATTTAAAACTTCTGGATATAATTTGTTTTTAATTGATAAATATAAACCTAATTCTTGTAAATATTTATCTTTTTCTTGATTGATTAATTCTATAAGTATTTTTTTTTGAGAAGGATGATAATATTTAAAAATTTCATTTATTTTATTCTTATCTTTTATTAATTTTATATATGAATAAAAAATTTCATCAAAACTCTCATTTTTTTTTTTTATATCATTTCCTATAATAATATAAAAATATAAAATATAATAAATAATTCTAATATAATCATTATCATTTTTTAGTAAATTGTTATTCAAAATTTGTTTAAAAACTTGAATTAAAATATCATCAATAGAAATTGATTTTTGTTTTAATTTTAATATTTCTCTTTCATTTAAAATAAAAGTTTTATTATCAAAATGATTCCTTGACAAATAATTTTTAAAAATTATATCATTTTTTTTTATATATTTATTAAATATTTGAATTAAAGAATATATATTTGAATTTTTTTTATTTTTTAATAATATGACTTTTGTGGCATTAATAACAAAATTTTTTGTATTATGTCTTTCAATTAAATTAATTAATTTAAAAAACTTTTTTTTGAAATTCGGATTATTTTTAAAATTTTCATAATTAAAATTTATTGAAAAAAGAATTTTTTTATTATTTGAATTAATCGTTTCTACTACACCTGATTTTATATATACTTTTAAATTCTCTAAATCAAAAAAAGGAAGTTCAATATTTTTTAAATTAACCAAAATTTTATTACAATCCTTATTCTTTTCTGATTTTAATTCCTTTAAATTAATATCAACTATTATAATTTCTTTTCTCTTAAAATTATATATAAAAATATAAGAACTTACGAATTGGATAGTTGATAAATTATCATGTTTATATGGTATAGTAATCAATTTATTATTCTCCTTAATATTAATATCAAAAGAATTTTCAATTTGTAAAATATATATTTTTTCATTTTCAAATGATAAATAAATTATATATAAATTTCCATATAAATATTGTAAATAAAATTGACTTCCTTTATATTTTTCATTAGGCTCATTTTTGTTAATTAAATTAATTTTTTTTATTGATTTTGAAAAAAAATTAAACAACTTTTTTGGTTTATTAAACAAACAAAAATTTTTAACAACAATATTATAATTACTTTTTTTTGATAAATTATATAAATCCATTGTATTATCACTTTTTTCAATTATTAAAATAGAATATTGTCTATTAAAATAGTAATTAATTAAATATTTTTTATCATAATTAATTAAAACTTTTTCATCATCATCAATAATTGATTTAATTTCATAAAATTCAATACAATTTGGGCAAATAAGACAAATTCTTTCTGATTCAATAAAAAACATACCTAATAAATTTTCATATTTTTCATTTTTAAAATTTCCAATTAATTGATAAATATTTAAATTAATACAAAAAATTGAATTTTGTTTTGGAAATTTATAATATAATAATATATAATTAATATCTTTATTTAATGCAATATCACTTATTCTATGATTGAATTCATATTCAATTTCCTTTAATAAATGTGTTCCATGTCTATTAAATATTTTAATTTTTTTATTTGAATACACTATAATTCTTTTAGTTAATGAGTCATAAAAAATATCATAATTATTTTTTTCATTTTCATTTAAAAAAAAATCAACTTTAATTTCATTAATTTCAATTAATGAATTAATATCAAATTCTTTATTTTTATTTACTTTATTATTATCAATATTTTCATTTGTATTTTCATTTTTCATTTTAAAATATTAAAAAAAATTTGAATAAATAAATGAAAAGTGAATTTATTGAATATGATGATGAATTAAAAAATGATAAAATTTTAGCAAATATATATAATGAATATGCTGATGAAAATTTAAAAAAAAAAATAAATTCAAATAATATATTACAAGAAGAGACAATGAATTTAATAGATAAAAAATTAAAAAATGAAATTAAAAATAGATTTCATATTTTATTTGGTGAAAAATTTCACATTGAACGAGTTATAAAATATCAAAAGCAATTAATAAAATATAATTTATTAATCCTCATATTATCTTGGACAAGTTCAATATTAAGTATAATATCATCAGAATCAAATATAATATTTATATCAAAAAATGGAAATGAAAATGACTTATCACAATTAATAGTTTCATATAATAAATCAAATAAAAAAACAGTATTAACAATAAGATACATAAATATATTTATAACATTTACAATAATAATATTATTAATAATAGTATATAAAATTCATATAATAATAGAACAAATAAAATGCAATTTAAAATTAAATGATAATATTTTTACAAGTGGAATATGGAAATTTTTATTTTTAGAAATATTCCTAAATTCAATAATCTCAATTCCAAACTTTGATACAGAAATAACAATATCTCAAAGAAATTCAAAAAAACCAAAAGCAAAAATATTCCTTGATATAATAATAACAATATTAAATTTATTTTCTCGTAGTTACCACTTTATAAAATATACAATAATACAAAGTCGTTATTTCAAATACGATTGTGAGAAAATATGTTTAGATTGTAATATAACAATGGATTATTTATTTGTAATAAAAGCAGAATTTCAAGAAAAACCATTTTTATTTGTTTCAGTACTTTTAATAGAATCAATAATAATATTTGGATATTCAGTTCGTTCAATAGAAATGTTTTTTATGTATGGAACAGAAATAGAAAAAGTACAAGATTGGAGATTTATATGGAATGGATTTTGGTGTATAATAATAACAATGAGTACAGTTGGTTTTGGTGATTTTTATCCTATTTCTTTATTAGGAAGATTTATTGTTATTATTAGTTCAATTTGGGGTAATTTTCTTATTAGTATGATGGTTGCTGCTTTAACTGTTGCTGTTGAATTCAATAATAATGAAAATTTATCTTATGAAATGATTAAAGCTGCTCTTGCAGAAGTTGAATATGGGAAAATTGGAACTGTTTTTTTTCAAACTTTAATTAGGTATAATAATCATATTAATAAAATTAAACAATATCCAAATTTATGTGAGGATAATGAGTTTAAAAAAAAAAAAAGCGATTTGTTTAAAAAATTAACTTTAGTTTTAAGTGAGTTTAGGATTTTGAAAAAAAAAAAAAATGCTAAGGCAAAAGCTATGTCTATTCAAATTTCTATGCAGAAAATTTATAATAATTTAAATGGAGAAATGGATAAAATTAATTCACAATTGAAAATTATTGATGAGATTAAAATTTTGTTATTGAGATATAATGTTAAACAGGAAAATATTAAAAAAAAAATTATTCAAATTTTTAAAGAAATTGAAGAAATAAAAATTTTTAAAGAAAAATATTTAAAAAATATTGAACCAATAAACAATAATTAATAATTATTAATAAATAACAATAATTCATTTTCTCATATTAGAAAAAAGAAATATTACATTTTTCTTAACCATTTTGAGAATTTGTATAAATTTTTTTTTTTAAAAGAAAGAGAAATTTTCCATACAATCATAACAATTAATCCAAAAATAAAAGGTAAAATAAATACAATTGCTATACTATGTAAAGAAGAAATAATCCAATTAATTTGAATATTTTGATATACTGCACAAAATACACTTACAAAATAAAAACATATAAACATTATTAATGTTGATATTATGAAATAATATATTAATTTTGTTTTATATAATTTTAATATTTTTTCTCCGATTAATTTAAATTCATCTGAATATTTTTCATTTTTTATTATTTGTTCTATTTTATTATTTGATAAATAATTTAAAAATCCACAAATAAAAAAAGCAATAATATTAGAAAATATTGTTTTTGGTAATCCAACAAAAAAAGAAAGAGAATTATTTTTATATTTTTTCGATATATAATTATCAGTAAAGAAAACTGCATTAAAAAAAAAATCTAAAGAAATTGTTAAAATCAAACGATCTAATTTTAAATATCTCATATCTAAAATTGAATTATTTATAATGACATTAAAAATATTTTGTTTATCACTTAAATAATCAAAATAAAAAGTTGAAGATTTTCTATTATCTAATCTCTCAGCTTCTTCATAAGATAAAAGTTCATAATCATATTTTTTTCTATTTAAATTTAAATTTGATAATTCATTATCATCAATTTCATTTTTTATATTTGAATTAATTTCATTTATTGTTTTATTTTCAGAAAATTTTGATTTTTTATTAATATTAGTTAATTGAAGAGAATTAGAATTTTTTAAATCATTTTTTTCTTCTTTTATATATTTATCAATTGTATCATTTTTTTTACTTTCTGTAGTTTCAATTGAATCTACAATATCTAAACCATTTTGAATTTTTTTTATTTTAATTGGTGGATTTGCTCCATTTTTTAATTCTAATTGACTATTTATTTTAATATGATTAGTTTTATCTTCTATAATTTGATTTTCTTCATTTTTATTTTCATTTTCACTTATTTCATCATATAAATTTGAATTTTTTTTTAAAGCAATTCTTATATTTTTTAAATTATCAATAAAAAAATAAATGCATAGAATAATATGAATAATTAATAATATCAATAAAATCCAACATCCATAATTTTTTTTAAAGATATTCCAATTAAAAATTAATTTATAACATTTAACAACATAAAATGTTTCACTTACAAACATAGTTTTAAATTGAGTTCTTAAATCTTTTAAAAATTCATTTTTATTTTCATTATTTTCAATAGTACAAACACAATTAACATTATTAATATCAAAATCAAAACTATCATAAGTACAATCATTACAAAAATCCACTTCTTGATAATAATCATTTTGTCTATCTTTTAAAGTAACATCAGTTCCATTTTTTGAAGAATAAGTAGAACAAATATCATTAAAAAATTTATTTTTTGAATCAAAAACATCATAACCGTTTAAATATAATTCATACGCATTATTATAATCAAATTGATTTGTATTTGTAATTGGATAAGATATTATTATATTTAATCCAGAACAATAATAATTATAATCAATTTGATTGTAATTACTATCAAATATTAAAAAAGATGATTTTGATTTTAAATTATTTGAATTTATTTCATCTTTTTTTATTATTATTAAAGGTGTTGAAAATAAAGATTCTAATTTTGATTGACAAATACCTAAATTAATTGAAGATAAATTATTATTATTATTTATTTGATTTATATAAGAATCGGATAAAGATGTATCATAAAGCATATAATATTCATTATTATTATTTCCAACAATTGTAATTGAACCACCAGAAATTAAATTTTTTAATCCTTCTTTAATAACTTTACTTAATTCTGATTCTTTATAATTATTTATTTCAATTGAAAATGAATTATCTTTATTTTTTACTTTTAAATAACAATAATTACCAAGTTGAACTAATTGATTACCATTTTTGCATATATCACAATTAATTAAATTACAAGACTTAACACATTGTCCATTATTTTCTATTAAAAATGGATAATTTAAATCACATTTAGTATCTTTTGTACATAAAGATGGATTTGAAGTACAATATTTAAATTTATTTTCATTTATATCTAAATAATAATTTGTAGGCATTAATTTTGTTAAAATACAATTTAAATTAGGCATTAAACTATAATTTTCAATACAAGAATTACACATTGAACTTTCATTATTAGATTCAGATGAACAAGTTAAACATAATGAATTACATTTTTTATAAATTGAAGGTGAAGTTGAAATATTTTCATAATAATTAATTGGAATATCATCATATAAAAAACAATTTCCAAATATATCTTTAAATACATAATTACTTTTACAAGTTAAACATAAATTATCTTCACCTGAACATGTATTACAATTTTCATTACAAAAAATTATATTTCCATAACATAAATTTGAAGTTAAATATTTTTTATCTGAAGGATTTTCATTATCAGTATTTTGAAGATAATATTTAAATGTATATTTATTTATTGTATTTGATTTACATATTAATGATATTTCTGTTTTTTTATATGGATTATTTAATTCAAAAATTTTATTAGTTATATTTAATTCAAATGTTATATTTGTTGACATTATTCCATATTCTGTAAATGTTATATTATTAATAATTTGAGAAAAATCTAAATTTAAATCATTATTTACTATTCCATAAAGAGTTAAATTAAAGCATGATGGGAAAGTATATTGATTAAATATTAATTGTTTTGATTGATAATTAATATATGCAATTGTAGTTAAAGTTTCATTATGTTTTAATATATATCTTACTAAAATTTTAAATGATTTATTACTTAATAATTTAATAAAATAACTATCACCAATTTGAATAAATTTATTATCAATAATAATAAATTTTGCAATAAATAAACCATCATATTCCCCAGCAGTAAATAAAACTATTTCATTATTATCATCCATAAAAACAAAATCCATATTATTTATTATTAAAGGACTAGTTGAAGAAGTTCCTTTTAAAACATTTTTAAATATAATTTGAAAATTTCCTAAATTAAATTCATTTTGATTATGTATTCCAATAGCACATTCATAATTAAAAGTATTTATTGTATCTTCTTTTGTAAAAAGTGAACATACTATTATTTTATCATCATTAATTTTTAAATATTTAACTCCTTCTGTATTATTTAAATCATTTATTTCTATTGGATTTTCATAATTATTTATAAAAAAGAAATATGCTTTATTTTGATTATCATAAAAACATCCTATTTCATTATTAATTCCAAATTGAATACAATTTACTAAATTTTTTCCTAAGAAAATTGCTTTAAATGGATTTTCTTTTTGATATTCAAAAGTATTTTGATCAATTGTATATAAATCAATAAAATTTTGATTATAAATAGCTGAGCCAAAAAATATATTATTATTATAAAGTTTAATAATATTCATTATTTGAGTATTACTTTTAAAAATAAAATATTTTTGAAATGTTAATGTTTTAGTAGAAATATCAAAAGTAATTTTTCCAAAATTTTGAGTATTACTTATACTTAAACTTTCTTCAAAAATTCCAACCCAAGTATAATCAGAAATTTCAAGTAAAGTAGTTTTATAACTATTAATATATAACTTATTATCATTATTTGATTGAATATAATTATATTTTTCATATTCACCATTTGAATAAATTAATACAATAATTATTTCATCACAATCATTTGGATTATTACAAAAAAAACAAAAATAAATATTATTTTTTGTTGAAGAACATAATACATTTACTCTAGAATCATGAGATAATAATTGTTCATTAGAACTTATTATAATTAATAGAAATATTAAATAAATAATAATCTTCATTTTGAAATATAATTATAATTTTCTTAAAAATATTAATTAAAATATAATATAATTTTTTCTTATTCAAAAATAATAAAATAATTATTATTTAATAATTTAATCAAAAATTTTACTATTTTTTTATTCTATTCACATAAATATTTATTCTTTAATTATCCTTTTATTTTTCTGAAGGAGAAAAATAGGAATATAAATTTTGATTTATATTATAATATTGTTTGAAATAAGTTTGATATCCTTCATAATAACCTTTTAACCTTTCAATATTTTGATTATTATTTATTAAAGCATTATCAAATAAATTAAGAATCATCTTAAATTGATTTTTTTCTTGAGCATATATTTTTAAACTTTCAATATAATTATTAATTTTTAAATATTCAGAAATTAAATTTTGAAAATTTTTAATTATTAAATCATTAATATTTTTTAAGGATTCGTTATTTCCATTTCCTTTAATATATTTAATTAAATCCTTGATATTATTTAATAAAATTTCAGTTATTAATTTTAATTCAATCAGAAATTCACTATTAAAAAAAATTGGTATTCCATATAAAGGAATTTTTAAAATATTTGATTTATTTGGTTGATATTTTATAATATGCTTTTCAATTTTATCTTTTTGACAATAATTAGAATAATTTTTTATAGTTAAATTAATTTTCTTATTATCAGTTTCTTTTTTTATTTTTTGAGAAAAAATAGACATATAAATTTTATTGAAATTAAATTTTGAATTAGCAATTTTTAATATGCAACATTTACAAATATTTCTCATACCATAATTTTGTTCTTGATAATTAATTAATAATTGAAATATATCCCCAGTATCAAATAAAATTTCATTTTGAGTTTTAGTTGTAATTAAAAAATCATAATTGGCAAAAAAATGAAAAAAAAATTCTAGGAAATTTTTTCCATTTTGGAAATTAACAAAATTTTCAATTGACTCATTATCAAGTCCACATAAATCACATTCAATATTTGATTGATTAGAATTATTTAGACATTTTTCATATAATTTTAAATATTTATTTTTATTTTTCTCAATTAATTCTTTTAATTCTTTAATTGATAAATAATCTTTTTCAACATCTCCTTCAATTTGTATAATATTATTATTAACATTATTATTATGATTTAAATTATAATTTTGATGCTTAGATTTAATAGAATTATTATTATTATAATTACTTTGATTATTTTCATCATCATAAAATTCAATAATATTAAAATTATTAAATACATTATGTTTATTATTTTTCTTTGATTTCAGAAAAATCTTAATTTTACGTATTTTTTTATTTTTCTGATTTTTTTTTACTTTATTTTTAATAGTAGAAAGAAAAGTAATATTTGATTGAGTTTCTTCTTTAGTATCATTTTTATTTAATGAACTTTGATTATTTTGTTTATATAAATTTTTGCATTTTTCACATTTGCATCTTTTCTTACATTTAAAACATTTCCAACTAAAAAAAAATAAAAAATAGAATAAATTAAATAATATTATACTTTTTCCTTTCAATTCCATTTTGATCTTCATCTAATAACAAAGCCAAAGTACTCATAGTCTAAAAAATAAAAAAAAATATATAAATATATAAAAATTTACATAATGTTTCTTTAAGCATTTAGTACAAAAACTTTCTCTACAATTAGGAATACAACAAGTAATAACTTTATTAATAGGTTTTATTTCTCCACACATATGACAATTTATTCCTTCTGAATTTGAAAATCCATATCTTTTTTTTTTCTTTCTTAATACATAACCTGTCTTATTTACAGTATTTTTTTCTTCGATATTTTGAATATAATTTGATGTTTCCTTATTTAAATTTTGTTGTTTAGAATTCAATTTATTTAATAAAATATCCAAATCTTCATTTGTTTTTTGAGGAATATCAATAATTATATTTGAAATTGATTCATTTTCATTTATTTTTTTTATTAAAGATGATGTATTATCTGTAATAGGAAAAGTAGAATTTTCTTCACTAAAGATATTAAATATTTAAAATTACTTATTATTTAAATTTAAAGTTTTTATATCTTTGTTATTATGTATTTGTACAGAATTTTTTGGATTTAATATATGAGAATGTTTTTCCTTTTGAGAATTCTAAATAGATATTATTATTTATATATTACTTCTTTTATTTGATTAATTATTGGAGATATATTTTTGTCTTGAGAGGGTATGTTATTCATTTTCTTTGGTTAATAATAATAATTATTTATTTATAATGGATACTATAAAATATATATATATTAATTTTTTTTTATAAGATTTTTTGGTTTTTAATTAAGTTTATATATTTATTAAGATTTAAAAAGGAATATTATAAATGAATCACAAAAATTATGTTATTTTTTATGATTGTTTTTTTATTATATCTTTGGATACATAAATATTTATATAAATCTTTAATTATATCATTAAAATTTAATTTTTTTTTATATTTTTGATTAATAAGTATAATGTTTGTAAAATATAACACCAGATTATTGTAATTTTTAAACTATAATAAGATATTTTTTCTTTATATAAGGGAATATAAAATGCAATTATGTAGCTATAAAATAACATTAAATATTTGATTTTCTTGATTCAACCTTTAAATTATGATGAATCATTTTTAAAACTCAAATAATATAGACCTAATCATATATATATATAAATGAACTAAGAAAAATATAAAAATATAATAAAAAATATTTTTTAATAACACAATTGATATATCATCATAAAAAAATTATAAAATAATAAAAAATAATTAAATATATTAAAAATTAAAACAATATTATATCAAAAAAAAAAAAAATAACCTTCCAAATAAGTCTAAAAAAAAACCAAAAAAAAAAAAAAAAAAAAAAAACCTAAAAAAAAAAAAATAACCAAAAACCCCATCCCAACCCCCAAAAAAAAAACACAAAAAAAACACAAATAAC
>Ga0256407_10014368_pt1 | contig 10435 bp, 16 predicted proteins | sample RumenRJG_04DNA_FD_193489 | JGI IMG/M metagenome (GOLD analysis project Ga0256407, IMG submission 193489) | Bovine rumen microbial communities from Lethbridge, Alberta, Canada - RJG_04 | ecosystem: Host-associated > Mammals > Digestive system > Stomach > Rumen | place: Canada: Alberta... | reverse complement strand
TATTCCACCAGAGCAATAAGTTTATGACCGATTTCTTTATAAAGAAACTCAAATTCACACCAGAGCGCGTACCTTATTGCATACAAAAGTATGGCAACACCAGTTCGACCAGTGTCCCGTTGACTATTGTGAGCGAGCTTTATGATAAATTGGCTGGAACAAAACACGTTGTAATGTGCGGATTTGGAGCCGGTTTGAGTTGGGGAACGGCTTGGGTAGAATTCAAAGATTGCCGCATATCACCGGTGTTTGACTATAAACGCGAAATATTGAATTAATAGATGAAGACAGAAATTAAATTCCATCACATAGGCATAGCATGTCGTGATATTGAATTTACGAAAGCATTCTATTTGAATCAAGGCTATAAAGCAAGCGAGACGGTTGAAGATCCAATACAAAACGTCTTCATTTGTTTCCTAAGCAAAGATGGTGAACCACTCCTTGAGCTATTAGCGCCTGTGGATGAGAAAAGTCCTATTAATAGGACACTTTCGGCTTCAGGTGTAACGCCATATCATATCTGCTATCAAGTAAAGAGTATTGAGGATTCAATAAAGAGTTTAAAGACCCAACGATTTGTGAGAGTAAGCCGTCCTGCTCCAGCTTGTGCTTTAGACAATAAACGTGTGTGTTTCTTATACAATAAGGATGTTGGTTTAATAGAACTTGTTGAAGAATGAAATATTTTATTTTCCGCAATCAGACTATTGAGCCTTTTTGGGACAATAACCAAGTGTCATTCTCTGGATATGACGACATAAGTCTAATTCCTGACGATGTTGAGAGTTATATCTGGTTCTACCAAGTGCCACCCGGAGAGGATGATGTCGTAGCTGAAGAGGTGAAGACGTTTCTTGATAAATTGCGGTTGGTGCTGAATAAGATACTAGCGAGTAAACAGTTTATTATCTTTTCTTTATGTTCTCTATCCAACGTCAATATAGTAGGCTCGCGCAATACCTTAATGATGACGATTAACGAATTTAATCAAGCGGTATTAGACTTAGCTAATAACCGCGGCAACGTTCGATTCATTGACTTTAGCAAATTCGTCAATCAATATCCTCATCGTGAATTGGTTAATTGGAAATTCTATTTTATATCACAGACACTACTCAATCCGAAGTTAGCAAAAGATTTTCAATATTGGTGGAAACAAAAAGAGAAAGAACTGGCTCTGAAGAGAAAAAAATGTTTAGTGCTTGATCTCGACAACACTTTATGGGGCGGGATTTTGGGCGAGGATGGCGTTGCCGGTATCAAGATTGGTGGCGACTATCCCGGCAAAGCATTCTCCTATTGGCAGCGGTCGCTTCTAGAGCTTAAGAGAACCGGAGTAATGCTTGCGATATGCAGTAAAAACAACGAGGCTGATGTGATTGAGGCATGGGAAAATAACCCGTTTATGATTCTGCGTAAAGACGATTTTGTCGCATGGCGGATTAATTGGCATGACAAAGCATCGAATATTCAAGAATTAGCGGCCGAATTGAATATCGGCCTGGATAGTATGGTTTTTATTGACAATAATCCTACCGAACGCGAACTCATACGTCAACTCCTGCCAGTTGTAGAGACACCGGATTTCCCTGACAAGCCTCATCAGTTAATGTCGTTCTTTGAGGAATTAGTAAACTCATATTTTCGTGTCTATTCAGTTACGAGTGAAGATCTAAAAAAGACGGAACAATACAAAGCCAATGCCCAGCGGGTTGCGGCTCAAGCTCGCTTCACTGATTTCAACGAATATCTGAAATCGCTTGACATCAATCTTGAGATACAGGCATTAGATGAGTTTAATCTGCAACGAGTAGCTCAGATGACACAAAAAACCAATCAATTCAATCTTACAACTCACCGTTACACCGAGAATGATATTCAACGATTGAATGATGAAGGCTGTCTAATTTATGCGTTAAGCGTAAGTGACAGATTTGGAGATAATGGTATTACAGGAGAGATAATTCTGCGTCCGTTAGAAAAGGACACGATGCTTATCGATACCTTATTGCTTAGTTGCCGAATTCTAGGTAAAGGGATAGAGTTCGCATTCTTGGATACAATTATTAATCTTGTAGCAAACAAAGGTATAAAAAGATTAAAGGCCTCTTACCATAAAACCGCAAAGAATTCGCAAGTTGCTGATTTCTACGATAAAGCGGGATTTAGAATCACACATCGTGACGATGACTCTAAGGACTACGAACTTATTATTGATAAACAACGAGACAAAAAAGATATTTATACTATAACCATCAAATGATTTAATTAATGGAAGAACGTATACTTCAAATAATGCGAGAAGTCCTTGATGACAATTCAATAGACACATCAAGCAACCAACAGAATTGTGAGAATTGGGATTCTCTTCACCAGCTTAGTCTCATCTCAAAGCTTGAAGATGAGTTCGATGTTGACATTGAGCCTGAGGAAATCGCCGAGATGACATCTTTTGAAAAGGTAAAAGATATATTGTCGACTAAGCTTTGATAGAACGGGTTGTCAACACGGTTTTCACGTCCTGCAGTTATCTGATCGACGACGGAGATGGAGGAGTTTGGTTGGTGGACTGTGGCGATGTTGAGCCCGTAGTGCGGTTGCTGTGGGGTAGGGTTGTGCGAGGGGTGTTGCTCACGCATGGCCATTTTGACCACATCTATGGACTGAATGAACTCTGTAAGCTGTTTCCAAATGCACTTGTCTATACCAACGCCGCCGGGCGTGATGCGCTCCTTGACGCGAAACTGAATCTCTCGAAATACCACGAGACGCCCTTCGTCTTCAACCGCCCGCAGAATATTCGCCTCTCCGATGAAGGCGAACGCATCACCCTCAGTGAAAGTATGACAGCTGAAGTGCTCGCCACTCCTGGACACAACCCCAGTTGCCTAACATACATGGTGGGCAGCTACCTCTTCACCGGCGACGCCTATATCCCCGGCTCCAAAGTCGTCACCAACCTCCCCGGAAGCGACAAACACGCCGCCGCCAGCTCTCTCACCCGCCTCATCGCCCTCGTCCCCACCAAAACCCTCCACCCGGGCCACTTCGTTGAGTGATACCTGCGGTTTAGGGTGATTTCGTACAAAGTATAATAAGCTATCCCAACTTCGACGTTGAGAAATTCTCAGTGTTGAGGTTGGGATTGCTATTGATTGTGATATGGATGTTATATTGGATGGGGGTTAGTGGGAGAGTTTTGGGGCGAGGTATTGGCCTGTTAGGCTGGTGGGGCAGGCGGCGATTTGTTCCGGCGTGCCTGTGGCGACTATGTTTCCTCCTCCTTCGCCTCCGTAGGGGCCGAGATCGATAATGTGGTCGGCACATTTTATTACGTCGAGATTATTAAACAATGCTATGCAACGTAATAAAGCATTCTTTGATAAATTAGGGCTTCCTTCAAATTAACTTTTTACAAATACTGGTTTCTAATCATTTGTCGTTTTTTAGTATTTTAAAACTCAAGGTGAATGAAAAGGCGAAAGTAAAAAGAAAACGGTTATAAGTGCCGTTCTCTTAATCTGTAGTTATTGCGCCGTTAATCTACGAGTTCGAACTTATAGAAAGACCTGTCTTCCATATCCTCAATGATAGCTTCTAGTTGCTCTTGGGTCGTGATTTCCTGTCTGAGCATAGCTGAGGCATCTTTTAGCAGGGATCGAATGTCAGCATAATATTCAGTGTCCCAATCAGTTCGAAAGATATAGCGTTCGGGGAAGTAAACCCCTTGTGCGTCGTTGGTGACAAAAATCTCCATGCCTTCCTCTTCGGCCATATACCAGACCTTTAGTTCGGGGGATTGCCTCCTCTATCAACTCGAACACCTGGAGCATGGGTTCCCAGGCCGTTTCGTCATTCCAGCCTATTACGTTCTCGTCGATCCAAAGGTCGGACCAACTACCACGACAATACACTTTATGCCAATCTTCACCAAGTATTTTAACCAGGTTTCCGTACCAAGAAGTGCCGAAGCCATTCTCGATTAAGGGCTCTTTCATCATTTCGAGGTTCTTCATCATATGATAGAGTTTCCTCACTTTTCTCTTGGGGCCATCAACTCTGACCCCGCTATAACACCAGTTCGGCATAATTCATTTAAAATAAATGGGTTAATACTTGGATGCGCTTCGCCTTCGGGTAGCGTCTTTTGGCCTTTAAGCGGGCGAACATCCGGTTAATACTCGCAATGTAGACGATTCTGCCGTCTATGTCAACCGCCCACACCTTCTGTCCCGGGAGTGGGCAGGGGTCGATGAAGATGGCATTTTCAATTATCCACATCATCAGTCGTAGTTCCAGTCGTTTCATCATTTTATGAATTGGTTTTTAATTCGTTGTACAGTGGAAATAGAGGTGCCTGTCAGTTTAGCTGTGTTTCGGATGGAGTAACCACGTTTCAGCAGCGATATAACCTCCTTGTATTCCTCACGTTTCTGTTCCTCGCTCTTGATGCTACCAGTCTTGCGTCCCAACTTGCCACCATTTCTCACATATTGGGCCCTTCCCGAGTTTAGTCTGTATTGAATATTGCTCCGCTCAATATTGCCCATCTCAGCCAGCACGGTGATAAGGATGGACGCGATAGGGTTTACTTCGCCGTTAGGTTGCAATGAGTATAGGCCAAGGTTTTGAATGTAGACCGATACCTTTGCCTCATGTAGTCGTTCAAGTGACTTCAGTACTTGCAGCGTCGATCGGCCTAAACGGCTCAGTTCGGATAGTAGTAGATAGTTGACTTCGTTCTCTGTGGTGGTGCAGTAGTCCAGGCACTCGGTCAGAACTTGTCGCTCCTCATTTTTCTTCGCCCCGGATATGTGCTCTTCGTAGATTTTCACCACTGTCATATCCTGGGCCTCGCTGAATTTCTGAAGGTCTGTGATTTGCCGCGAGGTATCCTGCCTGTCGTTTTCAGAACTCACCCTGGCATAAATCACGGCCGTCTTCTTGTTTTTTGTTTCCATTTTAATCTTTGAATTAATTGTTAATAGAAAGAGGGTGCATCCAAATAGCCGTTACAGACTTATTTGAACACACCCATCAATTGAACACACTTTCGGCTTGAAATGGGTCGAGTCAAGCCGTTGTGTCAAATCTCAAATCCTGTGACAATGCCAATTCCGTGAGAAGTCCACCTCTCATATATTGTTGGTTTTCTGCATAAGTCACGTTTTCACAGAAGATGTCTTATCACAAAAAGGCGAAATGCATGTAGTAATTGCCTTGGTCGCTTTCACGGATATAGGCCTCGAATAGTTCAATGGCCTCTTCCAACGAGCAACCCAGTCCGTTCAATGCGTCTGTGATATTCTCCTGATCGTCTTCTCGTAGGTTGGTCAGGTTCCTCAGTTTCCCGATAGCATTGCACCAATCCTCTTTGGCAATTTCGAATTCATCATCATACTCATCCCCGCTAAAGGGTATTTCTAGCGCGGATAACAATGTGTGGAACTCTTCGACGGCATAATTGAAAGCTTCCGTCGATCCATACTCCACACGATATGTCCGCGCCACATGTAAACGAAATCCCATAGTTCATTTCTTTTTGTTGTTAATGTCCTTGATTAACTTGCGGTTGAGTGCGTTGAGAGCCTTGTAGATCCGCAGGTATGCCTTCTCATATTGGGTACCCTGCAATCTCAGCCCAGCACTCACCAGTTCGTAGCCAGCATTGAACACATCCCTTTGTGCCCAACGCAGTTCTTGTTCTGTAAGTGTCATCCCAGTACAATGTAGTTTTCGTAAAACTCCTGTTCATTAACACCAAAGGGTAATCCATGGCTGATATCCTCGCCCTGAAGATGGGAGAACAGGAAAAACAGCTCATGGTAAGTGTTCCATTCGTCGTCGCCGGAAATCAAGATGTGCCTGTCTCCGTTACCTCGTGCGATCTCCTCCAAACATGCTTGAAGGAGTTGCTTCACCGTAAATCCTTTGTCCATAGTCGTCACATCAAGTAGGTGTTGTTCACACATGTCTTGTAACCGCCCATGCCAACGGGGATACGGACTTTCTTCCATACAAACGCCCACCAAGCCCTGTCGTTCGGGTTTGGTTTCTCGCTCAACAGCATCTCGACTGTGCTTGGGTGGATAGGAAAGCAGTAGGTCAAAGCGCGTTTCTTGCTGCCCTCGGATAATGAGTTCCAATAGCGCAGCGTCATCTTCTTCGTTCTGCGTGCCATAGTCGTCAGAGTTTTTCGGTACGGAGCAGGATCAGATTGTCGATACCCCAGTACTCATGTTCAACTTCACGTCTTGCCTCACTCTCGGTCATGGCGTCCACCCAGATATTGTCTCCATCCGGGTCACCATTCTGATAGATTCTGAAATAAAATCTTGTCATTGTTTTGATTGTTTTGTGGAAAAGGCCCCAAACATTGAGAACCCTTCCCAGGTTAGTAAACCCTCTCGGTTCAGACGAAAGGGGGTTGTTTTCAAATTCGTAAAGTTCCATAGCTGTCTGTTTCAAGTTCAGCATACTCCAGGTCCTGTCTCACCAGTTCCAAAGTCATCCCAAGGTCATTGCGGCTCACTTTCGGTATATAGTCGCGAAATGCCGCTTCAAGTTGGTCGATGGTGATGTCGGGGTGGCTTTGGACCAGTTGATAAATCTCGTCGTAGAAATCGTAGTAGAACTCATCGTATCTGCACCCGTAAGCCGCATACCAGTCAAATTCATGCGGAAAGTGATGGGTGCAATTTTCGATGATATGCTCTACGAATGTCAGACAGTTGAATAGGTCTGCCTTCACTGTGTACTCGTGATCCGTGTGAGGTTCGTAATACCCGCAACTCATGTTCACGCAGCTCACAGAAAGGCCGTTCTCCTTCAAAGTCAGTACGTCAGTCATTGCACCGTCCTCCACGTGGTAGCCAAACCGATTAAAGTCAGTGGCGGTAATAAATTCGGTGCTGCATAGTTCGGTGGCGCAGATGGAAGTGATCAGGTCATTGCTTCCGCGCCGGTCACACTGCAATACAAAGCGGCAGTCCTTGAAGAAATCCATATCGGCTTTAGAACTACCGACACAACCCGTTTCTTCACCCACAAAAAATGCCGCCTTCATGCAATCATACTTCTGTAAAATCTTGAGCGTGACCCAGACACCATTTTTGTCGTCGGCACCCAACCCCTGGAATTCCTTTTTCTTGGGGGACCAGCCGAAAATGATGTCATGTGTTTCGATCGCTTTGAAATCTCTCGAATGCGTGTCCTGCACCTGATCAATATGACTTACAATACAGGGGTAGGAATCGGAAACGCCTTTAGTGACGTAGATGTTCCCGACTTTCTTGTCCAGTTCAACTTTTGCTCCTGGGATGTTGGTCTTTATCCACCAGAGCAGGAATTTGATCATCTTTTGCTCCTTGCCACTCTTGCTGTGAATGGAATAGAGCCGTTTCAGTAGTTTCATAGTTATACAGCAATTAGCGCCTCCTCCCCAACAGCTTCTTCGAGGGCTTGGCTGGTTTCACGTTCTTGTTCTTCCTTGTACTTCCGCTCGGCCTCCTCTCGGCAGGTCTCACAGCAATAGTACTTCTCTGTAAGGGTGCTATAGAATAATGAGTCGTCATAGTATTTTGGCGACAGCATTCTCTCCTCGCAATTTGGGCAGTAATCCAAATCGTCGGGGTGATAATACTCATTCTCGTAAAGTTCGAAATCCTCGTCAACATCTTCCACATCGCAGGTTTCCGTGCCGCCGTGATAGAAGACGGTGTACACTTCATCTGCATCGCGATCATGCCACGAATCATATGGTCTGTCATCGTCACTCTCTGCACATTCAAGTGAGCCGCATGTGGTGTCTAATAAGTAACCATATGTCGGGTTGGGATAATTGTACGCCTTCTGGTCAGTCATGCAGAAGTACTTAAAAGAATCTTGATATGACAGTGTCGAGTCATACTCCAAGATACACTTGACATAGAACTTCTTGTCGCTTAAAGAGTTTCCTTGCACATCCACAAAGGATCTTGCGTCTCCGCACCCTGCGCCAATCTGCTTATAGCCGTCGATTTCCTTGGCTTTTATCAGCGCATCTACAAGGGCGCGTTTCAGAATCTCGTTCCCATCAGTAGCATATTGACGTTCAGCCAATCGCCATACTTTGTCATCCTCATCGAACACCTCACTGAATATCACACAGCGGGCTATTACAGTATCGTCAGAGTTGGTGAGATAAGCGGCTTTTGATTCCACTGAGTCTTCGTAAAAGCAGTGGTAACCTTTATCAACCATACAGGAGCAAAAATCACCTTTGCAGTCTCCAGATGAATAGATGCTTTCAAAGTCCTCGTCCACATGCAAAGTGAATTCAGGTAATGTTCCGGCGCAGAAAACATTCCAATCTGCGGCAAACTCTTCACACAGCCATGTTTTAACTTGTGTTGGCAGTGCTTGTCCGATAGGGGTCTCATTAATGATTTTGCTGTAAAATTTCCCAGCTCTCATCTTGAAAACCCCAGAGTTGTTAGAATGATTGATATAGCGGACAAATCCAACGGTTCCATCTTCGGGAATACCGTTATAGCTGTCCGTCTCATATACATTGCTTCTGAAAGTTGTACCGTTGAGTTTCACGACATATCGCAGTCCATAGTTCACACAGTCGTAAGCTATCGTCTCGGTCAGGACTTTCTTCAGTTGGGCCATGGATTTGATTTCCAATAGCTCCCAGTGGTCGTTTTCTCTGCACCATTCCCAAACTGATTTCGACTTGAGGAATGACAGCAGAATCTTGTTTCTCCGGCTCTTAATGCCGTTTCCGTGCTCCTGGATTCCAAACAGTTCCTGGAATTCCTGAGCGTTAGAAAATGCTTTAATTCTGTACATTGTTCTTGTGCTTAAAAGGTTGGTAATCAAAAATGAAAAGAGGAGGGCACCGGTTTGGGTGATGTCCTCCTCTTCGGCGAACGATTTGAGGGTTTTTGTTCCTCGAATAGTTCAGATAGAGATAATCAGGCTGCTTCCTACGGCAGTTGTTCTCTCATAAGGGGTGAAGTCCAGTTCGGGATGGTCGTTTTTGAACCGGGCCAGGTCGAAGCAGCAGCGGGATGAAGGCAATTTTCGTGTGAGCCTCATCGTCGCGGTGCTCCATGTCCGTGCTTGTGCCGCCTCCATCCGCGTCAGGATTTCGGCTTTCAGTTCGTTCAGTCGCTCTTCGGCCGCTTTCTTGGTTTGCAGGAGGTAGCGAATCTCATCTTCATGCTCTGCGATGTCGGCGGGAATCTTGGTGAAAGGGTTCTCAAATTGTTCCCCGGCCAGATCAGTGTCGAGCAGTTTCTTGCAGACCTCACTTGTGATCCGGTCCACTTCGATCAGGTTTGCTATGTGGTCAGTGCTCCCGTCTGCCTTGTTTTTGTCTCGCAGGTGGATGATGTAGAGCTTGCCCACAGTCGCATTCGGATTCTGTAGTTCAAAAAGGTACGCATAGATGGATAGTTGCCAGCGTGCCTTCTCTTGCTTGTCTGCCGTCATCGTACCAAAAGTCTTGATGTCGGCCAATGCAAATGTGTCAGAAGATAGTCTGAATACCTTGTCAATGTTACTTGCCCAGTTTGCTCCATCAGTAACACAGTACTCGGAGCGTTCATGGGTAAGGGCATTTTTGTGGCAAATGTCAATGTAATCAGCCACTTCTTGGGTTCCGTCGTTGGTCCATGAGCTGTCGAATTGCTCGATGCTCGTGTGGACCGAAGTGCCGTAGAGTGCCGCCTGTTCAATCATTTCGGCGGGTACTCCAGAAAATTCGTCAGGGAAAAGTTGTCGGTGCAGCATGTCGGTTATGCCACTCAGATACTTTCCGTTCAACAGGTAGGTATGCTCCTCGCGATTGAAGAGCACACCGGAATCGTTAAGTTGGATGGTGTTCATAATCTCTTGGTTAGAAAGTTATCACACGAAGTTCTTGCTTGCGTCTCGAAAACATGGCTTTAATGTCGTTGTTTGCCTCGACTTCTTGCTTGTGTTGTTCGTAGAGATCAATCAGTTCATCGATGTCGGCACAATCCTTGAGTGCCTTCTCGATGGCGGCGTAACGTGAATCTGCCGCCGGTGCTTGTGTTGCTCGTGGTGCAGTAGTGGTTGTTCTGCGCTGAGCCGTCTTTCTCGGTTGCTGCTGTTGCTGATAGTAAGAATCTGTATCAGCATCTTTCGTGTCGTCGATGGCAAACAATGCGTTCATAGCGTACTTGCGTGCATAGGATGAAGCTGCGCCAGTGATCTGGGCAGCGTCCATACCGGTCTTTGTGGCGGTATGCTCGGCGATGGCACAAGTGGTGATGGTCTCACCCTTGTCGTTGAAGAAGTATAGCGTGGTCTTGAGAAAGGTTCGGCCTCCAAGTTCAATGACCTCGTCCTCGAAACGGATTCCGCAGTTTTGGCTACGGAGAAGTGGTTTGATGGCAGCGAGGATAGATTCCAGGCTGCG
>Ga0256407_10014367_pt1 | contig 10435 bp, 11 predicted proteins | sample RumenRJG_04DNA_FD_193489 | JGI IMG/M metagenome (GOLD analysis project Ga0256407, IMG submission 193489) | Bovine rumen microbial communities from Lethbridge, Alberta, Canada - RJG_04 | ecosystem: Host-associated > Mammals > Digestive system > Stomach > Rumen | place: Canada: Alberta... | reverse complement strand
GTTTAATCGTTTATGTATCAATGATTTATTTGCACTACAAAGATACAAAAACTTTTGGACATTCCTTCTCTTTTCCCTTGATTTTTAAGACTTTAAGGACGAGCTATTTGCAAGTGGGAAACTTTAGGTTTTTTATTGCTTCTTATTGACTTTGGCGCACGCAGCCTTCAAGTGTTTAATGGCTAAAGCGTGAAAATAAGCAAACGAAGATTAACTATTGACGGCTAATGACACTCACAACCACATCAGTCGCCCATCATATCCACGATAGCACCCAAGTCTTCGGGGTTGATATTTCCTTTGACCAACACACCCACACAATTGCTGTCGCTATATACACAAGTAATGATTTCGCTAATCAACTCATCGTCTTTCTTGATCATCACCAGCAGGTCGCTGTCACCCTGCTTGGTGCGCGCATACTCTTCATAGCCCTCTTTACTCAAGGCGGCCACTTGTTGTGCAAACTTCTTGCGTGTGCGCTTCTTGCAATTGCCCAAACGGAGGACACGTGCAGACTTCACCTCTTTCAACACGGCCGCCACATTGTTATCCTTCACCTTGTCACCAGCCAAAGCCATCAGCACGCCGGGCACGCTGGTGTACTCTGCTTTCTTCTCACTGCGAAAGGCATCAAAGACCTTCTGAGCCTGTTGGGCACATGCAAACTGCGTGGCAAATGCCACCAGCAGCATCAATAACATCTTCTTCATCATCATCTGATTTCTACCTTCTAAAACTTGTATTTCATTTATGGGTAAACGATCTCCCCCCTACTTTATTGTCATTCAAACGGATGAAGAACTACTCTGCTTCATAATAGCCGACAGTTCTGCCATGCACAACATCACAATATCCCCAGCTGATGCAGGAATACGGCAAGGATGCACACGGGTGAGACAAAGCGAATGGTAAAGAGCCAGACGGAATAGAGACGGCCCCGCACCGTGCCCCAATTGGTAAACTCGTCACGCACAATGCGCTTCGGCACCACCCAGCCAATGAGGATACAGGTGAAGAAAGAGCCAAACGGAAGTAGAATATTGGATGTCAGATAGTCACAGCACTCCAAGAATGTCTTTCCGAAAAGACTGATATCTGCCGCACCACACGACAGAGAGCAGAGCACTCCAATGGTCACACACACCAATGTCTCCATGATAGCTCCCTTCTTGCGCGAGATATGCAACTCCTCATAAAACATTGCTGTGCCGATCTCGTGCATGGAAATGGTCGAAGTCAGTGCCGCCAAGGCCAGGAGCGCATAGAACAATACGCTGATGATATAACCGAGCATGGGGCTGAATGCCTGTTGAAAGACATTGGGCAACGTGATGAAGATCAGCGAGGGACCGCTGTCGGGACGCACACCCACTGAGAAAGCTGCAGGGAAGATCATCAGTCCGGCCAACACAGCGATGAATGTGTCGATACCGGCAATCTGCAAGGCAGACTTCGACAGATTGGTTTGTCGGCTGAAATAAGAGGCGTAGGTACACAGACAAGCTGTGCCGAGTGACAGCGAGAAAAAGCTCTGTCCCAAGGCATCAAGGAGGACATTGCTGTCGATCTTACTGAAGTCGGGCTTGAACAAGAAAGCGATGCCCTTACCGGCACCGGGCAACAGACAGGAGGCCACCACAATGACGAGCAACAATATAAATAAGGTGGGCATGAGCGTATTGCTGAACTTTTCGATGCCTTTCCTTACGCCGCGGATGACAACCAAATGTGTCAGCACGATGAAAGCGACGGTCCACAGCAATGGCTTCACGGGATCGGAAGAGAAGTTTTTGAAATAAGCTGCCACATAAGCGGGGTCGCCATGAATGCCTCCCAGCACGGAGACGACAAGATACTGCAAGCACCATCCGGCCACCACGGCGTAGAAACCTAAGATGATCATAGACGTGAAGCCGCCCATATAACCGATCAGCAACCACCAACGGCCTCCCAACTGGTAATAAGCACGGGCTGCGTTGGAGGCTCCATGCCGCCCTACGATAAACTCGGCGACCATTCCGGGGATGCCAAGAATAAGTATACTCACCAGATAGACAAGCAAGAAGGCGGCACCGCCGTCCTGTCCTGTCAGATAAGGGAAGCGCCAGATGTTGCCAAGTCCCACGGCTGATCCAGCCGTAGCAAGAATGACGCCTATCTTAGTTCCAAAGCTACCACGTTCAGACATAAGCAATGATGAATGATGACTGATCAATTATAAGTGATGAATTGCAAAGGAGGACGGTGCACAGCACCGTCGTACAGAACCGAGCTAACCACAAAGGGTTGCTCATTCCCTCTCTCCTCACTCTTGAAGCATGCTACGCACCTCTCCTTGGGAAAGAGGACGGGGGCATAGCCATCAGAGAGCGGGGCATAGCCATCGGGGAGCGGGAGCAAAGCCATCGGAGAACGGCCCTTCTATATCACATTGAACTGGTGCAGGAAAATGCCAAAGATAGCCAGCGGACAGACGAAACGCACCAAGAAAAGGAAGACTCCGAAGAAGCGGCCCCGCAACGTGCCCCAGTTGGTAAACTCATCCTTGACAACCGTCTTGGGAATAAACCATCCCAGGAAGATGCAGGTCAGGAATCCACCGACCGGCAGGAAGATCTGTCCCGTGACGAAGTCAAACACATCAAACAGTGTCTTGTCACCCACATACAGCCAGTTGACAGCCCCCAATGACAAAGAACAGAAAGCACCGATGATGGTGGTGGCGACTGTCACAATCGTTGCTCCCGTCTTGCGCGACAGGTGCAGCTCTTCACTGAAGAACGACGTGCTCACTTCGTGCAAAGAAATCAGTGAGGTCAAAGCCGCCAGACTCAGCAGCGAATAGAACATCAGCGACACGATCCAACCGATGACCGGCATACCCGAGAATGCCTCATTGAAGACATTGGGCAAGGTGATGAACACCAGCGACGGACCACTGCCTGGGTTTACGCCCACCGAGAACGCGGCTGGAAAGATCACCAGTCCGGCAAGGATAGCCACGAAGGTATCGACCAATGCCACCTGAATGGCAGAGTTGGCGAGATTGGTCTGTCGGGTGTAATAGGAGGCATAGGTGCAGATACAGCCCATGGCGATACTCAGCGAATAGAAGCTTTGTCCCAGCGCATTGAGGAAAGTCTGATGCGTCACCTTGGAGAAGTCGGGCTTCAACAGGAAGCTGATGCCTTTCTCTGCGCCGGGGAGCAGACAAGCGGCCACCACGATGACAAGCAGCAAAACGAAGAGAGTGGGCATCAACAGCTTAGAAGCTTTCTCTATTCCTCCGCGGATGCCGTGGATAATCACGAAGTGGGTGACCCACAGGATGACGACCGTCCAGAAGATCGGCCGCACAGGGCTTGCGGCAAACGTGTCGAAATAGGTTTTCACCGCCGTGGGATCACCATGCAGTTCACCCATGACCGACGCATAGATATATTGCAGGCACCATCCCGAGACGACGGCATAGTAGCCCGTGATCAGGAATCCCGTGAGCACACCCAGCAGTCCCACATACTTCCACGCCTTTCCTCCGGACATCTTGGAATAGGCGCGAAAGGTGTTTGACGCACCGTGGCGGCCAATGATAAATTCCGATATCATACACGGAATACCCAACAGCAACACACATCCTATATATATAAGGATAAAGGCAGCACCACCGTTCTGCCCTGTCATATAGGGGAAACGCCACACATTTCCCAAGCCTACGGCACCACCGGCCGTGGCCAATATCATGCCTAACTTACTTCCGAAGCTTGCTCTTTCTTCTGCCATAACATACAATTCATTCCTATTTGAATGCAAAATTATAAAATAATATTGTAATTTTGCAGAAAAAAGCAATAAAAGATAACAGATATGTACAACATCCTAAAGTCGTACCCCTTGTCAGTGCTCAGTGTTGTGGTAATATGGGTGCTCTGTTTGATTCCTATTCCAGAGACGCCCTTAAGCGACATCCGCATGATCGACAAATGGACACACTTCGTTCTTTACGGTGGTCTGTGCGCCGTCGTATGGGCAGAATACGGCCGTCAGCATGCCCGTCCGCTCAACAAGCAGGTATGGATCTACACGCTTTTGCTGCCCGTGATCATGGGCGGCTTGATAGAAATCGTTCAAGCCACATGCACAGGCGGCAAACGTAGCGGCGACATCATGGACTGGGCTGCCGACAACATCGGCGTGGTGCTTGGCCAGCTTATCGGTATTCCGCTGGCACTAACTCTTTCCAAGTGGAGAAGGGGTGGGCAAGCATGTGGGAATTGTAGAAGTGAGGATCCCCTGTGACCTCCGGTCCGATGAAGTCGGGCTTCACAAAGTCTTCCGTCTCACTGCCGAGTTCCACCTCTGCCATGACGAGTCCGTCGTTGTCTCCATGAAACTCATCCACCTCGAAGGTATGGCTTCCGCTCTTGACCAGATAGCGGTGCTTGTCGATAACGCCGCCCTGACAGAGCTGCATGAGATGGGCCGCCTCGTCGAGCGTAATCTCTTTTTCAAACTCATAGCGTGTCATCCCACCGTCACGGCTCTTGCCCTTGATGGTGAGGTAAGCTTTGTCGTCACGCACACGGACACGCACCGTGGCCCCCTCAGCAGGGATATATCCTTGCTGGATATGGGAAGAAGAAAAGGCGGCACACTTGTACGCATCGCCTTTCTTCACGAGGAATTTTCGTTCTATCTCCAGTCCACTCATCGCACAAAATGATTTTATTGGGTTTACATCCTTCCGCAGGCCGCGCCCCACAGCTTACTGCACGATGAAGAAGGACCAGATGATGTAGATGATAGCCAGCACAATCAACGCGGCGAAGATGATTTTCACGATCTTGTCGCCCTGGTCTTTCTGCTTGCTCTCGTGATTCACTCTTTTCACCTGCGGCGCCACATTGTTCACAGCCTCAGCCGGAATATGGCTGTTGTTTTTCTTCTTGTTACTCATAATTTTTATTTTTTAGGTAAGGTAAGTATTGACATGAGTTCACAGCCCCCCTGCTTACAGGTGAGCCAGCTCCTCTTCAGGGAACTCCATCAGGTAGGCCTTGATAAAGCCGTCGATCTTTCCGTCCATCACGCCGTCCACATCAGAGGTCTGATAGCCCGTGCGATGGTCTTTCACACGGCGGTCGTCAAAGACATAGCTTCTGATCTGACTTCCCCACTCTATCTTTTTCTTTCCTGCTTCGATCTTTGCCTGAGCCTCCATACGCTTCTTCATGGCACGGTCATAGAGCTGACTCTTCAACAGCAACATGGCCTTGGCACGGTTCTTTGGCTGGTCGCGCGTCTCTGTGTTCTCGATGAGGATCTCCTCCTTCTCGCCCGTATCGGGATCCTCATATTGGTAGCGCAGGCGCACGCCCGACTCCACCTTGTTGACGTTCTGACCGCCGGCACCACTGGAGCGGAACGTATCCCAGCTCACACGGGCCGGGTCTACATACACCTCGATGGTGTCGTCGACGAGCGGAGTGACGAAGACGCTAGCAAAACTCGTCATGCGCTTACCCTGAGCGTTGTAGGGTGAGACACGCACCAAACGGTGCACACCATTCTCGCTCTTGAGGAAGCCATAGGCATACTCACCGCCCTCGATGGTCACCGTCACGCTCTTGATGCCGACCTCCTCGCCTTCCTGCATGTTGGTAATCGTCACCTTATAGCCGTGAGCATCGCACCAGCGCATATACATTCGCATGAGCATCGAGGCCCAATCCTGGCTCTCGGTACCGCCGGCACCAGAGTTGATCTTCATCACAGCGTCCATCGAGTCCTCTTCCTGACGTAGCATGTTACGCAACTCCAGATCTTCGATAGACTTGATAACCTTGGCATAGTCGTCATCGACTTCCTGTTCGGTCACCATCTCCTCCTTGTAGAAGTCGAAGGCGAGCTGCAGCTCATCGGCCTGCTGCTTGACAGTCTTATAGCCGTCGAGCCATTTCTGTATGCCCTTTACTTTTTTCATCTGTGCCTCGGCACGTTTCGGGTCATCCCAGAAATCGGGAGCCTGCGTGCGAAGCTGCTCTTCTTCAAACTCCACTTTCTTTTGGTCGATATTGAGATAATGATGGAGTTTCTCTGTGCGGTCCATCACATCTTTCAATTGATCTGCTGTGATCATTGTTCTTAATTTACAATCAAAAGCCTCACCCCCCAGCCCCTCTCCAAAAGAGAGGGGAGTAAAATGCTGCAAGGGAAGACGTTATTTCCTATATATATGACTTATTGTTGATAACTGAATGCAAACTTACATCTAACATTCATACATTTTGTCGATGACTGCCGCATAGTTCTTGTAGATGACAGGGCGACGCATTTTCAGCGTATTGGTCAATTCTCCCGATTCCATCGAGAAATGGTGAGGCAGGAGCGTGAAGCGCTTGATCTTCTCATAGTTGGCCAAGCCTTGTTGCAAGGTCTCTATACGCTCCATCATCATGTCGTGGATTTCCTTATTTTCGCAGAGGTCTTCACGGCGCTCAAACTTGATATTGTGTGCACGTGCGTAGTCCTCCAACAGGCGGAACTCCGGCACGATCAGCGCTGAGACAAACTTACGCTGGTCGGCGATGACAGCCACCTGGTCGATGAACTTATCCACGAGCAGCAGCGACTCGACCATCTGCGGTGCGATATATTTGCCGTTGCTGGTCTTGAAGAGATCCTTGATGCGCTCTTTGAGGAAGAGCTCTCCGTCCTTGAGATAGCCAGCGTCACCGGTATGGAAGAAGCCCTGCTCATCGAAAGCCTGCTTGTTGAGCTCGTCACGATGGTAGTATCCCTTGGTGATTGTCGGGCCTTTGAGCAGGATCTCGCTGTTCTCGCCGATCTTCACCTCTATGCCCTCAATAGGCCGGCCCACTGAACCAATGGTGATCTTCTCACCGATATGGTCGCAAGAAACAGTAGCCAGACTCTCTGTCAGACCGTAGCCCACGATCATGTTGATGCCGATGGAATGGATGAAATTTTCCACTTCGGGCGACACGTACGCGCCTGCCGTTGGGAAGATATTGGGATGTTCCAGTCCCATCACCTTGCGCACGAGGCTGAGCACCGACTTGTCGAGCACCTTATATTCCAACGCCAGATGCAAGGGCGGACGCTTGCCGTTGCAGATATAGTCCACATTATATTTCTTACCGACGCTCAGGGCATGATAGAAAAGTTTCTGCTGCCATGCGCTCGAGCGGTCCATCTTGTCCTTGACGGCCTGATAGACCTTTTCCCAAAAGCGCGGCACGCTTGACATAGACGTAGGATGGGTCTCACGCATGCTTTCCTGAATCTCTTTGGGATAGGTGTTGACGATGAGCTGTGCACCCTCGGTCAAAGCCAGGTAAGCCCATCCGCGCTCAAAGATATGGGTAAAGGGCAGGAAATCGATGACGCGGTCGTTCTCCGTGACCGGCACACAGGCGTCGTTGGCTTTCAAGGCTGCCGCATACTGCCCGTAGCTGAGCATCACACCTTTGCTGTCGCCCGTGGTGCCACTGGTGTAGAGAATATTGCAGAGATCATCGTCGTTGGCCTGCTTGTAGAGTGCTTCCACTTCGGTCTGGCGGGGCAGATCCTCACCGAGCTTCAGGAAGTCTTCGAAGTAAAGGGCGTTGGGGTCATGCGAACTGATACGGACACTGTCGTCGTAGATGATGATACGCTCCAGCGAAGGACACAGGGCAAACACGCGGTGAGCCTTGTTGTATTGCTCCTGCTCACCGACGAAGAGAAAACGCACCTGAGCGTCGTTGATGATAAACTGAATCTGCTGTTCCGAGCTGGTGGCATAGATAGGGATAGAGCATGCCCGGATGCCGTACGCGCCAAAGTCGGTGTAGAGATACTGTACACAGTTTTGCGAGAACACAGCAATATTTTCCTGGGGCTTGATGCTCAAGTTCAGCATGGCATTGCTCACTTGCTTGACACGCAAAGAGAACTGTTTCCAGGAAACAGTCTTCCATTTCAAGCTTCCAAACGTACGGAACGTCAGGGCACCCCGCGACCCGTACTTCTTTGCCTGTTCATGTATCAGCACAGACAGATGACTTCTATTCTGCATAGTACTACGTATTTTTTGTTGTTGCAAAGATAAAGAATTCCTATTAAAAAGTGAAATGTTTAGGCAGTTTTTATTAATTTTGCCTACATAACCATTTCTATTTCCGCAACATGAGACACCAAGACTATATCAACGACGCCGTGGAGCTGCTCTCCCGCCTCATCGCCACGCCGTCGGTCAGCCGCGACGAGAAAGAGGCCGCAGACGTGATGCAACATCAGATGAACACCTACGGGCTCGCCACACACCGCGAGGCCAACAACGTCTGGGCGATATGCCTGGACTATGACAGTGCCAAGCCTACAATTCTGCTCAACGCACATATCGACACGGTGAAACCGGCCATTTCGTGGGTTCGCGACCCTTTCAAGCCTACACACGAGGGCGATCTGCTCTACGGCTTAGGAAGCAATGACTGTGGCGGCGGTTTAGCCACGCTATTGCAGGTGTTTCGCTATATGACGCTGCGCACACAGCCTTACAACCTCGTCTACTTGGCTTCTGCCGAGGAAGAGGTGTCGGGAAAGGACGGTATCAGCCGTGTCTTGCCGCTGCTGCCCCATATCGACGTGGCCATCGTGGGTGAGCCGACGGGCATGCAACCCGCCATCGCGGAGAAAGGACTGATGGTGCTCGATGTCGTCAGCCACGGCAAGAGTGGTCATGCGGCACGCAACGAGGGCATCAACGCGATCTATGAGGCACTCGACGACATGCGATGGATTCGCGATTTTCGGTTCAAGGAGGTAAGCCCTTTCCTCGGTCCCACAAAGATGACGCTGACGGTGGTTCATGCGGGCACACAGCACAACGTCATCCCCGACGAATGCCGGATGCTCGTCGACGTGCGCACCAACGAATACTACACCAATGAGGAGGTTTACGACATCGTGCGCTCGCATGTCAAGAGTGATGTCCACGCGCATTCGTTCCGCTTGCATTCTTCACGCATCGACCCCGAGCACCCTCTCGTCAAACGTTGTGTGTCGCTTGGTCTGCAGCCTTTCGGCTCGCCGACGCTCAGTGATCAGGCACTGATGTCCTTCCCCTCGCTGAAGCTCGGCCCCGGCGAGTCGTCGCGCTCCCACTGTGCCGATGAATTCATCAAGATCAGCGAGATCGACCATGCCTTCACGACCTACCTGCAAGTGTTGGAAGGACTGAAGGAGAGGATACCGAGGTGGGAGGGAAAATAAAGCGTGCGCGGTCAATCATCTCCGCATCGTTTCACAACAATCAACACATAGAGAAGTCTATGAGTTACACACAACTGATGTACCACATCGTCATCGGTACAAGAAGTCACAGGACTGTTATTGACCAAAACTACGAACGGGAGCTATACAGTTATATACTTTCGTTCACAAAAAACAAGAACGGCCACCTATATAGAGTAGGTGGCATGCCTAATCACGTCCATCTCTTAGTGGGTCTACCTTCCACTTTGGCAGTTGCAGATTTCGTTCGCATGCTGAAGATCTCTACGAATAACTTCATGAAGGAACATCAACCTGAGTTCCCGATGTTCGAAGGATGGCGCAGCGAATACTTTGCTGCCACATGTTCACTTCGTGAGAAAGATAAGATCATCGAATATATCAAGAACCAGAAAACGCATCATGCGAAGGTCTGCTTCAAGGATGAGCTAAAGCAGCTACTGGAAGAGTACGGCATCTCGTACAACGAAGATTACCTATAACTTCCGCGCGAGACATTTTCAAGGTCATGGCCCTGCGACTCATCTCTACACCGAGTCGCTCACTCGTAAGGATTTCCGCTACGCTCCAGTCCTTACTCGTTCGACGACTCGATACTTTTCATCGTGTGACCTTTTCAAGATCATTATACACACAACAACCAAGTATGTTGCTACCAAGTTCCTTGCGGGACTACTAAAAGAGCACTGGGCAACTATCAAACCAAAAGCAAAGTGCTTTGATGTGACTCATGTCCCTGAAAGGGACACACTCTTAATGACCCCAAGTCGTCGAGCAAGTAAGGGCCGAAGCGAAGCGGAGGTCCTTACTTGCAAGCGACTTGGGGTAGAGTCGGTGGCGAAGCAATGACCTCGGAGAGGTCTCACGTGGACGTATTACAAAGCCTTGATAACAAGTTACTTCACGCGTCCACGTGAGTCCTCTTCGAGGACATCTTCCCACACACGAACTACCCCAGGTCGCTCACTTTTGTGATGCTTCGCCATCACAAAAGCTCGACGACCTGGGGGCAATCATAGTGTGTACCTTTCAGGGACATTATACGCTGAGAGCTTAATCACCCACTCTTATGAATACACCGAGTCGCTCACTCGTAAGGATTTCCGCTACGCTCCAGTCCTTACTCGTTCGACGACTC
>Ga0256407_10014365_pt1 | contig 10436 bp, 9 predicted proteins | sample RumenRJG_04DNA_FD_193489 | JGI IMG/M metagenome (GOLD analysis project Ga0256407, IMG submission 193489) | Bovine rumen microbial communities from Lethbridge, Alberta, Canada - RJG_04 | ecosystem: Host-associated > Mammals > Digestive system > Stomach > Rumen | place: Canada: Alberta | collected... | reverse complement strand
GCCCATCAACGACGACCACGAGAGCATACTCGCGGACGGCGCCGAGGTAATGTACCTAGTGGCGATGGACAGAATGAAACTAATGTGAGGCTAAACCTATATGGCATACGGAGTCACCTACGCAGATGCGGAAGCTGAGTACAACGACGCTGACGCTGTGATATTCGGTGTCCCGTATGACCACACTGCCAGTTACAAGGCCGGGGCCCGCGAGGCCCCGACCGCTGTAAGGCAGGCCTCATACAACTTCGAAGAATTCCATTTTGAGCACGGACTGGACCAGTACCAGCCCGTGGTTTGCGATTACGGGAACTGCGATGATTTCATCCTTCCCGAAGACATGATCGAAGAGGTCAAGTTCGCTGTGGGCCCCACCATCCGCGACGGGAAGTTCCCCATCGTCATCGGAGGGGAGCACTCCGGCACCATACCCGTCGTCCAGAGTTTCAAGAAAGGGGACATCGCACTACTCACCATCGACGCCCATCTGGACTCCAGGGACGAGTACATGGGCACCCCGAACAGCCATGCCTGCGTCACCAGACGTGCAGCCGAATGCCACGGACTCGAGAACGTGTGTTCCGTGGGGGTCCGCGCCATCGGCAGGGAGGAGCTCGAGAGGGACGACGTCATCAGGCACGTCACCGCATTCGAGGTCATGGACAACGGTATCGAATGGGCCATGAAACAGGCCCTCGACGGACTCAAGGCGGACAAGGTATACCTTTCCATAGATATCGACGGTATCGATCCCGCGTACGCTCCCGGCACCGGAACGCCCGAACCCTTCGGACTCCTGCCGATCCAGGTCAAGAAGGCCATCAACATCGTCGGAGAACGTCTGGCGGCCTTCGACGTGATGGAGATCTGTCCTCCCGCCGACCATTCCGGCATAACCGCCATCCTGGGTGCAAGGCTCATCAACGAGGCCCTGGCCGTTCTCGGCAGGAACCTCAGGCAGTAAAAAAGAATTAAATCGGGCCGAAGCCCGGTATTGTTCTCCAGGATCACATCGAAGAGATGCAGACCTTGGCCATGTTCTCGTATTTTGAAGCGAGTTCCTCCGCCACGGCCTTGTCCTTGGATTCCGCGTAGACCCTGAAGATGGGCTCGGTACCGGATGCCCTTGCGAGAACCCATCCGTCGTCCAACAGGATCTTCAGACCGTCGGTGGGATCCTTGTTCAGTCCCTCGGTGTTCTTGTCGAGGTACTTCAGGACCTCCTCCTTGAGGTGGTCGGGGCAGACGATCTTCTTCTTCACGGTGTAATAGGGGGTGAGGGCCGCTACCTGGTCCTTGAGGGGACCGTTGGCGAGGATGCACTCCAGCATCCTTCCGATGGCCATTCCTCCGTCCCTGCAGAACTGGTGGTCGGCGAATATCAGTCCGCCGTTCTCCTCCCCGCCGAACACTCCACCATTGTCCATCATCTTCCTGGCGACCTTGGGGGATCCGACCGCGGTACGGACCACGGTGCCTCCCGCCTCGGTGACCGCGTCATCGATGACAGAGGAGGTCGCAACGGGGGTGACGATGATGCCGCCCTTGTTCTGCCTGATGATACTGGCGGAAAGGATGGCAAGGGTCTTGTCGCCGGGAACGTAGTTGCCTTCGCCGTCCACGAAGACGCACCTGTCGGCGTCGCCGTCGTGTGCGATACCCAGGACCGCCTCGGGGGTGTCCCTGACCATCTTCATGAGGTCCTGGAGGTTGTCCTCGGTGGGTTCGCTGGGGTGGCCCGGGAACTCTCCCTGGGGGTTCCCGTTGAGGGTGATCGCCCTGACCCCCAGCTTCTTGAGGAGGAGGGGCGAGGTGTAATAGGATGCTCCGTTGGTGCAGTCGAGCACCACGGTGAGGTTCGCCTCCCTGATGGCATCGACGTCCAGCTTGGAGATGATGGCCTCCACGTAATCGTCGGCGGCACCGGTGACCTCCCTGCAGCTGCCGGTCTTCTCCCACTCCACGAGGGGGATGACCTCGTCGTACTTGTCCTCGATCTCCTTCTCGTGCTCGGCGGAGGCCTCGGTACCGTCGCTGTCGATGACCTTGATGCCGTTGAACTCGGGAGGGTTGTGGGAGGCGGTGATCATGACCCCGGCGGAGACCTGGTGGGTCTTCACATAGTACTGGAGAGCGGGGGTGGGTATGGAACCCAGGTAGAGGACGTCGCAGCCGACGGCCATGAGTCCGGACGAAACCGCGGAGCGTATCATGTCGCAGGTGTACCTGGTGTCGGTGGCGATGGCCACGGTGCCCGGCAGAACGGTCCCGATGGCCTTACCCATCTGAAGTGCCAGCTGGGAATTCATGTCCTGATTTACGACTCCGCGTACCCCGTTAGTTCCGAATAGTTTGCTCATATGATCCGTCCGTTGGATAAGCAGGGACCGACCCATCATACGGGCCCTGTCGGTAAAAGGGGTATCTACCTGGTAATAAAAAAGGGATGGGAGGGAAGAGGACTCAGTCCTGCTTCCCTGCGTTTACCTGTTCCTCGATCCATTTGCGGATATCGGCCTTCTTGGTGCTGCCGATACCGAACTGTTCGGAGAACTTGGGGGTGGTGGTGAGCTCCTTGGTCTGGCCGCTTACCTTGGCGGAGACGAAGCCCATGTCCACCAGGATGTGGACGTCCTCGTACGCGCGGGGTCCGCGGACCTCCACCAGTTTGGACTGCTTGACCGGCTGGTTGTATGCGATGGTGCTTAGGGTGCGCATAACGCCTGCCGGCATCTCGGGCCTGGCGAACATGCCCGTGAACTTCTTGCAGTCGGGACGGAGCATCATACGGTATTCGCCTCCGGCCTCGGAGATCATGATGGCCGAATCACGCATGTCGTACTCCATCCTCAGGTCCTTGAGGGCGTACCTGACCGCGGCCTCTTCGAGACCGGTGCGTTCGACGATGTCGGATACTCTCAGCGAGTCAGTGGCCGCGAAGAGCGCCGCTTCCACCATCGTCTTCTCTTCCACGTCAGTTCACCGCCGCCAGGGTCTCCACGGGCACGGTGGCCTCGGGGAGCTTGATCTGCACGAGGATCTCTCCGTAGGGCAGGGATGCCTGGGAGACCTCGAGCTTCCCGTCCCTTACGAGGTGGAGGACGGAAACGAACACGGAGATGTTCTCCTCTTTGGAGTCGGTGTAGAACTCGGTGATGGGCATGGGGTCCATTCCCATGGAGTAGATCCTCTGGTAGATCCTCTCGACGACGGTCTCGTCGTCCTCCTTGTGGGCCTTGTTCTCGAATTTGAGGGGCTCCTTGCTCCTGAGCTTCTCCGCGGTTGCCCTGCGGGCCTCGTAGATCTCGGCCTCGCGTTTGGCCTCCTCGAATGCATCCAGGAGGTCGATCATGGTGACCGGGCGGGGCTCGCAGCGGACGTAGGTCCTGCTGAGAGAGATGTCGGGGACGACCATGGTGTCCTCGTCCTCGAACTCGAAGTCGCTCATGTCGTAGAACTCCTCTTCCTCGGGGGTGTCGGCGTTCATACGGGTCTGCTCGGACTGGAGCTTAAGGATCTTCCAGGCCATCAGCAGCAGCCTTCCTGCGACCAGCATGTCGAAGCGGTCGGAGGAGACCTTCTCGGAGTATAATCTGGCGAATTCCTCGAGGTTGATCGCCCAGGGGTCCATTCCCTTCTCCAGCACCAGGCTGAAGACGGCCCGGACCGACTCGTCGACGCTGTCGGGGAGCTTCTCCCCGGAGTTGTCGTTCCTGAGGATCTCGAGATAGCCGTTGATCCTCTGGAAGGACTCCTCGTCCTCGGCCATCGCCTTGTGGAACAGCAGGTGCTGCTCCATCATTTCCATCTGTACATTTGCATCCATTTTCATCCCTCAATGTTTCCTTCTGATTTCTGACGCCTCAGGGCCTCCTCCTCGTATTTGGAGACCTCCTCGATGTCAGGCTGCATGATGACACGGCTGATTCCCGACGGGGGCCTGGTGACCCCGATCAGATGGTCCGCCAGGGTAAGGGTGACCTTCCTCAGCGATACCTGAATGAACTGTGCCTTGGCGGAACTCTCCTTGACCCTCTTCGCCACCATCTCAGAGTTGACGGCGTCCAGGAACATGTCGACCTCGTCCAGTACGTAGAACGGCGACGGCTGGTATTCCTGGATGGCGAAGATGAAGGAGAGAGCCGTAAGCGACTTCTCTCCGCCGGACAGCGCCTCCAGCCTCAGGAGCTTTCCGTTCCTGGGCTTGGCGTTGATCTGGAGTCCTCCGCTGAAGGGGTCCTCCTCGTTGTCCAGCTTCATGAATCCCTCTCCTCCTCCGGAGAGCTGTGCGTAGATTGCCTTGAAATTCTCGTTCACGGAGTTGTAGGCCTCCATGAACAGTCCCTTCTTCTTCGAGGTCAGATCCTCGGTGAGCTTGTCCAGTTCCGCGATCTGCTTGTTGAGCACCTTGACCTGCTCCAGCAGCAGCTCGAGCTCGGCCTTGCGTTCGTCGTACTCCTCGATGGCACGCAGGTTGACGTTGCCGATGGAGGCGATCTTGTCCTCGCAGTTGCGGACGGTGCGTTTGAGGGTCTCCTCGGCCGGGATGGGCTCGGGGACCTCGATCTTGATCTGCTCGACCTCGGCCTGGAGCTCCTCCAGGTTCTTCTGGGTCTGGATGATCAGGGCCTTCTGCGACTCGATCACGCCGCCCTTGGTCTCGATGCTTGACTGTATCTTCTGGAACTGGTTGTCGAGGCTGTAACGCTTCTCGATGAGGGCGTCCTTCTGGTTCTTGAGGTCCTCGATTCCGGATTCCATCTGGGCCTCGATCTTCCTGAGTGCGTCGAGGGCGACGGACTGCTCGCTGACCTTGGCCTCGTTCTCCTTGATGACGTTCCTCAGGGCCTCGATCTTCCTGTCGATCTCGGCGATCTGGAGCTCGTAGGCCTCCTTCTGCTTGTCGAGTCCGGAAAGCTCCACCTTGGCACCGCCGATCTGTCCCTGCAGGTCGCTGACGGTCTGGTTGCAGTTGAACACGCGGTCCCTGATCTTCTGGATACGCTCCTGCAGGTCGGCGGGTGCGATCTCGGAGATGCGGGTGCGGATGGCGGCCCTCTCGTTGCGGAGGTCCTCCAGCTGTTTACCGTAGGTGACGGATGCGTTCTCCTTGGAGGCGGCGTCCTTCACCGCGTTGTTGTACTCCTCGGTCTTCTTGGCGAGGTCGTCCTCGGCCGCCTTGAGTGCCTTCTTGGCCTGTTCCAGGGAGGTCTGTGCGACCACGAGCTTACCCTTGGCGTCGATGTCCTTGGTGGATGCTGCACGCATCTCGTCATCGGCGGCACGGATCCTGTCCCTGATGTCCCTGAGCTTCCCGCGTGCGCTCTCGAGAGCGTCGGATGCGCTCCTGACGGACTCCGCGAGTTCGTCGAGGGCTCCCTGGGATGCGGGGCCGAACTTGATCATCTTGGACTTGTTGATGGTTCCTCCGGTCATGGCACCGGAGGCCTCGATGAGCTCTCCCTCGCGGGTTACGATCCTGATGCCTCCCATGATCTCGCGGGCCCCGTCGAGGGTCCTGACGACCAGGGTGTCCTGGAACACGTACCAGAACGCGTTGGTGTACTCGGGCGAGTAGGAGAGGAAGTCGGTGGCGTATCCCTCGGTCCTCTTGAGGACCATGATGGCCTTGGCGCGGGGTTTGCCGGGCATCATCTTGTTGAGCGGCAGGAAGGTGGCCTTGCTGAGCTTGTTGCTCTTGAGGTACTCGATGCACTTGGCGGCGACGCCGTCGTCATCTACGATGATGGCCTGCATCTTGCCTCCGGCGGCCACGCTGAGTGCGGTCTCGTATCCCTCGTCGACCTTGGCGAGCTCCGCGACGGTTCCGCGGATGCCCTTGATCTGTCCGGAATCCCTGAGGGACAGGATGCGGGACACCGCTTCGCTGGTCCCGTTGACGGAATCGGAGACCCTCTTCTCGGCGGAGAGCTTGTTGAACTCCGCGGTACGCTTCTCGAGGATGGTCTTCAGCTGGGATTCCTGGTTCTCCAGCTCGGACTCCTCCTTCTTGAGGTCGAGGATCTTCTTGGAGAGGTCCTCGTAGCTGATGGGGCCGACCTCCTTCTGCACCTCTTTGAGGTTGTAATCGGCCTCCTTTACGTCGAACTGTGCGGCGGTGACCGCTTCCTCGGCATCCGCCTTGGCGATCTCGGCGTGGTTCTTCACCGCGTTGGCGGCGGCGGAGGCGGCCTTGGCCTCCTGATCCTTGGCGCTGATGTCGTCGATCTTGGCCCCGATGTCCTCCTGTCTCTTCTGGAGGTCGGTGAGCTCTCCTCCGTGGCGGGAGGTCTCGTCGCTGATCTTGATCTCGTCCTGTTTGGCCGCCTCGAACTCTGCCGAGGCCTCCTCGTATTTGATGTTCAGGTCGTTGAGGTTCTCGGAGATGGCCTGGTACTGCCTGCGGTTCTCCTCGATGGATTCTGTGTAGCTGGCCCTGAAGTCCGTCTGTTCCTGGATATCGGTCTCGGCGTGCTCCATCCTGTCCTGGGCGGTAGCGAGGCTGATCTTGGTGTTCTCGATGTCGGACTTGATCTTCCTGTATTCGGGACCGGCCTTGGCGAGGATCTCCTCCTCCTTGGCGGCGATGGCCTTCTCGTTCTCTCCCTTGGCCTCGTTCACCTTGGCCTTGTCCGCGTTGAGCTTCTCGAGGTCCTCGTTGAGCTTGGTGATGTACTGGTTTATGTTCTCGAGGGTGGCCTGTTCCCTGTCCCTCTGTCTGATGGTGAGCTGGGCCTTGGCGATCTCGAGTTCGTTCTTCGCCTCGAGGTAGATCTTGGCCTGTTCCTTGTCCTTCTCCAGGGATTTGAGCTGTTTCTCCTTCTCCCCTTTGAGGATGTCGATGCGGTCCAGGTTGTCGACGGCCTCGGATTTCTCCTCCTGGGCCTTGGCGATGTCGGCATCGAAACTTGCGATTCCGGATATTCCGTCGAGGATGCGGCGGCGTTCGATGTTACCCATCTGTACGATGCGGGTAACGTCTCCCTGCTGCACGATGTTGTATCCGTCCGCACTGATCCTCGCCTTGGTGAGGAGGGAGTCGAACTCCGTGAGTGTGGATTTCTGGTCGTTGATGTAGAAGTAGGAGGTGTAGTCCTGCCCGTTGTCAGCCAGTTTGACGTAACGGGTGAGGCGGACGGTGTCGTCGTCCCAGGGCAGGATGCGGTCGCTGTTCTCGAATACGAGGGAGACCGTCATCGACTTGGCCTTGGATTTAGAGGCTCCGCCGCTGAATATGAGATCGGTGATCCTGCCGGCCCTGACCGCCTTGGGGCTCTTGGGTCCCAGGACGAACATGATGGCGTCGCCGATGTTCGATTTTCCGGATCCGTTGGGTCCGGTGATTGCCATGTATCCCTCCATGAGGGGTACTGTTACTTTTCCTCCGAATGATTTGAAATTCTCTAGCTCGATCTGTCTTAGATACATCCCGAATTTCCCCTTTCGAGACAGATACGGGCGTAACCCGTGCGTGCATCCCATTACCTTCGCCGGACTGACAGGGACCTGGGTTGGAGGTTCCCGCGTACGTACGTCTAAAGGCGTTTCTTATGTATGTTTAAAAAATATTTAAAAGAGCGTACGGAAAACACCGATTTTGACAGATTGGATTGATTGTAATATGCCAATCACTGCCCTTCGTTGCGCCTTATCTTAATGATGTCCCAGACGACGGATACCATCACCAGGATGATGACGACGATCATGACCAAAAGGATGGTACTGCTCTGAACGAAGTGGACGAAGCCGCCGAGTTCCTTGGAGACACCGACGACCTTGCCGTGGATCACGGACGGTCCGATGGGGGAATCGGCACTCGACTTGGCATCTCCCTTGGTGGTCACCTGCGTGATGTGGCCGTCCCCGTCCTTCACGATGTTGATGATACGGTGCACCGTATCCAGATGATTGTCGGAATTGTAGAAGAGTATGACATCTCCGACCTTCAGCGAATCGATGTCCGACTGATTGTTGTACTTCTGGACGAGAATCGCCGAACCTTTCGGGATGGTGGGGATCTCATAATCCTGAGGCTCCCCGTCCATGGAATTCGTGGGCACATAACGGACCTCGTAAACGTAGAAGAACGCCGCAGAAACCGATACGACCGCTACGGCGGCCAGAATCACAGCAATCTGTTTCGTCGAAAGTTCCAATCCCATCGGAATCAAGCCTATGTAGAAGATTAGGCTATAAAATTGCAACGTCAGTGCAGCCGGTCCACGTCGATGTCGGCCACCGATCCCATCACCCACGTCGGATGCATGCCAGATTTCTCGAGGAGGGCACGGTCGGTCTCGCCGGACAGGACCAGTATGGACTTGGTGCCTGCATCGATCGCCATGCGGATGTCGGTGGACAGCCTGTCGCCGATCATTATGATGTCGTCAGCGGGGACCCCCATGTCCAATGCCGCCATGTCCAGCAGCAGACGGTTGGGCTTCCCGACCACCACCGCCTCCTTCCCGGTCAGGGACTCGAAGAGACGGATGAACGGACCGATATCCACATCGTAACCATACTCGGTTGGACAGACGTCGTCGGGATGGGTGGCGATGAACTCCGCCCCCTTCATGATGTACTGGTAACCGTCGTTCAGCTTACGGTAATCGATGGTTGTATCGAAGGTCAGCAGAACGATGTCTGGCACTGTGCCTTCCGCGGCCAGCGGCACACCCGCGTCGGCAATCTCCCTGGTGACATCCGGGGTCGCGATTACATACACTGATTTCCCCGGACGGCGGTCCAGTATGAAGCGTATGGTGGCGATGGTGGAGGTGAGCACGTCCCCCTCGGTTATGTTGAATCCGAGGCGTTTGAGCCTGTCCGCATAGAATCCCCTCGGATGCGAAGAGTTGTTGGTGACGAACCTGAAGGGGATGTTCCTCTCCCTCAGACCGTTGATGAACTCCCTGGCACCGGGAATCGGCCGGTCGCCGTGATACAGGGTGCCGTCCATGTCCAATGCGAATCCCATCATAGGTTGAATTCCTCCTTTACCATCCTCAGGGTCTCCCTGAGCTTCTCCCTGGCGATCTTCTGATACACGCAGGCCATGGGGTGATAGGTGGGGATGAAGAGTATCCTCTCCCCGTTGACCTCCACATACTGGCGGGTGTTCACCACGGGGGCCATGGGGCCCACGTAGCCCATAAGGTCCTTAACGGCGGACTTGCCCAGTCCGACGATGCACTTCCTGCCGCTTAGCTCGCTGTCCAGGAACCTCCTGCAGGCGTCCATCTCCTCCTTCTCGGGATCGCGGTTGGCCGGCGGTCTGCATTTGACGGTGTTGGTGATCATCACCTTCTCCCTGTCAAGCCCCACATCGGCCATGGCCTGGTTCAGGATCTGTCCCGCACGGCCCACGAAGGGCTTGCCCTGCAGGTCCTCGTTCTCCCCGGGGGCCTCGCCCACGAAAACTACTGGGGAATCCAGATCGCCGGACGGCAGTACGAGGTTCGTACGTCCCGCGCACAGGCCGCAGAGCCTGCAGTCCGCCTCGGGCCTCATCATTGGGATGCGTCCTTGAGCAGGTCGGAACCCTTCACAAGGGAGAAGAGCTCCACACCGATGCCTGCCAGGTTCTCCCTTCCTCCGCCCTCGCGGTCGATGACGGAGAGAATCCTCTCGACGTTGGCACCTTCCTCGCGGAGTGCGGCGATGGCCTTCATGCTGGAACCAGCGGTGGTGATGACATCCTCCACGACGAGGACGTCGTCACCCTTGGCGAGCTCTCCCTCGACCAGCTTGCCGGTACCGTGGTCCTTCCTCTCCTTCCTGACCATCAGGAGGGGGATTCCGGTCTCCAGGGACAGTGCGGTGGCGAGGGGGATGGATCCCAGGACCACTCCTGCGACCCTCTTGGGCTTCCTCTCCATCTTGGCCACCTCGGCGGCCATGAGCTGGGCGATGACCTTGAGGATCTCGGGCCTGGTGCTCGCTTTCTTGATGTCGATGTAGTACTTGCTCTTGGCACCCGATGCAAGGGTGAAATCGCCGAACTGGAGTGCTCCGCACTCCTCCAATAACTTTTTGAGATCTGCCAAATGAATCACCACGGTTCCTTCTTGAGTCCCATCCTGTACCCGATGATGTTCATGCAGCGGTGGATGGCGAACATTATCAGGAGGAGGAATATGAGGGCACAGATGTGCCAGCCCTCGATGAAGTTCGCGTAGACCCAACCGGGGAAGAAGATGGAAGTCACCAGGAATGCTCCGATGACGAAATCGTACTGGTCCAGGATGGGGGCCTTGGCTCCCCTCTCGAGTCCCATTCTCCTCTTGATGAAGGCGGCCATGAGGTCGCCGAGGATGGCTCCGAAGGAAAGGCATGCGAGCACTCCGATGTTGCCGTAGAAGGGTCCGAATCCCCAGTAGTCCTCCGATCCGAACAATGCGGAGATGCCGATGAGAATCAGACCGAGGAACATTCCG
>Ga0256407_10014364_pt1 | contig 10436 bp, 10 predicted proteins | sample RumenRJG_04DNA_FD_193489 | JGI IMG/M metagenome (GOLD analysis project Ga0256407, IMG submission 193489) | Bovine rumen microbial communities from Lethbridge, Alberta, Canada - RJG_04 | ecosystem: Host-associated > Mammals > Digestive system > Stomach > Rumen | place: Canada: Alberta... | reverse complement strand
TATAGTAAAAGTTATAGTCAACCTTTTCAGTACGATTTCACTAAACTGTAACCGTCACCGTCACCACTTTACGTGCTTTCCTTTTCATAAAAAGTTGTAAAAGTGTTTGCAAATTGTAACTAATTTTGTACCTTTGCAGTATAAAAACTTAAAACAAAGATACTAATGTCTCAAATACAAACATCTGTAAGTGGATCATTGAGTCCCCAAATTTCTCTGGGGGACTAAATGATCCATTAGACGGGAATTGAATTTACCAGAAAGAATAGAAGAAGAAAAGCATCATGAATAAATTGTTACTATTTTGTATATCATTATTCACCTATATGGGTGTTTATGCAAATGACCCCATCCTCGTAAATAGAGTATGGACAGAAAGGCAAACTATATTTATCAATGAAGCAAAATTAGATTCAATTTTAGAGGATTCTGTAACTGAGTATAATGGTATTGGGTGTGGCTATGGCAGATGCATAGAAATATATTTCTTTAGTAACCATCTATTTAGAAAAGTTGATGTTGATGGGGATACCCTCCTGGGAAAATGGAAACTTGAAGGTAATTTGCTGACAATTAGATATGATAGAAAATATAGATATCATAAAAGAGAATATAGGTTTATGATAAAGTATAGAGAGAAAGATTATCCCACTCTTTTTCTATTTACTAGAAATATTTTCGATTGTTACATTTTCTGTAATTATAATGAAGAAACTGCGGACGCTCAATAATTTACTCATTGGAGTTGACATGAATAACATTTAAACCAAGAAAGATGAAACAGAAATCAATTGTATATAATATTTATCTGGAAAGACATCTTGTCTCGCTCGGGTTTAAGAGAAAAGGTGGAGATGGATTTATAAGAGAGTTTAATGGAGTCCAGCAAATAATAAACTTTCTATATTCTAACCAGAATGAGCATTTTGTCAGATATTATAACATCTATGTAGGAGTGTCATACCCTAAAGTAATAGAGATTGGCAGACAATTGGAATGCTATACTGTGGGAACAATAGGGACTACCATAGGATACCTTACACACGAAAAAACTTACAAAACATGGAAAGTCACAGACGTAATATCAGATACTGATCTTAAGATGATAGTAGATGACATGTATAGATGTATTGTCGATTTTGCCATACCTTACCTTGGGAGATATTCTGTGACCAGTAATATCATTAATGATATGGAGAGTGGTCTACTGATTAACCAGGCGGATGAACTTCATAACTTGCCAATTTATTACTATTTGGAGGGGGAGAAAAACCATGCTTTAAATTATATGAGTCATAGATTAAAGTCTATGGAGCAGAAAACATTACAAGGGGAAACAGATGATTCATTCATCTGTAATGTATATGACAAGCAAGCGATAGCTGATAATCGTCATTATAGACAATATCAACAATTTTGCGAGTCTTTTATCTCATATATGGAACAGGAGAAAGCTGGGGACTCTGAATGATCCATTTCTGGATTATTAAATAAAACGGGGTCGGTTCTAGTGATCATTTATTGTAATTAATTTGGCTGTATCAGAATATGTTTGTATCTTCGCCATCGTCAAGCATTATTCATGGAAAATATATGACCAGACAGATACGCATAGAGCAGGGGACTGAATGATCCATTTTCTTGTGAAATATTTTGTTCTATGAAATAAAAGAAATACCTTTGCACAGTATTAATTAATATACAATGACAAAAACTTGTTTCCAAATATACAAAAGGAGCTCACCTATCCTTAGGAGAAGTGGATCATTGAGAGTCCTCCAGTTTTCACGTTTTGTCCCAAATCTGTTGGAACTCCTCAGGGGTGATTAGTTCAAATGAGTCATGATATTCAAAATCATCGTATTCTCCCTGAACAATATCCCACATCTCTTCATTATACTTCATTTCATCAGAGAAGTCATATCGCTCATATCCCATTCTGTTCTTAATGACAGCACGAATAGGACACCACCACGTGCCCTCGAAATAGCATGGAGCGTCCCGATACTCAACCTTTAAGCATACCGTACTTTCATTGGCTTTCCATTCGCGATACATCTCATTGATAATCTTTTTGATGCGGAGTAGTATATCGGTAGTAGCCTTCTCTATGGGAACAGACAGGCGTATCTGCATAAAGCCCAGTTTGCTAGGCTCGTCTACAGAGAGTGATACAGTATTCTCAAAGGTCTTGAAACACTCTATTCTCTTTTGATATACTTCTTCTATTTTTTGCGTATATGGATTGACAAATGTATTAATCCATATCTCTATTTCCTTCTTTTCTGTATTGCATTTGACATAGTATCCCATGTCCTCATTACGCAGTTCTTGATCATTGGCAGGCGGACAATCAAAAAGTTGGGACAAATGGATAATTATAGGAGGGAACTCCTTGCTTTCTTCTTTTTCCACAAAAACCTCAGCCTTTTTGTCTGAGGACTCGTCATCATTCTCGCATGAATTCTTCACATATCCAGGCAGAAAGGGATATTTAAGTTCACCTTTCTGCCACTGTCTTAAAATCATCTCTGCACTCAATCCACTTAGGCCATAATCTCCTTTTGCTATCTCATAAAGAACAGTTTTGCTTTCTTCTGTATACAGTGGCAATAATATATATGCCACAGATAGTCTTATATGATGATTTTCATGTTTTAAATAGTCATATAATACATTCAGCCGATTCTCCTTATACAAGTATTTGAAGCACTCTAATTCATAATGTGCATATTTATTGTGAGTTTTATAGTCCCCTACTTGGGTCGCTTCACCTTCTTTTATCGCACATAATTTAATTTTCTGCACAGCATCTTCCACATTCTTGATTTTTGCCATATTTATATAAATATTGAATTACAAAGATAATAATAAAAACTTAATATTCTCAATAACCATATCTTTTTAACACTTCAAGACCATATTCATATTGGAATTCATAACTTTTTCCATTGAGCCAATCCCTAACTCGCATGTAATCAGTCTCTTTCTGTATTGAAGAATAGTATCCAGATATTTTCCTATGGATGTCTTTCGGAAGTTTAATTATGTTAGAAGAATCACAGGGACCTGTCCCTTTGATTCCGTGCTCGACGAGCTGGGCAGTGCCATGAAGCACTTCTTCGAGCTGGGACAGAAGGTGCAGCTGGACGGCATCGGCATCTTCAAGGTGGGCTTCTCCAGCATCGGTGTCGAGAAAGCTGAGGACTGCGGTGCTCAGAACATCACAACCCGCCGTGTGCTGTTCACCCCAGAGACCGCACGTGTGGTGACCGGTCAGCAGCGCCGTGCCGACGGCACCGTCAAGCAGAAGTATTCCATCGCCAAGCAGCTCCTGAAGGATGTGGTCTTCGAGGAGGCGCATGAGAATACAGTGCCTGCAGAGCCTGCCCAAGGCTCGGGCGAGTGACCTACTGGTGGGAGGGGTAACCCTCTCACCCCTCTCTAACCAAATCATCGTTTAACCTTAATTTACTATGCTATGAAGAAAGAGACCATCAAATGGATTGTGCAGATTATCGCATCCATAGCGACTGCACTGCTGACAGCACTGGGTACAACCTCCTGTATGGGTTATCACCCGACTCTGTAACCATCAGCCCCTGCAAAAGCATTACGCTTAGCAGGGGCTTTTGGTTTCATCGGAGTGAGGAATAAACTATATCTTTATCAAATGAAGGCTTTAATTGACCCGATTAAGGGCTTCAATCGGTATGAAAAGGGGCTTCAGTCGGTAACAAAGCAATGGTCAGTCGGTAACTGATTCCGAAGAATTACACCAAAAGAAACACCATAAAACGAGTCTTTTCATACTTACTTTATTAGGTTTATGGGGCAAAGATATAAAAAAGTTTCATCTTTTTGCTAAATATTCCAAAGAAATAGTGGGAATTAGAAAATAATTCAGTAAATTTGCAGGAACGTAATGCTAACGCAGTTATTACTATTTTAATATATTTATATTATGAACGACAACAAAGTTATGAACAAGGCAGCGGACAACATCCGTATTCTGGCTGCCTCAATGGTTGAGAAAGCAAAGTCCGGTCACCCAGGTGGTGCCATGGGCGGTGCCGATTTCATCAACACCCTTTACAGTGAATTCCTCGTATATGATCCAGAGCATCCAGAATGGGAAGGTCGTGACCGTTTCTTCCTTGACCCCGGCCACATGGCACCAATGCTCTATAGTCAGCTTGCCCTCATTGGTAAGTTTACCTTGGAGGATCTGAAGAACCTTCGTCAGTGGGGTTCAGTGACCCCTGGTCATCCTGAGCGTGAGATTGCCCGTGGTATTGAGAACACCTCCGGTCCTCTGGGACAAGGACATACTTTCGCTGTCGGTGCCGCTATTGCCGCTAAGTTCCTGAAGGCAAAGCTCGGTGAGGAAGTAATGGGTCAGACCATCTATGCCTATATTTCCGACGGTGGTGTCCAGGAGGAGATCTCCCAAGGTGCAGGCCGTATCGCCGGTAACCTCGGACTCGACAACCTCATCATGTTCTATGACGCTAATGATATCCAGCTCAGTACCAAGACAGAGGTCGTTACGACAGAAGACACTGCCAAGAAGTATGAGGCATGGGGCTGGTATGTTCAGAAGATCAACGGTAATGACGTTGACCAGATCCGTGAGGCTATCAAGAACGCTCAGAAGGAGCAGAACCGTCCTTCACTGATTATCGGTCACTGTGTCATGGGTAAGGGTGCCCGTAAGGCTGACAACAGCAGCTATGAGAGCAACTGCGCTACCCATGGTGCTCCTCTTGGTGGCGATGCATACATCAATACCATGAAGAACCTCGGTGCTGATCCTGAAAATCCTTTCCAGATCTTCCCCGAAGTAAAAGAGATGTATGCTAAGCGTGCTGAGGAATTGAAGAAGATTTGTGCTGAGCGTTATGCTAAGAAAGAGGCATGGGCAAAGGCTAATCCAGAGAAGGCACAGCAGCTGAAAGACTGGTTCAGCGGCAAGGCTCCAAAGATTGACTGGAGCAAGGTTGAGCAGAAGGCAGGTGCCGCTACCCGTGGTGCCAGTGCAACAGTCCTGAGTGTATTGGCTGAGCAGGTTCCTAATATGATCTGTGCATCCGCAGACCTCTCTAACTCTGATAAGACTGATGGCTTCCTGAAGAAGACCCACGACATCGTACGTGGTGACTTCAGCGGTGCTTTCTTCCAGGCTGGTGTCGCAGAGTTGACGATGGCATGCTGCTGTATCGGTATGGCTCTGCATGGTGGTGTCATCCCTGCATGTGGTACCTTCTTCGTATTCTCTGACTATATGAAACCTGCCGTACGTATGGCTGCCCTGATGGAGCTTCCTGTGAAATTCATCTGGACTCACGATGCTTTCCGTGTTGGTGAGGATGGTCCTACCCATGAGCCTGTTGAGCAGGAGGCACAGATCCGCCTGATGGAGAAGCTGAAGAATCACCACGGCAAGAACTCCGTTCTCGTTGTACGTCCTGCCGATGCTGAGGAGACCACCGTCTGCTGGCGCATGGCAATGGAGAACACCGAGACTCCTACCGCACTTATCTTCTCTCGCCAGAACATCGATATGCTCCCTGCCGGCAATGACTACAGTCAGGCAACAAAGGGTGCTTACGTGGTAGCTGGCTCTGATGCCGACTATGATGTTATCCTGCTTGCTTCTGGTTCTGAGGTATCTACCTTGGAGGCTGGTGCCGACCTGCTCCGCAAGGATGGTATCAAGGTTCGCGTTGTCAGCGTTCCTTCCGAGGGCCTGTTCCGCAGTCAGTCAAAGGAGTATCAGGAGAGTGTGTTGCCCGCTGGTAAGAAGAAGTTCGGTTTGACTGCCGGTCTGCCCGTGACACTGGAAGGTCTCGTTGGTGCTGACGGTTGTGTATGGGGTCTGAATAGTTTCGGTTTCTCTGCTCCTTATAAGGTGCTTGACGAGAAACTCGGATATACAGGACAGAATGTTTACGAACAAGTTAAAAAGTTACTTGCTTAATGGAGATTAAGACTGTTGGAGTAGCCTGTGATCACGCAGGCTACCCCCTAAAAAAATATGTGCTCCAGTATCTGGAGGAGCATGGTTATCCTTACAAGGATTATGGAACATGGAGTGATGCCTCCGTCGACTATCCCGACTTTGGTCATGCCTTGGCTGAAGGTGTGGAGAGCGGCGAGGTATATCCCGGTATTGGTATTTGCGGCTCTGGTGAGGGTATCGCTATGACGCTGAATAAGCACCAGGGCATCCGTGCCGGATTGGCATGGATTCCTGAGATTGCCCACATGATTCGTCAGCATAACGATGCTAACGTACTGGTGATGCCAGGACGTTTCATTGATAATAAGATGGCGGAGAAAATCATGGACGAGTTCTTCAAGACGACTTTCGAAGGAGGTCGTCATCAGAAGCGTATCGATAAGATGCCGGTACAGCCTAAGTAATAACAAACAAAAAAGGAGCGTTAGTCACGCTCCTTTTTTTATATACTCCGCACACATCTCCGCACACCGTTCTCCATCGACACCCGCAGAGACTATACCACCGGCATAGCCAGCACCCTCGCCACACGGGAACAGTCCCTGAATACGGACATGCATCAATGTCTCATTATCTCTGATGATACGCACTGGTGAGGAGGTTCGTGTCTCCACTCCAATCATCACGGCATCATTAGTCAGGAAGCCATGAGCATGTTTCCCGAAATACTTAAAACCCTCTTGCAACCGCTTGGTAATCATCTCAGGCATCCAGAAATGCAACGGTGAGGAGATAAGTCCCGGTGCATAAGAGCTCTTAGGCAGGTCGTAACTCAAACGCTTATTGACGAAGTCTGCCATACGCTGGGCTGGTGCTGTCTGTTTCCTGTTTCCCTGTTGCCAACAGTCTTTCTCCAACTGCTCTTGGAATGTCATGACCCGCAAGGCATCATTACCTGCAATATCCTCAGCCCGGACCTCTACCACCATACCGCTGTTGCTCCATTGTCCTCCACGGTTGGAAGGAGACATACCATTGACGACAATCTGCTGCTTATCTGTAGCTGCGGGAATCACAAAACCACCTGGGCACATACAGAAAGAGTAGACACCACGACCATCCACCTGAGTAACAAAGGAATACTCCGCTGCAGGCAGGTACTTTCCCCTACCCTGTTTGTTATGATATTGTATCTGATCTATGAGTAATGAAGGATGCTCCAGGCGTACACCAACAGCAATGCCCTTCGCCTCTATCTCTATCTTCGCCTCTGCAAGATAGCGATAGACATCACGGGCAGAATGACCAGTAGCAAGGATGACAGGACCTTTAAAATGAGAAATGAGATGTGAGGAATGAGAAATATTCTCTGCCTCTACGCCTACTACAATATCATGCTCAATAATCAGGTGTGTCATCTTTGTTTGGAAATGTACCTCACCACCACAGCGTAAGATCGTGTTACGCATGTTCTCAATAACCCGTGGTAACTTATCCGTACCGATATGCGGATGAGCATCAGCAAGGATATTCGTTGATGCACCATGCTGACAAAACACATGTAAGATTTTCTCACTATTGCCCCGCTTCTTACTGCGGGTATACAGCTTTCCGTCCGAATATGCACCAGCGCCACCCTCACCGAAACAATAATTGCTCTCTCCGTCCACCTGCTGCGTTTTGGTGATCATCGACAGGTCTTTCTTCCGCTCATGCACATCCTTACCACGTTCCAGGACAATTGGACGGAGTCCTAACTCAATCAGTTTAAGGGCTGCGAAGAGACCACCCGGTCCCGCTCCTACCACGATTACCTGAGGACAGTCGGAGACATCAGGATAAAATGTATGCTGATAGGCATCATCTTCCGGCATCTCATTGATATAGACACGCACCTTCAGATTGACAAAGATGGTACGCTGACGGGCATCGATACTTTTCCTGAGAATACGCAGATGCGTAATGGTACGGACATCCAGTCCTTTCTCCTCGGCGATATACTGCCTGAGAGACTGTTCGTTGGCAGCCACCTGAGGTAGTACACGAAAATCGTACTCGCTGGTCATTATCCTTCTTTGAAGAGATCGTTAATCTCGGCTATCTCGTCCTCGTCAAACCACTTCGAGAGTTTTGACTTCGCCTTCCCCTGAATCTCAGGATCTACCTCCGTCCATACTTTCTTCAATACATAAACAAGTACGGCTAAGTCGTCAGTGAGTCCGACGATGGGTATCGCATCCGGCAGTACGTCAAGAGGACTTATCATGTAACCCAGTGCTCCGATAATCATCGCCTTGTCAGCTTTACTAATCTTGTCACTCTGCAGCGTATAGTACAGAATCAAGGCTGCGTACACCAGTTTTGAGCCAGCCCGTCTGGCAATACGGGAAATCTTCTCAACAAAGTCTGATTGAGAAAACTTATTGGCATAACTCATAAAATCAGGTAATTCCATATTATCTATTATTTAATGTTTAATTTCTCTTTCTATACGGTCCGCGCGGTCCGAAATTCAACCCCACATAGATACTCAAGTCGCCAAAGATGTTATTGGCAGCAAACTGCGACTTATGGTAGTTATAGGCACGGACAATAGCACTGGCGCCTGCATACCATTTGGTGTTATTCCATACAATACCGAATCGTCCGATGCCATCGATATTGAAGTTACCGAAGTCGAAGCCCGATTCTTTCTGAGTATCATACTTTTTCTCCGTCTCACCCATCGAGGTCTTATAGGCAAGTGCCATCGACAGACTTCCACATAACAGCCAGTTGCGGGCAAAGACCCAGTTATAGGCATACCCTACGGACGCATTGATGTCTGTATACTTGATGCGGTTGAACATCAGACCGCTGTCCAGTTTCACCTCATGTCCCAATTTCTCCTGTGCAAGAGCCTCCAACCGCTTATGGTCAAACTCGATGTCATTTTTCAGATAGCCTAGACCAACCATCCATGAGCCACAACTTATTTTCTGGCAAGTACTCTGGGCGAAAGCCGCAGGATAAGAGAACCGCTTGTGGTTGAAGATATAGTAGAAGTTTACACCTGTTATACTGACATTCAGACCGTTAAATTCTTGTCCTTCCAACGCCTCTGTATCAATATCCCTTCCCAGATACACCCTTCTGATCTTATAGTCATCCACTGAGCGTCGGTAGAAGATGTCCGCACCGAAGCGGGAACTATAGATACTACCGTCAATCTCCAACTTTCGGGCACCGCTGAAGAAGTGAATGTTACGAAGGTCGATGGTGTAACCTAAGAATATCCAGCGCCATCCGAAATATGGCCCCATACGGACACCTATCGTGGGGGCAAAGGAAATCGACTGTCCGTCGTCACCAGGAGTACTGATACGATAATAGTCATAGGTGTTGATGGACTGGAGCATCAATGCCCAGTTGTAATGCTGTGGTTCCACATAATTGGTATCAATCTCACTGAAGCTGTCGATGAGTCGTGAAAGCCATCCTTTCTTGGGTGTCTCCATGCTCAACGAGTCTTGGGCATTCACACCCAGAGCTGACAGCAACAGAATGATGAGCAGAACCTTTCGCATAAGCATCAGAATTTGCCAAGAATACGGTCCAATGCCCAGTTAACTGGAGTCGCAGACACACTTGTGCACTCACAGATGCCGATGCCTTGTAAGTGTTCTATCACTTTCTTTATCAGAGGGTATTGCACGTAAGGAGGATTCGGCACTGTAATACTCTCCGCCCCCTCACTGGTATGCAGTTTAATGGGCTGGTAGTCGAATACCGAGAAACTCACTGACCCTTGGTCGCCAATCAGTTCGATACGGTCTTCACGTGCCGACTCATGGGCAACGAAACACCATGAGCCACTGCCAGGCAGTCCATTCTCAAACTGGAAGCACGCACTCACACTATCCTCCGCCTGATACAGTCCACCACGGTTGGCGCAGATACCACGAGCCTCGATGATGACACCAAAGATATCCTGCAGCAGGTCTAACTGGTGAGGGGCGAGGTCATAGAAATAGCCACCCCCTGCAATATCTGGCTGCAGACGCCATGGCAACGTCTTTGCCTTATCTTCCTCACGGGGTGGGACGGCAAAACGGACATGCACATTAACGACTTTACCTATCTGTCCGCTGTTCACAATATCCTTTACTTTCTGGAAATAAGGAAGGTAGCGACGGTAATAGGCAACGAAACACGGCATCCCCGTTTCCTCACTGACACGGTTGACACGGGCACAGTCCTCATAAGTCGATGCTAATGGTTTCTCGACATAGACTGGTTTGCCAGCTTTCATCGACATGATGGCATACGTCGCATGACTACTGGGAGGAGTGGCGACGTAAATGGCATTGACATCCGGGTCATTGATTAATTTCTGTGCATCGGTATACCATTTAGGAATGCCATGTTTGATAGCATAGGTGCGGGCACGCTCCTCTGTACGGCTCATCACTGCAACGACACTGGAGCCCTCCAC
>Ga0256407_10014360_pt1 | contig 10437 bp, 6 predicted proteins | sample RumenRJG_04DNA_FD_193489 | JGI IMG/M metagenome (GOLD analysis project Ga0256407, IMG submission 193489) | Bovine rumen microbial communities from Lethbridge, Alberta, Canada - RJG_04 | ecosystem: Host-associated > Mammals > Digestive system > Stomach > Rumen | place: Canada: Alberta | collected... | reverse complement strand
GGACCATCGTCGAAGGTCAGATAGACAGCCTTGTCGTGATGGTCCATTCTCCAATAGGCTTTTGGGTAGAGCCAGCGGAGATAGATTGCTGGTTGCTCAATAAACATATCCTATTCCTTATTCTCCAAATGTACCTCCCTTTGACTGGTAAAGGCGCATGTATCCTTCAAACTGCTTCTCCATCTGCTCTGCTTTCTTCGGATTGATGAGATCCTGAACATCAAGCAGTTGTTGCATGATGTAGATGTGGATCATACAGTCTTGCATAGAGTTCCCGAACCAAGTATTGTCGAGCGAGCAATACCAGACGACATACTGGCCTGCTTTTTTCCACAACTGATCCAGAATCGGCTGTGCCTTTTCGTTCTGTCCCGTAAAGGCATAAGCGCGTACGATGTCAAGTGAACCACTCTGATAGTCGTGACGTACATTATAGTCAGGAATCTCCTTCTCGCACTTGGCGAGCACATCCTTTGCCTTCTCCTTCTTACCTTCCTGAGCGAGTGCCAGTGCCAACTGTGCCATCAGACGACGGTGGGTGAAGCACATGCGTGTCACAGTCTCATCGAGATAGATGCCTTGCTGGTCAATACCGCCGAACTTGAACTTGTGCATCACGTTGTCATACGTCTTCTCTGTATCGAAACTCTTGGCACCTGACTTATTCGTCGTAAACGGTGTGATACGGTTGGCAAGACCTTCCTGTACGAAGTTGTCACCGAGATTCATGTAGTTCTCTGAGCCGACGGTGAGGGCTACGTAGATAGGACGGGTCCAGTTACACTGGGCTATCATCTCAAGCATCATCAGGTCATTCTTATAGAGGGCGTTCTTACCCTTGAGAGAGATAACCATCTTATCAGGTATCGTGTCGCTGGCCATCATCATACCACTCTTACGTACAGCCTCCTTGTCGATGGTGACAAAGACAGTATCTGTAGGAATAACGTGGAAATCCTGATGTTTCGAACGTACCCAGTTCTGCAGGATGTTCTTAAGTTCAAATGGCTCGTCACCAAACTGCTTACGGGCCTCTTCAGGATTCTCCTGATAGAGATCCAATACCTGACTCTTCAGCGATGGGTCGATCTGGACATACTCATTCGTGCCTGCGCAGTATTCCAGACGGCTCCAGGTGATAGGTACACTAGGTGAGTCGTAGGCAGGACGTCGCATTTGATCGATGTACCAGTCGGTGGCCAGATAAGAAAGGTTGCACACGCGTGCATCTGTTCTCACACCCTCTGTATCCTGATTGTACCAGAGTGGGAAGGTGTCGTTGTCACCATTGGTGAAGATAATCGGGTTTCCTTTCTCCTGGAGGGTCATCAGATAATTCTGGCCAAAATCACGACAACAGTAACGACCGGAACGATCATGATCGTCCCAAGTCTGAGATGCCATCTGGACAGGTACTGCTAAACATACCAGAGAAACAACAGAGGCAAGGACGACATTCTCCTTCTTGATCTTTCTGTTCAGCCAGTCGATGATGGCAGCCACGCCCATACCGCACCAGATGGCGAAGGCATAGAACGAACCTGCATAGGCATAATCGCGCTCACGGGGCTGCATCGGCGTCTGGTTCAGATAGATGACGATGGCCAGACCTGTCATGAAGAAGAGGAAGAATACCACCCAGAACTGACGGATACCGACAGGATCGTCAACCGTCTTGACCTGTCCGTTCTCCGTGATGGAGCGTTTCCTCGTGTACCACGCCTGCCAGAACAAGCCTATCAGACCCAGCAACAAGGGCAGACAATAGAAGACGTTATGTCCCTTGTTCTCCTTGAGGTCATCAGGTAGAAGATCCTGATCGCCAAGACGTGCATTGTCGATGAACGGGATACCTGAGAGCCAGTTGCCATGTTCCAGTTCTCCATTACCTTGAATATCATTCTGGCGTCCTGCAAAGTTCCACATGAAATAACGCCAGTACATGAAGTTACATTGGTATGAAAGGAAGAAACGGATGTTCTCAAGTTGTGAAGGCATCTTCACCGTCATCGGCTCACCACAACGGTCGTAAGGAACCTCAGAACCGTCAACACCACCCATCCATGACTCATAAGCGGCAGCATGACCAGCATCATACATGCGTGGGAAGATCATGTTCTGGGCATATTTGTATTCGTCTTTGGTGCGGACCACAAAGTAAGAGTCCTTTTCGTTTGCCGAGGCTTTCTCCTTACGCTGATAGACGGGCTTGCCTTTCGACATGACTGGACGACAGTACTGACCATCGGTTTCAAGGGCAACTTGTGAAGTGTAGGCCTGTCCGTAGAGAAGAGGACGATAGCCATACTGGTCGCGACCCAGGTAATCACCAAGGGTGAAGATGTCCTCAGGTGAGTTCTGGTCCATCGGTGGATTGGCTGAAGAACGGATGACAATCAGGGCATAACTTGAATAGCCGATCATCAACATCAGCATACAGAGCAACATCGTGTTCTTGATACGGGCTGTGATAAGCGGCTGCTTCTCCTTCTTCAGGTTCAGAACAAACCAGAGGACGCCCAGTACAATCATGCCGATGATAAAGGCTGACCATCCAAAACCGTAGAATGGGATGCCAAGCATACCTACTGAGAGTAGGAATGCGATATTCTGAATCTTCTGTCCGTGACGTTGTGTCTGGGTCTCGTAGACAGCCCAGATCACACAGGTGATCAGCAGGAAGATATAGATGATCTCACCTGTATTGAAGGGCATGCCTAAACTGTTGACAAAGAACAGTTCAAACCAACCTCCAACGGTAATAATACCTGGAACGACACCATAGAGTACACCTGCCAGGATGAGAATAGAGATACCCAAGGCAATCAGCGATCCTTTCAGGTTGGCATCTGGGAAACGACGATAATAATAGACCAGTACGATGGCGGGCACACAAAGGAGATTCAACAGGTGAACACCAATAGAGAGTCCTGTCATATACATGATCAGTACCAGCCAACGGTCAGAATGAGGCTCGTCTGCATGATCCTCCCATTTCAGGATCAGCCAGAATACCACTGCCGTAAAAGCAGAGGAATAGGCATAGACCTCACCCTCGACAGCAGAGAACCAGAAGGTGTCGCTGAAGGTATAGATGAGGGCTCCCACCAGACCGGATGCCTCGATGGCAATCGTCTTGGGGAGTGTCAGTTCATTCCAATCGCTGATAAGCAACTTCCGCGTGAGGTGTGTGATACTCCAGAATAAGAACAGAATACACGTCGCCGAAAGCAGCGCACTCATCATGTTGACCATCCTGGCTACCTGTGTGGGATCGCTTGTAAACTGCGAGAACAGATTGGCTGTCAGCATGAAGAACGGTGCCCCGGGGGGGTGACCGATTTCCAGTTTGTAACCTGTTGTAATAAACTCCGGACAGTCCCAGAAACTGGCTGTCGGCTCAATCGTAGAACAATAGACAATAGCGGCTATGAGAAAAGACAGCCAACCGAGTATATTGTCCACCAATTTGAATTGTTTCATCTAAAGAAATATATTATCTAACGTTAAAATCCAAATGTCGCATGCAAAGGTACGAAAAAGAAGTGTCATATAAACAAACCAGCACCGTAAATTAAGATTATATAACGGAATAATTTTCCTAAGGTGATGGCAATGAAAGTGATGATAATATTGGAACGCATCAATCCCAGGGCGATGGTGATGGCACTACCTAAGATCGGAAGGAATGCAAAGAATCCCATCCAAGCGCCATAACCTGCTAAGAAACGATGCGCCTTGTCAAGATCTTTTTTCTTTACATGCAGATATTTCTCTATCCATTCCATCTTTCCCATCCTGCCGATGCCGTAGTTCACCACACTGCCCATGACGTTTCCGATGGTGCCGTAGATCATCAGTTGCCAGGGGTCTAGTCCTGTCGCCATGAGTCCGACTAATACCGCCTCACTGGAGAAAGGAAAGAAACTGCCAGCCAGAAAAGCCGCCAGCAACATCCCCCAATAGCCATACTGGGTTAGAAATGAAATGATGAAATCCATAGGTTATAGCCTGTGAAAAGTAGAGTGACTGTCAGTGTGACGATAAACAGGATGTTCGTAAATCTGGAGTGGGTGAGTGCAAAGAAATGGGCTATCATCGGACTGACCACGAGGATCAGAACATGTATCACCATATCATAGCACTGTGGCTCGACCAGCACCAGAAACAATGAATAGGCTGCAGTCGTGATAAGACTATAGTAGATCTCACGCACACGGATCGTATCCTTGTAGCTGTTTGCCAGAAAATGGAAACTGCCAATAACCATCAGGAGTACGAGGAATCCCAGGAATACCCACTCAGTCATGTTAAGCACCGAGTAATCCGGGAGTGACATGATGTCAAGAAGAGGTCTCAGGTGGTTGGTCAGATGTGCCAGACAGTCTTCACCCTGTAAGACAAAGAATGGCAGACAAAGCCAATAGGGCGTAATCAGTCCTATCAGCGAGGCAAAGAAGGTGCGCCACGACAGTGAGAAAATGAACCATGCCATCATGAGCCAGAAGATGGGCAGGTAATAGAGCACTTGAATCTGTGCAAGACTGCCGGCACCTAAAAAGAAGAATGTATAGAACGTCCATCCTACGGCACCTTTGTCCTGATAACAATGCCAGAGCAGGAACAGGGAGATGACTGCTCCCATCTGCATGATGGCCGATGAGCGTGAGGCAAAAAGAAACACTGCAGCACAGGTGAGGACGAGATAGGCACTCGATACCAGACGGCTGTAGATGCGGATGAGCATGTTCTCTTTGTTGAGCATCATCATCATCCATGCAGACATCACAAAGCAGCCAAACTGTATCCACCACTGCTGGGTCACCAGACCCGCCAGGAGCCAGATACAGATACTATAGAAGGCCGTTATAGGTAAAGTATGACGGCTCTCTGCGATGCGATTTTGGAAGCGTTTGCTCATAGATCAGCACCGATGTCGCGACGGAAGTACTTATCGGTAAACTGTATCTTCTGTGCCTCCTCGAATGACTTCTGCAGAGCCTCGGCCTTGTCCTTTCCATAAGAAGAGACGGCAATCACACGACCACCGGCAGTCACCACCTCACCATCTTTCAGGGCTGTGCCGCTATGGAACACGATGCTGCCCTCCACCTGGTCGATACCTGTGATGGGATAGCCCTTCTTGTAAGCCTGAGGATAACCACCGCTCACCATCATCACACAGACGGCAGAACGGGGATCGAACTCAATGGCGCGCTTGTCAAGGTCACCTGCTGCCACACCCTCGAAGAGATCCACGATATCACTCTTCAGACGGAGCATCACACTCTCGGTCTCGGGATCACCCATACGACAGTTGTACTCAATGACCATCGGCTCTCCCTTCACGTTAATCAGTCCGAAGAAGATGAAACCCTTATAGTCGATGTTCTCGGCTGCCAGTCCCTCTACAGTAGGACGAATGATGCGATCCTCCACCTTCTGCATCCACTCTTTGGTGGCAAAAGGCACTGGGGTCACACTACCCATACCGCCTGTATTCAGACCTGTATCGTGTTCGCCGATACGCTTGTAGTCTTTGGCTTCTGGCAGAATCTTATAGTGCTGACCATCAGTGAGTACGAAGACGGAGCACTCGATACCACTCAGGAACTCCTCGATTACCACCTGCGATGAGGCATTGCCGAACATACCGCCCAGCATCTCTTTCAATTCTTTCTTGGCTTCTTCGAGGGTAGGGAGGATCAGTACACCCTTACCGGCACAGAGACCATCGGCCTTCAGCACGTAGGGAGCCTCCAGAGTCTCCAGGAACTTCAGACCTTCTTCCAGGTGCTCACCATCGAACGTTTGATAGCGGGCTGTGGGGATGTTGTGACGCTGCATGAAACCCTTGGCGAAATCCTTGGAACCTTCGAGTACGGCGCCTGCCTTCGAGGGGCCGATCACTGGCACGTCCTTCGTACGGGCGTCTGCCTTCAGTTCGTCGTAGATGCCTTTTACCAGAGGATCCTCAGGACCAACCACCACCATGTTGATACCCTTTTCTACGACGAAGGCCTTGATAGCCTCGAAGTCATCAGCCTTCATGGCGACATTCTCGCCACAGTTACCTGTACCGGCATTGCCTGGGGCAATATACAGTTTCTCACACTTGTTGCTCTGAGCAATCTTCCAAGCCAGGGCGTGCTCACGTCCGCCACTTCCTAACAATAGAATCTTCATATCCTTATTTTAAATAATCTTCGAAATATTGTGTAATTCTCTCATGCAGATGCACAGAGGCATGTCCGCGCATGTTATGCTCTTCACCAGGATAGGCGAAGAAATCGGGTTGGGTGCCGGCTTTGATACAGGCATCAAGGAACGATAGACAGTGTTGCGGCACGACAGTCGGATCGTTGTAGCCGGTGATGATCTGTAACTTACCCTTCAGATTCTTGGCCTTGCTGATGAGGCTGCTCTTAGCGTAACCCTCAGGATTATCCTCAGGCGTTCCCATATAACGCTCCCCATACATCACCTCATACCATTTCCAGTCGATCACAGGTCCTCCTGCCACGCCGACCTTGAATACATCGGGATAGTTGGTCATCAGCGAGATCGTCATGAATCCGCCGAAACTCCAGCCATGAACACCCAGACGGTCCATATCCACATAAGGCTGTTTCCTCAGATATTCCACACCTTTCATCTGGTCTTGCATCTCAATCTGACCCAACTGATGGAAGGTAGCCTGTTCAAAGTCACGACCTCTGTTTTCCGAGCCACGGTTGTCCAATATGAACACGATGTAGCCTTTCTGTGCCATATAGGTCTCCCATGAGCGACTCGCCCAGTGCCATGAGGCATCCACATTATGGGCATGAGGCCCACCATAGACATAGATGATAGTGGGGTATTTCTTGTTGGGATCAAAGTCGTGTGGCTTCACCATCCTGTAATATAAGTCAGTGATGCCATCTGCTGCTGTGATGTAGCCGCTGGTGTAGATCGGCTGCTGATAGTCCTTCCAGGGATCCTCAGCATCCAACAACTCTGTCACTTTGCCCCAGCCGTTCGTATTGATAACGTCAATGATGCGCGGCTTATTGAAAGATGAGAGCTTCAGGGCCACCATCTGTCCTGATACTGATGGCTGGGCGCTTTGTACCACGCCAATACCTTTACCCATCGGTCTGCGCTCGCCATTATTGACATTAACGGAATACAGATGGCTGTTTATCGGGTAAGATTCGTTGCCTAGTATCAATATGCTCTTCGTCTTGGTGTTGAAGCCTACTACATCAAGCACCACCCATTTGCCGCTGGTCAGCTGTTTCAGTTCCTTGCCGTTCTTGTCGAAGAGGTACAGGTGGTTGTAGCCGTCCTTCTGGCTCTGCATCACAAACTTCGATGCGTCCCAAGGTAAGAACTGTATAGGGTTCAGGGGCTCCACGTATTTGTCGGAAGTCTCACGATACAGTTCGCCTGTCTTCTGCCCCGTTGCAGCGTCGTAGGATACCAGTCGGCAGTCGTTCTGTTGACGGTTCAACTCAAACATATAGACCGTCTTGTTATCAGGACTCCAACTGATGTTGGTGAAATAGCGGTCAGTAGGATCGCCAGCCTGCAGATAGATGGTCTTGTCTGCCTTCAGGTCATAGACCCCCACCGTCACCTTGTGACTGGTCATACCTGCCATCGGGTATTTGTCGGGCTCGTAGGTCGCCTCGCGTGGGAAGATGTCAACCTGCGGGTAGTCTGTCACCATGCTCTGGTCCATACGGTAGAAAGCCAGTTTGCTGCCATCAGGACTCCAGAAGGTACCTTTATTGATACCGAACTCATTACGATGTACGGCCTGTCCATAGACGATCTCCCGACTGCCATCGGTGGATAACTGGTGCTTCTTGCCTTGACCGTCAACCACAAAAAGTTGGTGATCCTCCACGTAGGCAGTGGCTCGTGATGTGGCGTTCCAGTCGTTGGCCTGCTGTCCGGAGATACTGTCCTGCCAGACGACCTTCTTTTCCTTGAAGTCAATGAGGATAAACGCTTTCCTGTTGCCGACAGCCACAATAGGCTTGTCAGGGTAGGGGAACGAGGCGTTCATCAGGTGGCGCACGTATTTCTCGTCGTCACTGCCTGCCCATTTGTTGATGTCATCGAGTGTGAACAGACTTGACTTCTTACCTGTCTTAGCATCGATGGTAAAGCATTCCTCGACATCAGTCTGGATCAGTTGCTCGCCCCACCAGGTCAGCCACATGTTCTGAGGACGCAGGTTGGCATAGTTGGTACCGCCAAAGTTCAGATCCTCAAGGGTGAAAAGCTTATTCTGTGCACTCATTGCTGTGGAGACTAACATGGCTATTGTGGCCAGTATAAGTTTAATCTTCATCATCGTCAAATCTCTTTTTCCTGTCGAAGCCTTTTTTTCCGAATTCTCTTTTTCCACCACGTTTAAAGTCCTTCCGGTTTTTATCCCGGCTGAATTCCTTACGGTCTTTGCGATCCTTGCCGCTGCGATCGAAACTCTCATGTCCGCCACGATTCTTGTTCAACTCGTGCTTGTGGAAAGTAAACGAACGGATGTCCGCTTCCTCGTTCTGCTCCGTCTCCTCCAGACGCTGTTTGAATTCGCGGTTCTTCTTGAAACGGTGCTTCTCTGCCATCTGGCGCTTCTCTTCCTCCGTCTTCACGATACCGCCTTCCGAACGGAAATCCTTCAGTTTGCCGTCAAACATCTGGTATTTGCGGAACTCACATTCCAGCGAACCGTTATAGAGCGGATATTTGATGCTGGGCTTCAGACCGATTTGGTCGAAGCACTCCTCACGATAGGAGAGCACCCAGGCGTCATTGCCCTTGAACTGGTGCTTCAAGCGTTCACCGATCATCTTGTAGGTGCCAAGAAGGTCGGGTGTCGAGATACGCTCACCATAAGGCGGATTGGTGATGATGATGCTCTTCTCCGTAGGCTGTGTAAAATCCTTGAAGTCCTGTTGCTTGATGGTGATATCGCTGGAGAGACCGGCAGCCTTCACATTGAGCAGCGCCGTATTCACAGCCTTGATATCCACATCATAGCCGTAGATGTGATGCTTGAACTCCCGTTCCTGACTCTCGTCGTTGTAGATGTTGTCGAAGAGTTCGGCATCGAAGTCCGGCCATTTCTCAAACGCATATTCGTGACGGAACAGGCCGGGAGCCATGTTCTTGGCAATCAGGGCGGCCTCGATCAGCAGTGTACCCGATCCGCACATCGGGTCGATGAAGTCCGTGTCACCCTTCCAACCTGACATCAGGATCATACCTGCTGCCAGCACCTCGTTCAGGGGAGCCTCTACGCTCTCCTGTCTGTAACCACGACGGTGCAGCGACTCACCACTGGAGTCCAGACTGAGCGTACACTGGTCTTCTGCGATATGCATGTTCAGACGGATGTCCGGGTTGGCCACCGAGATGTTCGGACGCTTGCCGGTCGTCTCACGGAGTTGGTCGACAATGGCGTCTTTTACCTTGTAAGATACAAACTTCGAATGGCGGAATTCTTCGGAAAAGACCACCGAGTCAACGGCAAAGGTCTTGTCTTGTCCGATATATTGTGACCATTCTATCTTCTTGATTTCATCATAAACGTCATCTGCACTCTTTGCCTTGAAGTGGCGGATGGGTTTTAATATCCTGATGGCTGTGTGCAACTGGAAGTTGGCACGATACATCATTTCCTTATCACCTGTAAACGATACCATTCGTCTACCGATCTTCACATCTTTAGCCCCCATTTGGGTCAGCTCCTTCGCCAGTACAGGTTCCAGTCCCATAAACGTCTTGGCGATCAATTCAAAATTCTGTTCCATTTTATTGTTGCTAATTGAGCAATTTGCGGAATTGCGTGTGCAAAGTTAATGGAAGTCGGGCGAAAAAACAAATATTTCGCAAAAAAATATGCGCTTTTTTGTGTTATTCCAAATTATTTATTAATTTTGCGCACATCTACTAGTGTGAATTATGGTGAATCTTCTCATATCATCCCCTCAGACAAACATCTTCGTCCTCGTTTTCTGGACGTTGGCTGTAGCCGTTGTATTATTCCTTTTCGTTGCGATCTTCGTTCAACGTAAGAAAGGTAAGCACTTGGTGGAAGAGCTGCTGGAATTGGAGAAAATCAGGAAAAGCAATACCGAGTTCGAGTTTGTGCTCAAGGCCATGAAGATTGCTGTGTGGCGGTATGATGCCACTGATCAGAGTTTTGCCTATGAGAACGACTTCCGTGAGGGCATGAATAACTATGTGATCAAGGATGGCGAGGTCTTTACGGATACGCTTTCTTCGATCAGTCCTGCTGATGTGGAGCGTGTCAGTAAGTCTTTCAGTGATATCGTGGAGGGACGGACGGACTTCTATCATGAGGAATATCAGGTGAACAACCAGTCGGCGGGCAACTCCTATTGGGAGGAGAGTTTTGCGACCATCGTGGAACGTGACGAG
>Ga0256407_10014355_pt1 | contig 10439 bp, 6 predicted proteins | sample RumenRJG_04DNA_FD_193489 | JGI IMG/M metagenome (GOLD analysis project Ga0256407, IMG submission 193489) | Bovine rumen microbial communities from Lethbridge, Alberta, Canada - RJG_04 | ecosystem: Host-associated > Mammals > Digestive system > Stomach > Rumen | place: Canada: Alberta | collected... | reverse complement strand
GATTATTTTTTAAAGGTTTGAAATTAGCAAAAAAAATAAAAAATAATTTTGAAATTTCCGAAATATATTTTGAAATGTCTTCATATTACGATATGTATTATGTGATATGTAACAAACAAAATGTTACTGAAGATGTACATATAAACACAATGATAAAATTATTAAAAAAATCAATAGAATATAATAGTGATAATGTTGCATCGGTTAACAGATTAAAAGAAATAAAAAAGGAATACAATTTATAGATGAAAGTTTCGCTTGTAAAATGTCCAGTTTGGGGAACAAGAGAACCACCTTTGGCATTGGCACAATTATCGGGAGATTTAAAAACTGTCGGTATAGAGGTTAAATCTTTTGATTTAAATAATTATTTATATAAACACAGAGATACAAGTTTTACTAATTTGTGGGCTTGGGAACAGGTTTCTTTTTGGAATCAGAAAGAAAAAGTTTTTGAGTTTTTTGATTCAATCAAATCAAAATTGGAAGATTACGTGGATTACATCTTAGAAAAGGATCCTAAAATAGTCGGCTTTTCTTTGGAATCTTCATCATACTATTCAACAATTTATGTCAGTGATTTAATAAAAAAAAGAAATAAAGAAATCAAAATATTTTTTGGCGGTCAATTATACTACGACAAAAGAAATATAGAAAGATCATTTAACGATTCCAAAGTGGACTATATATTGTTAGGAGAGGGAGATATTACAGTTGCTGAGCTTGTAAAAATAATATATCAAAACGGGAATATAAATAGTTGTGACGGTTTATGTTATAAAGACGGAGACCAAACAATATTTACCAAACCGAGACAGATGTTGAAAAATTTGGATAATCTTCCTTATTTGGATTTTACCGATATGAGTTTGGACGATTATGATGATAATGAACATTTACCTTTACAAACTTCAAGAGGTTGTGTTTGGGCATGTAAGTTTTGCAGTACTCATTCTTTTTGGCCGGGATACAGGCAAATGTGTGCCGAAAGAATACATCAGGAAATTTGTTATCATAAAATAAAATATCCGTTGGCAGGACATATAGATTTTCAGGATTTGGAATTTAATGCCGATGTTAACAGATTAAAAGAATTTTGCGAGTTGTTAATAAAATATCCTCCTTTCGGCAGTAAACAATTTTGGTTATCCAATGCAATTGTTAATCCTTTAATGACAAAAGATATTTTGGCGTTGGTGAAAGAGTCGGGTTGTAAAAAATTGATATTTGGTATAGAATCCGGTTCGCAAAGAGTTTTGGATATGTTTGGAAAAAAGTATAAAGTTCAAGATGCCAAACGAATTATAAAAGATGCTTATGATGTAGGTTTAAAAGTTACTACAAATTTTATGTTCGGTTTTCCGGGGGAAACGGAAGAAGATTTTGAAGAAACATTAGATTTTGTTAAAGAAGTCGGAAAATATATTGAAAGAGTATATCCGTCAAGAACTTATTTTGCTATGGAAGAATTCAGTTATATTTACGATCATCCGGATGAATTTAATATACAAACTCCGTTTAATCATCATTTGTATTGGCAAACGAAAGACGGCAAAAATACTTTCCCGGTACGATTAAAAAGATGTCAAAGATTTGAACAGGTGTGCAAAGATTATTCTGTTAATGTAGATTGCGGAGTAAAAACAAATGTTTTAATGGATGAGTATTTTAATTTGGGGTTTTATTATGACCATGAAAAACAATATGATAAAGCATTAGATTGTTTTTCAAAATATTTGAAACTTGATAGTCAAAACGAAATAGTAAAAAAAAGATATAACGAAATAATGGAAATGAATAAAAATGACTAAAATTGATGAGTTAGTAGAATTATCTAAGCGATATTGTAAAGAAAATAATTATGAAGAAGCATTATATAGTTTGAATTCTGCTTTGGTAATGGATAGTTCTAGAGCAGATATTTTTTTTGAAATAGGGAAAGTGAATTTCATTATTGGAAATTTTACAAATTCTCAAAAATTTTTAGAAAAAGCTATTTTTGTCGATACCGGTTATTTATATGCATATGATTTGTTGATAAAAATATATAATCAAAACAATGATTATAATTCTTTAAATGTTTTATTCAACAAATTATTATCTTTTTTTCAAAATAAAAAATATGTTGATTATATAGAACTTGTTTTTATTATGTTTTCTATTGGAGAGTATATAAACAAATATGAGAATATCATAGAAATAATAAAAAATAATATTAAAGATATTAATAAATGTTCAGATGAACAAAAACAAAAATTTATACTATTAATTTCTAACATATATTACAAAAAAGGATATACAAAAAAATCTTTAATATATAAATATAAATATTTATCTTATGATAAAACAAATATAGAAATAATTACGGATATTATAAAAGATTATATTGCATTAAACAGAATAAAAAAAGCATACAATCTTTTGAAGTTTTATTTAATGGATAAAAAATTTTCTATAAATGAATATAAAATATGGGAACAACTTATCATAATATTAGAAAAAGATAAAAATATCATAAATAAAGAAGATTTAAAATCTTTCTTGGATATAATACCTACATGTTTTATAAAGTTTCGAAATATTTTATTAAACGAATTGGAAATAATTGATAATAAATTTAATTTGTTATCAAAACCAAGAACATTTGTTGTTACTTTGACAAGTAGTTGTAATATCAGATGCATAATGTGTAGAGCTCATAGGTATCCTTGGCAACTTCCTGAAAAAACCAAAAATGAATTGTTAGAATTAATGCCATATTTATCATCTGTAGTTTGGTTAGGGGGAGAAGTATTTTTATATAAGTATTTTGATGAATTATTTGATGCAGCTTGTAAGAATAATGTTTCTCAAGAAATTATTACAAATGCAATGTTATTAAATGAAGATATAATAATAAAATTACTTAAAAATGATGTAAATTTAGCTATATCGGTTGATGGTATTACAAAAGAAGTTTTTGAACATATTAGAGTTGGTGCCAGTTTTGAGAAACTGATAGAAAATTTAGAATTAATAAAATTTTATAAGAAAAAATTAAATTCATATAAACATTATAGAATGAATTCTTTAATATTCAGATCTAATTATAAACAGATTGAAGATTTTGTTGAATTTGCCCATAAGTATGAATTTAATAATTTGTTTATAAACGGTATTTCAAGTGATTTTTTTTCACAAGAGAATATTTTTTATTATTATAAAGATGATGAAGCAATAGATTATTTGGATTCGGTAAGAGACAAAATAAGAAAAAAAGCTAATGATTATGGAATTGAATTGCATAATACTATTCCTACAAAAGAATTTTTAAATTTAAGTAAAGTTGCCGGTAGAGATAACAGAGAACAAATAAAAAATTTGGATTGGATAAATAAATTTGATGATAATTTAAGTAATTGTAGTGGTTCTAAATTTTGTTTAGTACCATGGAAGAAATTAATGATAGATAGAGATGGTTATGTAAGACCGGATTGTTTTTGTAGAGAGGAAAGACCTATAGGAAATATACTAAATAATAGTTTGTTTGATATATGGAATTCAAAGCAAATGATGTTATACAGGAAAGTTTGTTTGTCAAAAAATAACTTAGATAACCTTTGTCAAATAGATTGTTTAGACGGAAGGATAGAGGATGCATATAGAAAATGAAGTTAAATTTTAAAAGTTTAGAAAATATTGTTTTTTTATGTAATGAATATATTGTTAAAAAACAATATAACGAGGCTTTTGAATTGCTTAATAAATTCAAAAAAGAGAACGGATCAAGTTTAAGACTTAATTTTGAATTAGGTAAGATTTTGTTTTTGAAAGCGGAAAATGTTGAATCTATAAAATACTTAAAATCTTGTTTAAATGATGATAATTTAAAGGTTAATGTATTGGATTTATTAGCAAAAAATTATAAAGCAATTAATGATGAACAGAATTTTTTATCATGTTGTGAGGAAATAATAAAAAAAGATAAATATTCAATTAATGCATATCAAGAAATTGTTAATTTTTATTTTTATAACAAAAAAGATTATAAAAAAACCCTATTTTTTATTGAAAGATTTTTTGAATCAAAAAAAGAAAATATAAGTTTTAAAATCATAGAATTGGAATCGTATTTGTTAATACATAATATGGATGTTTTTAAGATTAAACTCAAAAATATTATTCCTTTTATTAGTATGGAGAATATAGATGAATTTATTGAGTTGGCAAAATTTTTCATTTATAACAATCAATATGTTTTAGCTATAGATTTTATATATGAAATGAAAAAAGTTTGTGCCGATTATGATTTCAATAAATCTTTCTTTAATAATTTTCAATATGATTTTGCTAAATATTTCAAACAAATAAGAGCTTTAGATAATGATGTTGAAAAATTATTCATCTCTTTTTTTAACAAAATACCTGTAGAATGTGTGAAAATAAAAAATATGATATTGAATGAATTGGAAATATATCGTAAACAAATAAAGCTTCTTTCAAAACCGAGATCGATTACTGTAGTTCTGACAAATAAGTGTAATTTAAAATGTAAAATGTGTTATGTATGGAAAAATATTTGGAGTATGACAGATAAACATATAGATGAAATAAAAAGAATAATGCCTTACTTGGAATATATTACATGGCATGGTGGAGAAGTTTTTTTACATAATAGATTTTTAGAATTGTTTGATTTTGCTCAAGAGTGTAATATTCAACAAGAAGTTATAACAAACGGATTATTATTGAATGATAAAATAATAAAAAAAATGGTAGATTTCGGAATACAACTTACCATATCAATAGATGGTATTAACAAAGATACCTATGAAAAAATTAGAATGGGCGCAAGTTTTGAAAAATTACAAAATAACTTGATGCTTATACAACAGTATAGACAAAAAAAAGAATCAAATACTTTTAGAATTAGAATGAATACGATTTTATCAAGAGATAATTATTTGGATTTATTAAGTTTTATAGAATTTGCTCACGAATATAATATTAATGAAATTTATTTCTTCCCGTTAATTTATAATATTAATGAAAATATAGAGTTAAATAAATTTGTGGATTTATATACTCCGGTTATTGAATACATTGATAAAAATAAGAATAAAATTTCTAATCGTGCTAAACAATATAATATAAATATAATAAATACTGTTCCAAGTTTGGCTGTTTTTAATGGCAAAATAAAAAGTAAATACGATGAAAAATTATTAATAGTTGGCAATGAATCTGATTGTGGAATAGATGTTCAAAGTGAAAAAATGATAAATTATGATAAAGATGTTAAAAATAACAATAATAGACAAGTTATATGTACTGTTCCTTGGCAGAGACTTAGATTGGACAGAATAATTAGACCTCATTGTTTTTGTAGAGGAGATGTAAATGTTTCTATTATGAATGATGATTTTGATATAGATAAACTTTGGAATTGTGATAGTATGCAAGCATATAGGAAAATGATTATAAATAATGATTTTAAAGAATATTGTAATCCTTCTTGTGCTTTTGGGGTTATACCGCAAGAACAATATAATGGGGTTGTTTTATAATAATGATAAACGATTTTGAACAAGCAAAAAAGTTTGTTGAAGAAAAAAAATATTGTGAAGCAATGAACTTATTTTTAAAAATTAAAAAAGTTTCATTGCATGATAGTTCTTTGGATTTTGAAATTGGAAAGTTGGATTTTTTAATGAATAATTATGAAGATGCCATAAAAATGTTTAAAAATATTTTAAAAATACAATTTGATTATAATACGGCAATTCTTTTGGCAAAGTCATATAGAGAAGTAAATAAATTTAAAAATGCTATTAAGTCTTTGTTGTATGTTAAAAAACAAAAAATTTCAGTTCAACAGGATAAAGAAGTAAATGATTTGATAATTTCTTTTATGTGTCATTTTAATCATAAGGAATTAGCTGTTAAATTTATGAAAAAAATTGATAACAAAAATACTTCATATGATATTGACAATTTATATAATGATTGTCTTGGTGATATGACACAAAAAAATATTAAAGGTCTTTCTTTACAACAATATGGCAAAATTATAAATGATATTGATGATGCTAAATTAAAAAATGCAATTTTAAATGAATATGAAATTTATAATAAAAAAACAACTCTCTTGTCAAAACCGAGAAGACTTAGAATTCTTTTAACCAATCTTTGCAATTTGAAATGTAGAATGTGTGAAGTTGTTAAAAATAATAAACAACAAATTTCAAATGACAAAATGAATGAGATTGTTAAACTTTTTCCTTATTTGGAAGATATAATTTGGATGGGCGGTGAGGTTTTTTTGTATCCCGGATTTATGGATTTAGTTGAAAAAGCAAGTCAATTTAATATAAGACAATCATTATCAACTAATGGTATCTTACTTAATAATGAAATAGTAAAAAAATTATGTGATTGTAATGTCGATATGACTTTCTCTATAGATAGTATCAATAAAGAGACATATGAGTATATAAGATATGGAGCAGATTTTAATAAATTAATAGAAAATATTAAATTGGTAAATTTATACAATAAAAATAAAATGGTTCTTACGATGCATTATGTTATTTCTAAATATAATTGTGAAGAAGATTTAATGAATGTTGTTAGTTTTGCAAAAAAATATAGTTTTTATAAATTGGTATTTATTATTGATACTTTTGCAGATTCGGATACATACAATTATATAGTTGAAAAATATAATAAAATAAAAAAAGAATTGTATATTAAAAGTGTTGAGGCTGGGATTAATTTGATATCTCATGTACCCGAATTAAAAAAAATAAAAAACACTGATAATGTTTGTATAAAAGATAATAATAAAGAAAGTGTTATAAGAAACAAGACTGGTGAAGTAAATAATTGTAATATTTTAGAATCTCAAGAATCTCAAGCAAATATTCCATATTGTTTTTTACCATGGAAAATGATTACAATAGATGCGAATGGTATAACAAGAGCAGATTGTTTTTGCCCGGAATTAGGTAATTATGAAAATGAAAGTATATTAGATATATGGAATAATAATGCTTTTGTTAATTTGAGAAAAAATATTCTTTTGAATAATAAAGTTTGTAATGCAACTTGTTACAACAGTAATAGAAAATTTTATTAAGAGATTAAATATGTTGAAAACTTATGAGTTGTTTGAACAGGCAAAGAAAGAAGTTTCTGAAAATAATTTAAATTTGGCAATAGATTATTTTGAAAAGTGTTTAAAAGATGAAAATTTTGTCATATCTTCTTCTTTTGAGTTGGCAAAAATTTATTTTGAACAACAAAACTATGAAAAAGTAATATCTTTCCTGCAAAAAGTAATAAAAGCACCAACAATAAAATCCGAAATGTTAAACGAAGCATATATGATGTTATTAAAAGTTTCTAAGTTTCAAAATAATAAATCACAAAGATTTGATTTGTTGAGTGATATTTTAAAATTTGATACTAAAGATTATTTTGTTCATGAAGTTTATGATATAACAAATATTTTTTATTCTCAACATTTAAATTTATATGAATATGCCGGAGATATAAAAGAATTGTATAAATGGTTTAATATTATAAAACACTTTCTTCCGCAAAACTCAAAAGATTTATTAAATTTGGTTAGAATAAGTAATTTCTTGGGCGAATATGAGTTCACAAAAGAAATATTGTTTGATAATGTTTTAATGAAGGAAGAAAAAGTTTTATATTATAAAAATGCTCTTTTAAATGAATTTGAAGTTGCGCAGGGGAAAGTTTTATTGCAGTCTCATCCTAGATGTTTTTGGATAAGTTTGAGTAATAAATGTAATTTGAATTGTTTTATGTGTAGAACACATGAACAGAAAGAATGGTTTTTGGATAAAGAAGATATAGAGTATATATATTCTTGTTTTCCTTATTTGGAATATATTGTTTGGTGGGGAGGAGAGCCAACAATTATAAATGGTTTTAAAGAAATTCTGTTGGATTCTTTGAAATATTCAAATATTAAGCATAGAATTATAACCAACGGACAATACTTATCGGATGAACTTGTTGATATTATTTTACAACATGATATAGAAGTTGTTTTTTCAATAGATTATATAGATAAAGAAGAATATGAAAAAGTGAGAAAAGGTGCAAATTTTGACTTGTTAATTAACAATATTAAAAAACTTAGTGGAAGAATAAAAAAAGAATTGCTAAAAATGAATGTAGTTTCAACTATTCAAAATCAAAAAAACAATGATAGAATGATTGATTTTGCAAGACGGTATAATTTTGGTAATGTAAATTTTATACCCATAGGTGGCTGTGGAAATGCTATAAAACCTGCGGTTGAAAAAGATATTATAAAAAAAACCAGCAAAGAGAATAATCTCTTAGTTAACAATGCGATTGAAATTTTTAACGATGAAAGAAAAGTCGATAATGATGATAAAAAAGATTCGAAAAACATAGAAATAAAAAAAGAAAATTGTGAGGTAGAGAATCAGAAAAAAGATGGCAGTGAAAATTTAAAAGAGAGTATTAATAACTCGGTTAAATTTTGTAATGCACCATGGCAACAATTATGTATTGATTATTTGAAGAATATAAGTATAGATCCTTTATGTAATAATTTCTATAACTTAAAAGTTAATTTAAATGATTTTAAATTGAGAGATGTTTGGAATAGTAAACAAATGCAAGAATATAGACGTCATATTATGAACATAAAAAAATGTCATTTGGATTGTCCGAAATTTGGAGAAAATAAGTGAATTTGGAATATATAAAAGATTTGATAAACAACAAAGAGTTTGAACTGGCAGAAACGAAATTGAATGAGATGTTGGCAGACTCTAAAGATAAAAGTATTGTTTTATTTAATTTGGCAATTTTGTATGAATGTCAAAGCAAGCATGATAAAGCCATAACTTTTTATAAAAAAATAATAGATGATAATAATGATAATAAATTGTCTGTGTTATCAAAAATAGAAATGGCAAAAATTTTAAGAAATACAAATAATATTGAGAAAGCTTTGGATGTTTTTTTATCGGTAAAAGATAATTCTTTTGGTAATATAGATTCTGACATTTCACAGTGTCTACATGATATTGTAATTTCTTGTCAAAATTTAAACAGAGATTCTAAGTTTGAGGAAACTATTAGATTATATGATAAATATAATAATTTTATATCTGAAAAAGATTTGTTTTTAAAAAATGTCTTTTTAAATGAATACGAATTAGCCAATAAAAAAACGATATTGAAAAGTAAACCTCGTAGTTTGCATGTGTTTGTAACTAATCAATGCAATCTTTCTTGTATTATGTGTGAAATGCATAAAAAGAAAAGATGGAAAATTGCCGACAGATATATAGAAGAAATATGTGACTTATTTCCCTATTTAAGTCTTCTGACTCTCCAAGGAGGAGAAATTACAATACTACCATATTTTAAAGATATATTGTCGAAAGCTAAGAATTATAAAAATATGAGAGTTTCTATTATTTCTAATTTTCAATTTTCTGATGATGAAATTTTGGATTTATTGGTTGCAAATAATATTTCTCTTACCGTATCGGTCGATAGTGTTCATAAAGAAAAGTATGAACAAATAAGAAAAGGTGCAAATTTTGACTTATTGTTGTCTAATTTACAGAAATTGAATGAAATAAGAAACAAGAAGCAAGATATTAAAAATTTTGATTTACATTTCAATTGTGTGATAATGAATAATAATTATGTCGAACTTGAAGAGTTTGTCAATTTTGCTAGTGAATATAAAGTGAGAGAAATTTCTTTATCTCCCGTAAAACCTTTTGTTGGTGATGTTCATAAATTGTCAACAATATTATTGCCGCTGGAACAGCAAAAAATTATTTTTGAATTGGCAAAGAAAGCAGAACGAAAAGCAAAAGATTTAGGTATCAAAATTAATAATGAAATATTGTCTTTACATAATTTTAGTAATAATGAAACAAAAATTGATAAAGAAAATAATATTGATTATAAACAAAATACGATTAATGTTCAACAAAATAATATTAAAGAAGAATCTAAGAATAATCCTGAAGATAAAAAAGAATTAAAGTGTCATTATCCTTGGTATCAAATGAAAATTGAATATAATGATGTCGAACCTGATTGTAAATGTAAAATGTTAGGAGATTCTTTGACGGAAACAAAGACATTACTTGATATTTGGAATGGCGATATAATGCAGAAATATAGAAAAGTTTTATTGATGAGAGAAAATGAAAATTTTGTTTGTAACAAAGAATGTTTTTTGGATGTAAATACAAAAGAAAAATATAAACCTATTTTAAGTTGGTAAAATTATATGAAAGAAAATAAAGATTTTTATTTACAGGGAACGGATAAAGAAAAAGAACATTTCTCGGGAAACAGAGGTGTATCTTTTGAGTGGAACATAATTTATAAATGTAATTACAGATGTTCATATTGTATATTTGAAG
>Ga0256407_10014354_pt1 | contig 10439 bp, 12 predicted proteins | sample RumenRJG_04DNA_FD_193489 | JGI IMG/M metagenome (GOLD analysis project Ga0256407, IMG submission 193489) | Bovine rumen microbial communities from Lethbridge, Alberta, Canada - RJG_04 | ecosystem: Host-associated > Mammals > Digestive system > Stomach > Rumen | place: Canada: Alberta... | reverse complement strand
TCTTCTGTGCAGTTTTTACCAAATTGTAGATAGTTTAAAAATTCTTTTGTCGGCTTATTCATATCAACGATATTCTAACAAAAAAGACGCCCTATTTGCGTCTTTTTTTCAAAAGTTTTTCCATATGTTTACAATCAGGATAATTCGTACATCCTAAGAAATAGCCATATTTACCTTTCTTTTTGACAAGTTGACCAGTTTCACAATCAGGACATTTTTTAACATATTCAGCTGGTGTGTCCACTGGTTTTTCTTCTTTGACGATATATTTGCAGTGTGGATATCCACTACAAGCGATAAAGACTTTTCCTTTAGCGTCTTTTCTTTCTACTAGAGGTTTGCCACATTCAGGACAGATTTCTCCGGTATAGATGACTTCTTTCTTTTCCTTTTGAACGTATTTACAACTTGGATAATTAGAACAACCAATAAACTGCCCGTTTTTCCCTTCCTTATAAACTAATGGAGCGCCACATTTTGGACATTTTTCTCCAGTAGGAATAGGTTCATCAACATACATCACTTTTTGCACTTTATTAAATTGGTTCATAAATTTATCATAGAACTTAGATAAAATATCTAAAGATGATGAATCTCCCTCGGAAATTTTATCAAGTTTAGTTTCCATGTCAGCGGTATATTTAGCATCGACAATATTTGGGAAATATTTAATTAATACATGTGCGGTCTTTTTGCCTTGATCAGTGACATTTAAAATACCTTTTTCTTCATCAACATATTTTCTCTTTTTTAAAGTAGAAATTGTGGAAGCATAAGTTGAAGGTCTACCAATACCCACTTCTTCCATTAATTTAACGATCTTAGCTTCGCTATATCTACTAGGTGGGGTAGTAAATTTTTGTTCTATTTCCTTTTTAACTAATGTTAATTCGTCATTTACATTAATTGAAGGAAGATTTTTATAATGTTTAGTTTCTTCTTCATCTTTATAGATAATTTCGTAACCCGGGAATAAGGTTCTAGTGAAATCTAATTTGAACTTCACTCCATTAGAAGATAAATGCACCACTAAAGTTTCTTCTTTCTTCCCTTTCATTAAGCTTGCTAAAGTACGATTATAAATTAATTTATAAAGATTGTATTGGTCAGGAGTTAAGAAACTTCTAACTGATTCAGGGGTGCGGTGATTACTTGTTGGTCTAATAGCTTCGTGAGCGTCTTGAGTTAACTCACCAGCCTTAAAAGCTTTTGGTTTACCTAAATATTCTTTGCCGTATGTTTCGATAATATATTTACTAGCGCGTTCAACAAAAATAGGAGCAAGTCTAGTAGAGTCTGTACGCATATAAGTAATTAAACCAACATGTTCTCCATTGACTTGAATACCTTCATATAATGACTGGGCCACTCTTTGAGTTTTATCAGTTTTAAACTTTAATCGTGAGAAGGCTTCTTGCTGCAAGGTAGAGGTCGTAAATGGAACTTTTGATTCCACGGTTTTGACCACTGTTTCTACAGAGTCAACTTTTAATTTATCTTTTAATAAAGATAAAATGTGTTCAGCTTCCTCTTTAGTTTCAATATTTTTTTTACCAGTTTCATCACTAATAAAAGTAAGTTCATATTCTTTATTATTTAATAAAACTGAAGTATTAATTTTCCAATATTCTTCAGGAACGAATTTCTCTATTTCTAGTTCTTGATCATAGACCAACTTTAGGGTTGCAGATTGCACTCTACCAGCGCTTTTAGAATGAATTTTCTTGTTTAATAATGAAGATAATTTAAAACCAATAATACGGTCTAGCATTCTTCTGGTCTCTTGAGAAGCTACTAAATCTAAATCGATAGTTCTTGGAGACTTTAAAGCTTCATTAATCGAGTCTCTAGTAATTTCATGGAATTCTAACCTTTTGTTAGTTTTCACATCTAAATTAAGAACCTGCGCTAAATGCCAGGCAATTGCTTCTCCTTCGCGGTCAGGGTCGGTAGCTAATATGACTTCTTCAGATTCGTCTGCAAGTTTTTTTAAATCATACACTACTTTTCTTTTATCATTATTAATTACGTACGCGGGCGCAAAATTGTTTTCAATATCGATTCCAAGTCCACCTTTACCCTTTGTTGCGAGATCTCGTATGTGTCCATACGAGGCTTTAACGATATAGTCTTCACCTAGATATCGCTTGATTGTTTCACATTTTGTTGGAGATTCGACAATAACTAATTTCATAAGACAGCGCCACAATTATGGTTATTAAAAAGCATAAAGTCAACGGCAAAAATCCTTATATATTTTCTTAAATAAACAATGTTATTTAACTTCACATAATAAAGAATTTCCTCTTTCTGATAAGTAATCAATAACATCTTGAGGTTCGGTCACAACCGGAGCACCTTCTTTAATTAATAAGTCATTTAGTGAATTTTTTATATCCCCATTTGGAATCACCATTAACTGTCTAAATAGCTCTAAGGTATAGTTAGCGGTAATTAAAGTTCCACTAATACGACTAGCCTCTCCAATTAAAGTGCCTTTAGCTAATCCGGCAATTAATCTATTTCTTTGATGAAAATGTTTTTGTTCAGGAGAAACATAGCCGTAATATTCTGAAATTACTAGATGTTTTTTCTTTATTTCTTTATATAATTCCGAATTACAACTTGGATAACAATATTCAATCCCGTTAGCAAGCACTGCGATTGTTCTTCCTCCATTTTCAATTGCGGCTTTATGAGCAATCATATCAATTCCTTTAGCAAGTCCGGAAATGATGTTATATTTCTTACAAACATTAGAAACAATGTAATCAACATTATTTTTTCCTTCTACACTCGCTTTTCTAGCGCCCACGACCGCTAGGTTTTTCTCAACATCAGATAATAAAGAAATATCTCCATAATAAAATAAGACAATTGGAGGATAGCGTATCTGTTTAAGATAGCTTGGGTAATCAGGGTCAAGGATAGTTAAAACATTACACTTAATACTTTTTAAATAGGTATCAGCTTGAGTCTCATCAATAAGATTTTTGTTTAACAATGCCTGAGTTACAGCCAACACATCTCCTTGATAATGGATGGCCATTGCAATTAAAAGATTTCTCGAATTCATAAAAAGTCCCTCTATTATATAAAGAGTGGATTTTTTCGATTTTTTTGCAAAAAAAGTTAAAAAAGTTTTATTTTTTCGATTGTGAGTTCTTTAACTGGGCCATAACTAAAGCGATATAATCCCTTGATTGGACCATACTTTTTTAGCATTTCCATATGTAGTTTAGTGCCATATCCTTTATGTTTAGCAATTTGGTAGTCAGGATATTTCTTATCTAGTTCATAACAAATATGATCTCGAGTAACTTTAGCCATAATAGAAGCAGCCGCAATGCACATTGCTTTAGCGTCTCCATGGATAATAGCTTCAAAAGGTAAATCTGTTTGCATTTTTACCGCATCGGTAAGAATCATATCATAACGATGATTAAGTTTATTTAACGCCATTACCATGGCTTTTCTTGAAGCATTTAAAATATTGATTTCATCTATTTCTTCAGCGGACACTTCTGCAACTGCCCAACTAATCGCATTCTCTTTAATTATTTGATAAGCTTCTTCTCTTTGTTTTTCACTTAACTGCTTAGAGTCGTTAATTAAATCACACTTAAAATTTTTAGGGAGAATCACTGCTCCGGCAACGACTGGTCCTAATAGGCAGCCTCTACCAGCTTCATCACATCCAGCGATATATTTTATATCTTTACTATAATATTGTTGTTCGTAATCTAAACTCATTGGGCGTGTTCTAATGATATACGGCCTAATTTACCGTCTTTAAATTCTTTTAAAAGAAGTGAATAGGCTCGTTCATAATCGTTTAATAAGCCTCTTCTTTGACAAATCTCTTGGATAACTATTTCAAAATTTGAAAGGTCCATAACCCCAAATCTTTCTTTTAAGGCTTCTGGATAGAATTTATTTAAGTATTTAATTAAGTAGATAGATAAATCCTCATTAGGTAAGATTTCTTCTCTTATTGAGCCTAAAAGCGCTAAATTGATGGCTTTAGTTTTATCATCATAGTTCATTGGTAAAATCCCTGGAGTGTCTAAAAGAATGAAATCATTATTCACTTTAATAAATTGTTCGCCTCTAGTATATCCAGGTTTATTTTGCACTCCAGCTGCGCTTCTTTTTGCTAAACGATTAATTAAAGAAGATTTACCAACATTAGGGATTCCAATAATCATGGTTTTTAGTGGTTGAGGTTTCATTCCTTTAAGAGCCTCTTTAGCATGCTTTTCAGCACCGAGTTTTTTCACTTCATTAGCAATAATTTGCGTGGATTTTTGCTCATTTAGATTCAAAATTAGTAGCGAATCTACGCTTTTTTTGAAATATTCTTCCCATTTTTTTGTTTCAATAGGATCAGCTAAATCACTTTTAGACAATACAAAAATGCGCTTCTTATTTTGAACTCTCTTTTCAAATTCAGGATTTATAGAGCTAAGCGGGGCTCTAGCATCAAGAATTTCAATTACAATGTCCACCAATTTGATTTTAGCCTCAATTTCATTTAAGGCTTTTTTCATATGTCCTGGAAACCAATGTATTTGACTCATATTAGAATTCATACCTCGGTGCAAATTCATGCATATCAGTATTCTCACCAGTGCCGGAATTAAACGTTACATAGGCATTTAAAGAAATAACTCGACCTTGTAATTCATTAGCGGTTAATTTATTTGGGTTTGTCATATAATCATAAGAATCGGTACTACCTTGCCAATTATCGCCCATCACAAAATACTCATTATTTGCTAAAGCTTTATGGAAAACTCTAGTCTTACCAGCGCTTGAATCTGGAGTGAAATGAGAAGTTCTAAACGTTTTATTAGGCAAAACAAATTCATTAACTGTATATTTAAGTGTCTTATTAACAAACCTAGTTTGTCCGTCTTCATAATAATACGCCTCAAATGTTTGCTCATATTCTTTTTGAGTGGAAGTTAAAACATATTTAGGACTCCCCATTTTTTGAGCAGTAAATGTATAAACATGAGTTTCTGAATCATAAGTCATTTGAATGGTTTCACCAGGAAAACCCCAAACTCTTTTGATTTTAAAATCATTTGACCCACCCCAACCTTGAGGATAATAAGTAACAACAACATCAAATCTATGAAGACTATATACTGATCCTTTGCTAATATCTGCTAGTCCATAGTGATTTCTAAGATGATAGGTTGTACCACCTTCAGAAATAGTGCCTCCTCCAGTTAAGGTTGGCCACATCGAGTGTTGGTTAACCACAATTGGTTGATAATACTTCTTTTTAAAGATAAAGCAACCTGTAATTACGATAGAAATAGCAAGTAAAAAATATAAGATAGGGAAAAACCATGCTTGAAATTTTTCATTATTGTAAAATTTCTTTGTCATGCATTAAATTATACATAGTATACATGCGATATACAAGAAAAAAGGAACCGATTAATCGATTCCTTTTAGTTGCTAGAATTTGAAAATTATAGAACTTCCTTAATACGAGCAGCTTTACCTGAACGTTTACGGATATAAGTGATTTTATTTCTTCTCACTTTACCTTTTCTCATTACTTCAATTCCTGCAATACTTGGAGAATGTAATGGGAAGGTTCTTTCCACACCGATGCCACTGGACATCTTGCGAACGGTAAACGTAGCATTAACACCGCCACCTCTTCTTTGGATAACAACACCTTGGAATACTTGGATTCTGGATTTGTTGCCTTCAATAATACGAACAGAAACTTTGACTTCGTCACCAGATTTGAATTCTGGAAGATCTGTTCTGAGTTGGGATGCGGTAATTTCTTCAACTAATCTGTTGTTCATTTTGTACGCCTCCTATAGATATATGTTCTCTTGGTGTTCATTCTCATTTGACAGCGGAGCACCCGTATCATGTTTAAAACATGCTTGATAATAATACCATAGTGAACACTCATTGCAAGCATTAATTTTATTAATTTGAAGAAAAATATATCCCTGTAAAGTAAAAATGCTTGACACATATAAAAATAAACCTTACTATTAGTAGGCAAAATTTGGAGGAAACAAAAAATGGCAGTTAAAATCAGATTAACAAGAATTGGTAGACATAAAGATCCATTCTTTAGAATCGTCGCCGCTGATAGTAGATACGCAAGAGATGGAAGATACATCGAACAAATCGGTTACTTCGATCCAGAAAAAGGCGTTGAAAATGCGGTTATTGATGAAGAATTAGCATTAAAGTGGTTAGCTTTAGGTGCTACACCATCCGAAACAGTCAAAGCTATGTTCAATAGAAAAGGACTTAACGCTAAAGCTGTTGAAGCCAAAAAAGGAAAATAGTTCTATGGATTACGAAAATATAGTCCATACCTTAATCGACGATATTGTAGAAGATCCAAAATCAATTTTAATTAGAGTCTCTGAAGGAACTACTCCTAAAGATGTGCTCATCATTATTGCAGCGGAAAAAGAAGATACCGCTCGATTAATTGGTCACAAAGGAATTATTGCGAATGCCTTAAGAGAAGTTGTGGGTATTGCGGGTAAAAGTGAAAATAAACGCATCCATATCAAATTTGAGTCATTCGAAGACGAAAAGGTGGATTAATATCCTCCTTTTTCTTATTATAGAAATATGGAATACGTAAGTTTAGGAGTTATCAAGGATTCATTTGGCCTAGATGGCACAATGAAAATTTTTAGTACCACCTCAAATCAAAAGCAAAGATATAAGGAAGGTTCTAAAGTATTTTTGTATAACCCACAAACTCACGAAAGAACTGAATTAAATGTTGTTAAGTTTAGACAAAATGGACCTTTTGATTTTTTAAAGGTAAATGAGTTTAATACACCAGAAGAAATTAAGCTTATTAAAGGATATGAAATTCACGCAATTAAAGACGAAATATCTTTAGAAAAAGGGATGTATTTCTATTCAGATTTAAAAGGTTGCCAAGTTGTAGATAAGGATAACCATTTATTAGGTACAGTCAAAGAAGTAGAGGAGTTTCCTGCTCAGCTTACCCTCAGAGTTAGCAGGACTGGCAATAAAGACTTTTTTGTACCGTTTGTTAAACAGTTTATCAAGTCCGTTGATATTAAAAATAAGCGGATTTTGATTGAAATTATTGAGGGATTGCTATGAAAATTACAATTTTAACTTTATTTCCTGAAATGTTTGATGGGTTTCTAACTAACTCTATTATTAAGCGTGCGATTGCTAAAGAAATAGTCAATATCGAAATCGTAAATATTAGAGATTACACAAAGGATAAAAATCATCGAGTAGACTCTGCACCAGTCGGAGGTGGAGCTGGTTTAATTTTAAAATGTCAACCAGTTGTTGATTCAATTAATGATCATAAAGAAAAAGACTCTAAAATAATTATGCTTTCTCCTAAAGGAAAAACCTATAATCAGACCAAAGCTAAGGAATTAACGAAAGAAAAACACATTATCCTACTATGTGGACATTATGAAGGAATTGATGAACGTGTGAATAAATACATTGATGAATCAATTTCAATAGGAGATTATATCCTTACTGGTGGAGAAATTGGATCTATGGCGATTGCCGATTCAGTTATTAGATTACTTGATGGAGCAATCGCAAAAGAAAGCATTGAGTCTGAATCGTTTGACGAAAACTTATTAGAATATCCTCAATACACTGAACCATACGAATATAATGGTGACAAAGTTCCTGACATTTTATATTCTGGTAATCATCAAGCAATTAATAAATGGAGAAGAAAAAAGTCATTAAATCTCACTAAAGAACTTCGTCCTGATTTGTTCGAAAAAGTTTCTTTATCAAAAAGTGACAAAAAACTATTAGATGAAGATAAAGAAAAAGCAGCTAAGTGGGAACTTGCTGCTATAGAGAAAGGTAAAAAGTTTATTAAATAAACTTATCTCATCCCACCAAATCCTGGTGGCATTCCTGGTGGCATCCTGCCACTTTTTTTGTATTGTTCCATTTGCTTCATCATGTCTTTCATTTGATCATATTTCTTTAAGACACGATTAACATCACTTACTTGTTTACCACATCCATTAGCCACTCTAATCTTTCTAGAATATTGGAAAATAGATGGATTTTGTCTTTCCTCATAAGTCATGGAATTAATGATAATTTCAAAATTACTCATTTCTTTTTCAGCAATTGCTTGTTGTTCAGGAGAAATTTTAGGAATACCTGGAATAAGTTTAAGTAGTCCGCCTAAAGAGCCAAGCTTTTGCACTTGTTTCATTTGCGCAAGCATATCATCTAAGCCAAATTTACCACTCATCATCTTGTTAGCGGCTTTTTTGGCTTCTTTTTCATCTACTTCTTCTTGTACTTTTTCTACAAGAGTCATGACATCACCCATGCCTAAAATGCGGTCAGCCATTCTATCAGCGTGGAAAATATCCAAATCAGAGACTTTTTCACCAACACCAGAGAACTTAATAGGCACTCCAGTCATATGTCTAATGCTTAACGCAGAACCACCACGAGCGTCACCATCTAATTTAGAAATAATGACACCAGTTAACGCTAATAAGTCATTAAAAGCTTTAGCGACATTAACAGCATCTTGACCACTCATTGCATCAACAAGGAGTAAAATCTCATCAGGTTCCACTACTTTTTTAATTTGATTTAGTTCTTCCATTAAGGCTTCATCAATGGCAATTCGACCAGCAGTATCAATAATTAAAACATCGTAATGGTCATTGAACGCCAATTCTTTTGCTTGCTTAGAAATTTCAACTGGGGAAACATCAGTGCCTTTTTTAAATAAAGGAACATCAATAGATTTTGCAATTTGTTCTAATTGATCAATTGCAGCAGGTCGATAAATATCTCCAGCGGCTAATAAGACTTTTTTATGCAGTTTATTTTTCATTAAATAGGCTAATTTACCAGCAGTTGTGGTTTTACCACTACCTTGTAGACCAACAAGTAAAATGACAGTCGGTTTATTAGCTTGATATTTAATTTCATTTTCTCCGCCACCAAGAAGTTCTTCTAATTCATCATGAACAATTTTGGTGATCATCTGGCTTGGATTAAGTTTGGTATAAACTTCTTGTCCGATAGCCTTTTCTTTAACGTTATTGATAAATTCTTTAACAACTTTGTAGTTTACATCAGCTTCTAAAAGAGCCACGCGAATTTCCTTTAACATTTCATCCATATTGGATTCAGTTAAACGGGCTTGTCCACGGAGCTTTTTAAATATTCTAGAAAGCTTTTCAGTTAGATTTTCAAATGCCATAATCTAACTCCTTTTCTATATCTTCAATTTCTTTAATTTCACTTGTATTTAAGGTTTTTGCTTTAAGTTTTGCGCAGATTTTAAGTAATTTTTCTCTTTTATCTAATAGATGAAGATTACTTTCACATTCATCTAATTTTACACATGATTTCTTAAGCGTATCTTCTACTGCTGAACGAGTTATATCTCTAGATTCTGCAATCTCGCTAAGTGAAAGATCAGCAAGAAAATAATCCCCAACTATTTCAATTTGTTTGTGGGTTAAGAAATCTTTATAGATATTAAAGAGTTTCACATATCTAATTGTGCGCTCAATTTTCTCCATTGTTATCTCCTACACATAACCCATAAATATAGCTTTCAAGGTCAAATTCTTTTAAGTCAGTCATCTTTTCACCTAATCCAATAAATCGAACAGGAATACCTAATTCCTCTCTAATTGCGAGTATTATTCCGCCTTTAGAAGTACCATCCATTTTCGTAATAACAACGCCAGTTAAATCACTAACTTCTGCAAACGCTTTAGCTTGAACTACCCCATTTTGGCCAGTCGTTGCATCAATAATTAAGAAAGTTTCATGAGGTGCACCTGGGATGCATTTATTAATCACACGCTTTAATTTGGACAGTTCATCCATTAAGTATTGCTTATTATGTAATCTTCCAGAAACATCGACGATTACTAAATCAATATTATCTTTCTTGGCTTTAGTTAATCCTTCATATGCTACAGAGCTTGGATCAGAATTATATGGACCAGTTATTACATCAATATTTAATCTATCGCCCCATATTTTAAGTTGCTCACTTGCACCTGCTCTAAAAGTATCAGCAGCAACTAATAAAACAGATTTGCCTTGATTTAAGTATCGATATGCTAATTTAGCAATTGTGGTAGTTTTTCCTACCCCGTTAACACCAACAACAAGCAAAACAGTTGGACCGTTATCAACAAATCTTAAATCAGTAAGAGATTCGCCTTTAGAAGTATATCCGCTAAATAAATGATCTATTAATAATTCGTTTAATTCATGCGCGTCAGTAATCTTTTTGTCTCTACTTTCTTCAAGAAGTTCATCAATGACTTTTAAAGTTAAATTAACACCAACATCACTTTCAATTAAAATTTCTTCTAATTCTTCAAAGTAATCTTGGTTAACTTTTTTATATTTCTTACTTA
>Ga0256407_10014352_pt1 | contig 10440 bp, 9 predicted proteins | sample RumenRJG_04DNA_FD_193489 | JGI IMG/M metagenome (GOLD analysis project Ga0256407, IMG submission 193489) | Bovine rumen microbial communities from Lethbridge, Alberta, Canada - RJG_04 | ecosystem: Host-associated > Mammals > Digestive system > Stomach > Rumen | place: Canada: Alberta | collected... | reverse complement strand
GACAGTACCAAAAGGGTGATATGACAGTACCAAACGGCGATATGGTACTGTCAAACGGGTGCTTTGGTACTGTCATATCGGATGTAAGGCTGTATTACTAATTTTCTCTAGCTGATGTAGCTCGTATTTCACAGAGGTTTGGAATTGCATAAGGTAATTCAAAATTGTGTGTACAATTTCCGTACATCATGTTATATTGGAAGTGGAGGTACTATTATGGCAGTAGCATTAAAAGACGAAAGAATTGACTTCCGTGCAAACTCAAATCAGAAGATTCTTCTTGAACGCGCCGCTGAACTTAAACACGTTTCACTTTCTTCTTATGTCCTTACATCTTCTCTGAAACAGGCTCAGATTGACCTGGCTGAAAACGAAGTTCTTGTACTTTCAAATCGCGACAGAGACCCAAGCCTTCATAAAGATAGTCCATGTAGCAGAGATTACCGGATTATATTTTATAATTGTTGATGCAAAAGAAACTTCAAAAAGTTTTTATGAGCATTACGGGTTTATTAAGTTTAATGACAAAGAGATTTCTTACTTTCTCACTGTTGAGACAGTGAGAAAAGCAATGGAAGGTTAAAGGTTTCAATGACAGTCCGCAAAGCATCCTATCATTTTCGCGCTCAATTCAGCGAAAATTACCAGCACAATCCTTACCGGTTATGAAGGCGAAAAGAAGTTCTACGAAGAAAACTTTGAAGATCAGCTTATTGCTACAAATCAGTCCTACATAAAGAACCTACACAAAGAAGACCGCTGGAATAATCGTAAGAAGACTTTTGATAAAATGGATTCAGATTTCCAGACAGCATGGATTGGAAATTGAAGATACTCCAAAGCCAAAGGAACAGACCGGTCTAACACTTGAAGAGTATCAAAGACAGCTTGAAGAAAAGAATCCGAAGCAGCAGATTAAGAGAAAGGGTATTGATTGGGAGAGATAAAAAAAATCAAAAAATATGTCAACTTTCTAAAAATATACCATCTTCTTTTTATCAAGAATAAAATACAAGGAGATTCCAAATATGGGAACAATTATTTTTCTTTCAGTTATTACAGTTTTAGTGTTGGTTGGCATTCTATTGTCTATCGTTCTTATTAAGAAAAGCAAGAATTCAGATTCAGGGATTATTTCTGATAAGCTCAGCATTTACGAAAAGAAGCTTGAAGTTTATGAGAAAAATCTCAAAGATGAATTTGCATTGAATCGTAAGGAAACTTCGGAATCTACTGCTGCTTCAAGAAAAGAAAATACAGAAACACTGATGAAGTTCCAGGATTCTATTAACGGCAAGTTTGATACTCTGACAAAAAATACGCAAGACTCAATGACTAACAGTCTTACCAAGTTCATGGAAACTCTGTCTACTCGCTTGGATACTCTCACAAAGACAACTCAAGATACATTGAATCAGCAGCAACAGACTGTACAGACAAGTTTGAAAAATATTCAGGAAAGCAACGAAAAGAAGCTTGAAGAAATGCGTGTAACTGTAGACGAAAAACTTCAGTCAACATTGGAAAAACGACTTACAGGTTCTTTTGAGATTGTTACTAAGCAACTTGAAGCCGTGCAGAAAGGACTTGGTGAGATGCAGAATCTTGCCAGTGATGTTGGTGGATTAAAGCGTGCACTTACAAATGTTAAGACGGCCGGAGGCATGGGAGAAGTTCAGCTTGAAGCACTTCTAAGCCAGATGCTTTCGCCAGAGCAGTTTGTTAAGAATGCACATCCAAATCCAAACAACTCTAAAAAGGTTGTTGAGTTTGCAGTAAAAATTCCATCTAAAACAGCAGATGATGAATATGTGCTTTTGCCTATCGATTCCAAGTTTCCTTTCACAATATGGGATAACTTATCACTTGCTTACCAAAATGGTGAAAAAGATGATATTGACAAATATCAGAAAGAAATGGTTTCAAAAATTAAATCTATGGCAAAAGACATCAAAGAAAAGTACATTGAGGTGCCATATACAACGGACTTTGGCCTTATGTTCCTGCCATTTGAAGGTTTGTTTGCCGAAGTAATGCGTGTTCCTGGATTGTTCCAGCAGATTCAGGATGAATATAAAGTCACAATCGCAGGACCAACAACACTCGGCGCATTCTTGAACAGTTTGCAGATGGGATTCCGTACACTTGCCATTCAGAAGGAAACATCTAAGGTTTGGGATTTGCTTGGTTCTGTTAAGACAGAATTTGGTAAGTTTGGCGATGTACTTGCTGCTACCAAGAAGAAACTCGATGCTGCATCGAAAGAAATTGGTAATGCAGAAGTTCGTTCAAGAGCTATCGAAAGAAAGCTTAAGAATGTTGATGCCTTGCCAACTGCAGATGCAGAATCAGATACTCAAACCTTGCTTAATGATTTTCCAGAAGAGTAAAAGCTAATTTTCTTACAGAATAAGAGGACTTATTTTTATAAACTCACCCTCTTATTTTGTATTACAGTAATTCTTCGCAAGATAATTTTTGAGGTATATAATAATGAATATGGATATACTAAAACTTCTTAAGGATGTTGAAGCAAAAAAATTTACTCTGAATAATGAGATGTCATACATAAAAGATGATTTAAAAGAACTTCTTGATTCATCAAAAGAACAGAATGTATTTTATGTAGGCACAAGTAGTTTCGTATTAGACTATTATAAAAATACCCCTTCAACAGAATGGAAGATCAAAAATGTATTTCAATTAGGATATCCATACCTTTTTTTAGAATCAGGAACAAATAAAGACCTTAAAAAGACCATAACACGAGCAATCTTGAAAGATCAATATTGGTTCTTATTTGTATTTACGAAAGAAGATTTTGCAAATTTAATTATTGGATTTAATGATGTAAATGTAAATCGATTTACGTTTAAACATTATGAATATGGCGGAAGGCCCGTTCCTTCTGAAGAATTAATAAATAATTATTTTGGAAGACCTCTCTTAAAAGACGACTATTCTTATCAATATTATTTTGATTTGATTAATTATGCTATTGAAACTAACAAAATTCCAGAAATAACAGAAGAAGAATACAACCACCATTTAATAGCTTTTAATTCTGTTCCATCACAGAATTTCTTCCTAAAATATTTGAATTATCTTTCTAGATATAAAAAATCCGTGATTGATGATTTTGGTTTTCCTACATCTAACGAAAAATTAGTTCCCCTAAAAAATTTCGTGCAAATAATTCAAAACGATTCAAAAAGTGACAAGATTAGTTTTCCGAAACAAAATGATGTAATTACTAACGGTTTATTTATTGATGAATATACAAGTTCATTGTATAGACAGGTTCAAGTTGCAACAGAAAAAGAGAACGAAAAATATAAATATATTCTTCGTTCTTTTGATATAAGTCCCTATTATTTGTGGGCATTTTTAAATTCAGAGTTTACTCAAGATTTCTGTCTTTCTGAATTTGAATCCTGGTGGGATGAATTTGTCGAAATTCCAATAGAAGAAGTGCTTTGTTTTATTCCTGAAAAAATAAATGAACCATTATTCAAGAAAATGTATGAAGTAGTTAAACAAACAAAATTCACTGTTCATAAAAAGCTTGAAAATAATGAAATGTCATCATTTTTTGATAACAATGCAAAAGAGATAATTTTGAAAGATTTAACAGAATTAAGACTTTGTTTTAAAGCAAAAGCTTATAAAGCAACTATCATTATGGCCGGTTCAATTCTTGAGGCTTTTTTAATCGATTGGCTTAGTGAATTAGATGGCATAAATTATTTTAATCAAAACTTAATGATTTATAATAAACATACGAAAAAAGAAGAACGAGCCGATTTAATAGATTATATTAACAGGATTCAGTATCTAAAGAAGTCTTCTTGGGATGATGCAGCAAAAAAAGCAACGGAAATCAGAAAAAAAAGAAATCTCGTTCATGCAAAACTCTACATAAATGACAATGATATTTCGAAGGAAACATGCACAGAAGTAATCAATTATCTGGAATATGTAGTAAAAACTCGTTGGAAATAACTTTTTTTGTCAACTTCTCATAAATCCACCATCTTCTTTATATCAAGAACGAAATAAAGGAGATAAAACTTATGAGAAACTACAAGGAAAAAGAGATTTATTGTTTGGATGATGCTGAACTTCAGAATCATTTGGCTTCTAATTTTGGAAGATTTTATTCCTCTGACCTTGTAGAACAGAAGGATTATTCTCTGGAAGGAATTTATTTCCTTGATGAAGGTGTGAATATCTCTCTTAGAGTAGAGAACCTTTTTACTTCTGAGTCTTATTTAGTCGACAAGTTTGTTGCATAGGAGCATTTAGGAAAATGAAGAATTACAAATCAAACATCCAGGATTACATAGCCGCAGAATACCTTGATGAAGAATCCATAAAAATCGGAGAGGAACTATCTTTCCTTCCAGAAGAAGAAAGCGAAGCTAATTTCTGTACACTTGAATCTATAAGCAAAACAGGAGAAGATTTTACAGTAATTCTTGTCATCGAAAACGAATGGACAGGAGAACGATACAAGAAAACATACCAGATAAGAGAAGGTTCAGAAATTGAAATGAACATGCTTCTTCCTAATATGGCCTGTTTTTTACCGCCGACACGGATTCCAGTTCTTGCAAAAATAACAGGGGTGTCATCAGATGAACTATCATTAAAAGCTGTAGGAATCCTTGAAGAATACGCAGCAGACCTAGATAAGAAAGTAACTGAACTTAAGGCAAAAGCATAATTTTTATGCTATAATTAAACACTTAATATAGAGGACATAAAACAATGATAACAGGTGAAATCAAAAATAAGCTCGACAATCTCTGGGATGCAATGTGGTCAAATCAGATGACAAACCCTTGGATTGATATTCAGCAGATAACATATCTCATTTTTATAAAAATGCTGGATGACAACCAGATTAAAATAGAACGAAAAATAAACAGCCTTGTTGCAGCAGGAGTTGAAGTAAATCTTGAAGATTACGACCTTCTTTTTAAGGACGGTTTTTACATCGACGACGAAGACAAAATTAACTGTTCTTATGCAGACCTTCGCTGGAGTGTTTTCAGCACTTGGGGCGATAACGGCAAAAAGTTTGATAATCTCAAAAACAATGTTTTTCCGTTCATTAAAAGCCTGCATGGTGACAAAGTAACTTCCTTTGCAAAATACATGGAAAAAGCAGAATTTGCGATTTCAAATCCATATATTCTGGGCAAAATGATTGATGCTTTAAGTGACCCAGACCTTGGTTTCAATAAAACAGACATGATGGGTGACTGCTACGAATACCTGCTTTCTAAAATGGCAACCAGCGGAGACAACGGCCAGTTTCGCACTCCTCGCCACATAATTGATATGATGGTGGAAATCGCAAAGCCCGGTCTTACAGACACAATCATTGATCCGGCTATGGGAACAGCTGGCTTTTTGAGCGAAAGTGCAAAATACATTCAGGAACACTACGCAAAGGAACTTACGAACAAAACAAACAACCAGCATTTTCATAATACGATGTTCACAGGTTTTGACACCGACACCGACATGCTCAGAATCGGCTGCATGAACATGACTCTGCACGGCGTAGAAAATCCTACAATCGAATACAACAATTCTTTGGGTGAAGACTACGAAGAAAAGGATTCTCATACACTGATTCTTGCAAATCCGCCCTTCAGCGGAAGCCTCGACCCCAGTACTGTTGCAAAATCTCTTATCCAGATTTCGGGCGGTACCAAAAAGACAGAACTTTTGTTCTTGAGTCTCTTTCTCCGACTCCTCAAAGTTGGTGGTCGATGCGTAAGTATCATTCCGGTTGGTGTTTTGAATAACACAAACGATAAAGCCTACACAAAACTCCGCAAGGAACTTGTAGAAAATCAGAAACTTGAAGGCATAATTTTTATGCCGGGCGGAGTCTTCTATCCCTACTCAGGAGTTCAGACAGGTATTCTTATTTTTACGAAAACAAACGCAGGCGGAACTGATAAGGTCTGGATGTACAATATGGAAAACGATGGTTACAGCCTGGACCAGAAACGAGATGTCATTGAAGCAAATGATATTCCTGATATTATCAACCGCTGGAACAATCTGGCAGCTGAAGCCGAACGAACCCATTACGAAAAATCTTTCCTTGTAGACAAGCAGGAAATTATAGATAACGATTATGTTTTTAGCTTCAACAAGTATCAGAAGAAAGAAGTTGAAAAGAAAGTGTATCGCCCTGTAAAAGATATTTTTGCTTCGATTAATGAGCTCGAAAAGCAGTTTACTCAGATTATGAATGAATTGCAGAAAGGGGAATAGAAATTGAATTTTACAACTTACAAATTAAATGAAATTGGTCCTGTCTGCATGTGCAAAAGAATTCTGAAATCCGAAACAAATAACAAAGGCGGAATTCCATTTTATAAAATTGGATCGTTTGGAAAAAAAACGGATGTATTTATTGATAAAGATAAATTCGAATTATATAAAAGCAAATATCCATATCCCAAAAAGGGTGATGTTTTAATTTCAGCAGCAGGCTCAATAGGAAAAACTGTAATTTTTGATGGAAAGGATTCTTATTTTCAAGATTCAAATATTGTTTGGATAGATAATGATGAAACAAAAGTGTTAAACCCTTATTTACAATATTGTTATAAGAATGCTAAATGGAAAACCACAGTTGGTAATACAATTGTTAGATTATATAACGAAGGTATAAGAAATACAGAGATTAGAGTTCCTTCTATTCCAGAGCAGAGAAAGATTACCTTCGTATTGGATAAAATCCAATCTGCCATAGACAACAAAAAACAACAGCTTGCTTTGCTTGATGAAGCTGTCAAATCCGAATTTGTCGAGATGTTTGGGAGTCCAATTGATAATGACAAATCATTCCCAAAGAAAAGGATGACAGATGTTTGTCCTATTCAGGAAGCTAAATTGCAAATTGTTTCAGATTCTGTTTGGCTATTAAATCTTGATATGATAGAACAGGATACAGGAACAATACTGGATAAACAGATTGTATCTATGGATGAGATTGGTAATTCAACCATTCAGTTTTCTTCTGATCATGTTCTTTATTCTAAATTAAGACCATATTTGAATAAAGTTGCTCTTCCTGATGAAGCTGGATATGCTTCTAGTGAATTAGTTCCATTTCTTCCGAAAAGAGAAATAAATAAGATTTATTTTGCATATCTATTACGAAGCGATTCGTTTGTAGAATTAATAAACTTAAAATCTGGTGGAGCTAAAATGCCAAGAGCTTCGATGGATTTTATTCGAAAATTCGAGATACCAGTTCCTCCTCTCGACCTCCAAAACCAGTTCGTCGCCTTCGTCCAGCAAATCGACAAATCGAAATTTGTTGTAAAACAGCAGATTGCAGACTTACAAGAACTACTGGACAGCAAAATGCAAGAATATTTCTCGTAAGAGGTAAAACTGTGATAAAAACTGATATCCATTATCTGGGAGTATGGTGGAATCCAATAAATCCGGATGAAAAATATTATGGAACCCTTTTTATTGAAGATGGCAATGCACATTTGGAATTGCTCTTTATGAAAGAAGACCTTCCTAACATGAAATATCAGAATTTCGCACATTCTTTTATTGATTCAAATAATTACACAATTCATGGATATTTGGGCGGTTTGAAGCCTCGTCCGGTAACTTTATTTGAAGTCAGTTTTGGTAATTATGAGCATCAAGAATTATATGTTTTATCATATGGAAGATTTTATATTTCCGTTAAAAATGTATTTTTTGACAAATTAATTTCTTCTCCAGAAGAAAAAGTTTTTAGTCAAATATATTTTTCACTAACTCACTTAAATGATTGGATTCATCCAGAATATCCGAAATTTGATCAAAAAGGTAATGAAGTTTTTCTAAGTTTTAACCGTCCCGAACCAAGCCTCTTGTTTAATCATGAGAATACTCAGATTTTTATCGATAAAGATTTTACAGAAGGAAAATCTTTCGGAAATGCATTTAATTACAAACTTCAATACACACCATATTTGATAATCAAATCCGAAAATAAAGTAAGCTATTCTGAGAGTCTAGATATTATTGAGGATCTGAAGACTTTTATGATGGCTTGTATGCGATGTCATCCAATTGTAAAAGAATATAATCCGTATTATGAAAATGAGCCGCTTTCGCATGATTGTTTCTTAACAATAGGAAAACATGAAGAAAAAAGATTTGTGTTATATAAACAATATGCTGATTTTTTGAACTTTCAGGATTCTTTCGATCGATGGCTAAAATATTTCAAATCTAATCGTGCTAATTTCTACATGTTTATGGATTTACTCGATAACACAAAAAATATTCAGGAAGAAAGAAAATGCGAGCAACTTGTACAAATTATCGAAGGTTTATATAAGGCACAAGGAAAAAAATTAGTTTCAATTTCCAAAGACAATTTCAGTTTATTTATCAAATATAAGAAAAAGCAAGATGAATTTGAAAAGAATGGTTGTAAAACTGATATGCTTTTTGCAAAGCTAGTTAATCTTTTTATTGAAGATAAAGCTGAATATTTTAAATCAGATTTTGAACGAATATATGGAAAATCAAATCTAGAAATAATTGTCCGTTTTATTAATGCTGCAAAAGATTTTAGAAATTTCTTTAGCCATGGCGCAGTTAAGTCAAAGTTAGATACATTGCATCCATATTATTTGAATGCCATTTTATTAAAAGCTGTTCGAATTATTATGATACAGGATATCATTGGCTTAAATAACATAAATATAGAATTAGAAGATTTATAATTTAGAGAGTAACATTATCAACAGTTTCTTTTACTAGTTATAGATAAATAAGGAGTCTATAACTATGAAAGAAATACTTATAAAAACCATTGAACAACAAATGTGCGCAGCTTTGAATAATGCGCAAAATCAAAAACTTCATGAAGTTCTTACACACTGCTTTTATGAAGTAACTATCACACAAAACAAAAAATATAATAACACGGTTGAAAACGATAATTCAACTTTACTTGAAAACTTTTTGGCAGCCAAACATGTAGAGGGATGTTCTGATCGTTCTATAAAATACTATAAGTCAACTTTGCAGAAGGCAATTTCTATACTGCAAAAACCTTTTAATCAAATAGAAACAGAAGACTTACGGAAATATCTTTCTGATTATCAAAAAATAAACAACGCTAGCCGAATGACAATTGATAATGTTAGACGCATTCTTTCAACATTCTTCACATGGCTTGAAGATGAAAATTATATTCTCAAAAGTCCGGTTCGCCGTATTCACAAAATTAAAACTGCAAAACTTGTAAAAGAAACTTATTCTGATGAAACCTTAGTATTACTTCGTGATAATTGCAAAACAACTCGAGACCTTGCAATTATAGATATGCTTGCCTCTACAGGAATGCGAGTGAGCGAACTTGTAACCCTGAATAAACAGGATGTAGATTTTGTAAATCGCGAATGTGTTGTATTCGGGAAAGGCTCAAAAGAACGTCCGGTTTATTTTGATGCAAGGACAAAAATTCATCTCCAAAACTATTTGAACGAAAGGAAAGATAATAATCCTGCTCTATTTGTAAGCCTACTTAAACCTCATAACAGATTACAAATCAGCGGTGTTGAAATTACACTCCGTAAACTTGGCCGTAGCCTGAATATCCAAAAAGTTCATCCTCATAAATTCCGTAGAACTTTAGCAACTCAGGCAATAGATAAAGGTATGCCGATAGAACAAGTTCAAAAACTTCTAGGGCATCAGAAAATCGATACAACCATGGAATATGCAATGGTAGACCAGCAGAATGTAAAAGTTTCGCATAAAAAATATATCGGTTAAGCTATGTACATTTTCAAATCCGAATTTGTCGAGATGTTTGGAGAGCCTCTGGTCGATAATGGGAAACCTTTTTCTGAATGTATTTCTATAAACCCAAAGAAGACAGAGAAGAAAGATTGGACATCAGAATTAGAAGTATCGTTTATTCCAATGACAAGTGTAGGAGAGCATGGCGAAATAACAACTTCTGAAACTAGAATTTACGATAAAGTAAAATCTGGATTTACTTATTTTTCAGAAAATGATGTTTTATTTGCAAAAATAACCCCGTGTATGGAAAATGGAAAAGGTGCAATAGCAAAAGACTTAAAAAATTTTATTGGATTTGGTTCAACAGAATTTCATGTATTAAGACCAATTAAAAATATTTCAAATCCTTATTGGATATATTATTTGACAAGTTTTAAGGAATTTCGAAATTTTGCTGAGAAAAAAATGACTGGTAGCGCTGGTCAAAAAAGAGTTCCAGTATCAGCTTTCAATCAAATTCTAGTAAATCTTCCAACTATGGATTTACAAAACAAATTTGCAGCCTTCGTTCAGCAAATCGACAAATCGAAATTTGTTGTAAAACAGCAGATTGCAGACTTACAAGAACTACTGGACAGCAAA
>Ga0256407_10014351_pt1 | contig 10440 bp, 5 predicted proteins | sample RumenRJG_04DNA_FD_193489 | JGI IMG/M metagenome (GOLD analysis project Ga0256407, IMG submission 193489) | Bovine rumen microbial communities from Lethbridge, Alberta, Canada - RJG_04 | ecosystem: Host-associated > Mammals > Digestive system > Stomach > Rumen | place: Canada: Alberta | collected... | reverse complement strand
TATTATGACACATAAACCAATTGAAGATAGTTGGCAACAAATTGATAAAATAATAACAGATAAACAATTTTTTAGTAAAAAATTAATTGATTATGGTAAATTTTATCATTCTTTTTATAAATATAATATTATTTTGTTAACTGAAGATTTCCCTTTTATAAAAATAAATCAAAAATCTCTTTTAATTAAATTAAAAGTTGAAAATGGAGTAATTCAAGCTAATTTATTTAAATCAAATGGTAAAGATAAAGTTGGAGAAGTTAAATATGCAGTTGATGAAGATAAAGATTATTATGTTATAGAAATGAATTTTCCAAATTATGGTGATTATGTTTTAGAAATTTTAATTAGATTAAATTTTTCAAGTGATATGATCTTAGTTCCTTTCTTAGAATATAAAATAAGAGTTTATGAAAATTTAATTTTTCAAAGATTTGAAAAATATAAATTAGATTATAATAATAAAAATAAATTATTAATGTCTCAATTACCTAAAATTATAAAAAGAAGTAATTCTCAATTTTATCAACCAAAAATAATATCTGATTATAATAAAGTATTTCCTAGTAAAACTAATAAAAAAATTTGTTTTGATAATGATAAAACTTTAATTATTGAACCTAGAAATCAAGTTTTAAGAATTGGAAATGATGTTAAATTTAAAATTAAAGTTAAGGGTGCTTCTATTGTTGCTGTTTTAGATGGGAGAAAGTTTAATTATTTAAAAAGAATTGATGAAGAAATTTATGAAGGACAATTTATTATTCAAACTGACAATGTTTCTGTTTGCTCAATTAGATCTTCTGATGTTTATACTGAAATTTTTAGATTTAAAGTTAATAAGGAAAGTCCATATATGTCGAGGAGAATTAATAAAAGTGCTATTAATTTAAGACATAGGAAATAAGAAATTTTCAAATTATTTTTTTTTGTTATAATATTATAAATATATATTTAAAATATATAATTTTATTTTGATTTTTTAAAAAAATCAATAATTTCAAATATTATAAAAATTAATTGAAATTAAATTAAAAATATTAATTAAAATTTGTGAGCTCTTATATAATTTTAATGTATTTAATTATAAATATAAATAATTTTAAAATGTCTTCTCATTCTCATTATTTAAAATGTTTAGTAAATGTTTCATATTCATATACAAATGTTTCATTTAATACACAAATTTCAACAAAAATAATAGACAAAACACATATATCATTTAATGATATAATAGAAGGTTTATCAAAACAAATTTCACTAGATAACTTTGCAATAAGTTATTGTGAATATGATAATAAAACAAATACTTTTGTAAATTTAGGAAAATATCCTTTAGATAAATTAATATTAATAGGATATAATAATTCAACAAATAATAATTCAATTACTTATATAAGAATTAGACTAAGACAAATAATAAAAAAAGAAAATGCTTTAAGAATGGATTTAATTGAAGATGACATTGAAAATATTGAAGAAAGTAATTCTCATAATTATTTTAATTCAAAATCAAAAAGAGCAAAAGAAAGGAAAATTGGTTATATAATTAAAAAAGTTTTTATGTGGAAAACATTATATAATGGATTTTATGATAAAGATGAAAATGGAATAATTACTAAAATTAAATTTACTTTAGAACAAGCTGCTGATAAAATTGGAATTAGTAAAAAGAGTTTAGATGATTATTTAATACAATTAAGAATTGGGAAAATGTTTGGATTTAATTTTACTGAACATAAAAATGATAAAGTTGGAGTTTTAAGAGCCTTTGTTAAAAAACATAAAGCTGAATATGAACAGAAAAAATTACATTTAAAAGATAATTCTATTAATATTAATAGTGAATAAATATAAAATAAATATTATATATTTATTATTTTTTGTTAAAATAAAATAAAAATAAATTATTCTATTAATTATAATTTTTTTGGGAATTTGAAATGAGTTTGGATTATAAATTTTTTTAAATAAAATAAAAGTTTATATTAAAGTCTTAAATCTATTTATTTTATTAAATTCTATCTTTTATTTAAATTTGGAAATTTAATTAAATATGATTAATTAATTAAGACATAAAATATTTATTTTATTAATTTCTAAAATGCAATTAAAAAATTATTAATAGCTATTTTAATGAATAAAATTTTTGCTCATTCATTAACTCTTTAGTTTTTATTTTTTCATAAATCTATTTTTAAATTTTTTAATAAAAAATGATAAATATAAAAAGGATTAAAAAAATCATAAATAATATAAAAAACCTAAAAAGTTTTTTATTATCATTTTTTTTATTCTTATCTTAAAAAACAATAAATTTCTATTTAAGTCAAAAGTCTATCATTTTTTTTAAAAATAAATTCCCAATTAAAAATTAAAATCCATGAATATGAATATCTTAATCATCAAAAATTATACAGAAAATATAGTTTATTATTTTAATTTATAAATTAATCTTCATATGTGAATTCTATTTTAAATTTAAATTCTAAATTGATTATATAAAGAAAGAATATTGTTAATATTTACATAATTATTATATATTTAAATAAAAATATATATATTACAAATTGAAAGATAAATTGTTTAATTTCAAATATCAATATTTTCACTTAATCCTTTTTGATATTTTATTATCAAAAAAAATTTTTTTCTTTTATTTCAAAATAAAATATCATTACTTCCACAATTAAACCATATTCTGTTGCAAATAATAAAAGATTTGAAATTAATTGAATTTCATCAAATTTCAAAATTTGCATTTATTACATATATGTAATTATCTATATCTTTATTTCATAAAATTTCTTGAAATTTTTTCTTTATCAATTAATTGATTTTTTTAAATTTAAATAAATAATTTCCAATAATTAAATTTCCTTTTTTTATTATTAAAATGAAATGAAAAACTATGATATTTAATAATATGAAATTTTTAAGTTGACTTAATATTAGTTATATATAAAGGATTATATAAATTATATATTCTAAACTCACAAATTATAGAAGTTTTAATATAAATTTCTTTATTTAATTAATTTTTTAAAATATAATTTAATTTATTTATTTTTTCATTTCTATAATAAAAATTATCATATACAAATAATCCAGAAATACTTTCTTGATTTTAAAATTTTATTGTTTTTTATTTATTATCTCTAATGATAATGATTTATCACTATTAAACAGAATTCCTTAATGATTTGATTTAGATTTTATAATATATGATAATTGAGATGTATCTTTCTTTTTTTTAAAGGAATTATTAGTTTCTAATGATTAAATTGATATATTTATAATAATTCATAATGTTCTCAAGAAATCTTCATCTTTTAAATTTAAAGGAATGTTTTTATTTCAAATGAAATTATTATATATAATTTAATCTTTTTTATTATTTGAAAAAAAATAAAAATTTATTAATTCCTTTCATTTTTGTAAATAAGTTTTAATTGATTATTTTTTATTAATTCAAATTATTTTTAATATTTTTTTTTTCAAAATTCCATTCATCTTAATAAACTGATTTTAATAATAATTTATAACTAATTTAAGAGAATGAGTGAAAATAATTTCAGAAATACTGAAAAAAATGCAAATATTGATATAACATTTTATCTTAAGAGCAATAAGAGAAATTTTTTAAAAGTAGTATATGTAAAAAACATAATTGAATCATTTTTGGTAATATTTATTCTATTTTTAAATATATTACTTTATTTAAAAGGTCAATTTAATGATGGATATTTTAAAACTTTAGAAAATAATTGGAAAATGTCACCAATTAAAAATATTACTTTATATAATCCTGAAAGTAATCTTTTATCATTTAATAAAAAACAGAAAAATATTGAACAATATATTTTAGATACATTTTATGGAATTAAAAATTTAAATAAATACAATGAAAGAATTAATATATTTATTTGGGGTAATAAATTTTTTGAAATTGAATTATATAAAAATTATTCATATGAAAACATATTTAAAAATTCAGTAGCAAAAGAAGGAAAAATATGTGGTAAAGACTCAGAAGGATTTAATCTTTACTTTCCTTCTTATTTAGAATGTCCCATAAATTATATTGAAATATCAAATTTTGAATCATCAAAAAATACTAATATTAGTAATATTACTACTTTTAATTTAAAAAATAAACATTATCTTCATTTATCAAGAGATAATATTGAAGGAAAAATATTAACAAAATTAAAAATAAGTGATAAAAAAGGTCCTTGTTATAATTATGATTATGATAATTCTTTTGGTCTATATTTTAATAATTATTATTATATTTCAAATAAAATTGGATGTGAATTTGATGATGCATATAATGATAAATTTATTGAATTAGATAATGAAAATATTTTAAATATTCTTTCTCAAAATAGTATTAATTTACTAAAATTACCTGATTTAGATAAATATTTGAAAAATAATAGTGATCTTTATTTGTTTTACACTGGATATATAGGAATTAATTCTTCATATATTGGTAATAAAACTGAGTTAATGAAATATATAGGAAAAACAATTAATATGAGAAATTATGTAAATATTAAAAACATTTCTTTGATAGCTATTTCAATTGTTTTCTTTATTATGATTTGGGTTGAAGGTTTTTCTATTCAGACTTCATATTTAGATAAAAAATATTGTTCTATTAATTTAATTATTTCTGAAATAGTTTTTTTATTTCTTAATTTATTAGAATTCTTTATTGTCTGTTATGATATTTTTTTATCTTTTCGAATTAAAAATTATGTTTTAAAATATATTAGTATAAAATATTTATGGAATAGATATGAAAATCAACCAAAATTTATTACTTTTGAATTTTTTATAATATGTATAAGTTTATTAATTTTAATAATACATATTATCTTAATAACTTATTTATTTTTTCTTTATAAAAGACATTTAGTCCAAAAAAATGTACAAGTACAAATTGATTAAACTATAAGTAAAATAAATTAAAATATATTATAAGATAATGCTTATTTGTTATATTTTAATAACATTAATTATAATATAATAATATGATTAGATTTTTAATTAAATAAACTTTTTTAACAATTAAATTAATAGATTCAATCAAATATTAATAAGAAAAAATAAAATCATATCTTGTTAATATCTTTCAATTTATTTAATTAAAAATAAATTAAATAATTCATCAAAAAAAAAAAAATGATAAAAAATTATACAATAAAAGAATAAAAAAATAACTTATTTTTAAAATAAATAAAATAAATGTCATTAAAAAGAGAAAGAATACACACAACAGGTTTATCAAATATAGATTATAGAACAAAAAACGACATTGCAAACTTAAAACAATTTGAACCATGGCACAAAACAAAAGATTTTGGAACAATGAATAAATATCCATATGAATTATCATATTCAGCCCACAAAAAATTATTTAGTCCAACAAAACCAATAAATCAACAATATTACTTAAATTCAGATATTCAAAATCCAAAAATTTATCAAAGTGCCATTTTTTACAAATCACATAAAATACCAATTAATACAAAAGCAATATACACAAATGAAAGAATTGCTCAATTAGATGAATCAAATAAAGGAAAAGAAATTTTTTTAGGAGACTCAATGATGATAAGTGATATAAATAAACAAAGAAAAGAAAGAAAAAAAAGAAGAAAATTTAATGATAGAGAAAATAGAGAAAAAAAAATGGTTATTCAAAATCAAATAATAGCAGATAAAATAAATAAAAATAAAGAAGCAATTCAAGAAACTCAATTAGTAAAAATTGAAGCTAAAAAGACATTAGAAGGTAAAGTTGATATAAAAAAATTACAAGAAATAAGATTAGCTTTAAGAAGAAGATATGCAAATAGAACAAATTTTAGAAAAATATTTCAAGATTGGCAAAGAAGTGCTCAAGGTGAAATTACAGTTTTTGATGCTCATCATATGATTAATGATTTAAATATACCTATTAATTATAATGAGACAAGGGCATTAATTTCAAGTGCTAATAAAAGAGGAAATTTTAATTTAAATATGGAAGAATTTATGTCTTTAATTTTTAGTGATAATCCAGTTTTAAAAATTGATTTATCTAATATTGAATATAAAGATGAAGAAACTTTTGATGAAAATGAAGTATTAAATAATTTAAAAAAAAATGCAGAAATTAAATCTGTTAATCCTGATGATGTACAATATTTTGAACAATATTTTAAATTAAAAAAACCTATTTTGTTAAAATATATTAAAGAACAAGGTTATGAAAATAAAGATACTTGTCCTTTTCAAGTTTTTGAAAAAGCTGTTAAAAAATTTCCTATTCCTTCAAAATATGTTGATCAACATTTATTAGGGAATATATTTAATCAATATAAAGATCCTAATAATGATGAAATGAATTATATTAAATATTTAAATTATTTAGTTACTCCTAAAGATAATGAAGATTTTTATGATTTTCAAAAAAAAGATATTGCTTGGTTAAAAGAAAAAATAATTAGAACTGAAGGAGAAACTAAAAAAGATAGAGAAATATTTAAAGAAGATTTTAAAAAAAAAGAAAATTTAAAAAATTTATATCTTCAACAAATTGATGAACAAAAAAATCAAAATTTATATAAATCAATGTCAACAAATACATTTTCTCATTATCAACCATCAACAAATTTTTTAAATTTAATATATAATGAAAGAAAAAAGCATTTTGATGAATTAAATGAAGTAGAAAGAAAATTTGAACCTCAACTTTCATTAATTAGTTTAAATCAAAGAAAAACTCGATTCGGGGCTTCACCTATTTTTAATACTAAAACTATTACTGAATCAAATCCAGAAAGTGCTTTATTTATTAATGAAGAAAATAGATTTAAAATTAGAGGAAGAGATTATGATATTTTTAATGATAATAATAGATATCAAAAATTAAGTAGAGAAAAAGCTAATTTGAAAAAAATTGAAAGAGAACATAAAGAATATAATGATGTTAATAAATTTCATTGTGATTATTATTTTGCAAAAGATGCTTTAGGACAAATTAAGAGAACTGAAGATATGCTAAATTATGAAATTATTAATAGGATACAAAATGAGTTTATTGAGTAATTTTTATAATTTGATGTTTTTTTTCTTTATAAAATTATATAATTGAAGTATTTTTTTTTTTATTTTTTATTTGGATTATAAATATTTATTAATATTTTTAAAAAATTTAAGATTTTTATTTAGTTATTAAATTGTAAAAATTAGAAATATATTTATTTTGATTATTTAATTATTCAATCTAAATATATATATAATTATTGTAAAATAAATATTAAAATAATTTACTAAATTATTTAGTCATGAATAAAGGATTTATTTATAAAAGATATTAATTATTGAAATTCATAATTTTAAGAATTTTTATTGTTTAATATTAATAATTTTTCTTGACGATAAAATATAACTTGAATAATTTTTATATAAATATTCAAACAATTTTTTTTCAATATCTGAACAATTCATAAAATAAGGATATATTTCATTTGAAGAAAATAATTTATACATTTCTTCATATGGATTAAAAAAATTTAAAATATTTATAGATATATGTGTACTAATTTGTGAATCATTATGATTATAATTTATTAGCTTATTATAAAGATTATCAAATTTAAAATAAAAATCCTTATTTTGTTTTATCTCAAAATCATTTGAACAATAATTGTTTTTATTATGATTAAAATCTTCTCTAATATGGAAATATTGACTTAAATTATTTTTTTTAATTTGAATTTTTTTTTTTTTAATAAATAATTCACTAAATGCATTTAATAAATGTATTAATAAAACTATAATATTTTGATAATTATTTTTAGGAAAAATATATTGTTTTATCAATTTAATTAATGAATAAATAATTAATTTCATTGTTTTTAAAGATTCTATATTAATTAAAATTTTATCATCTATTTGATTTAAAAATTCAAAAAAATCCATAATTAAATTTTGATATTGATTTTCATAATTAAATTGAATGTTTATCAATAATAAAGTTATTAAAATAAAAGGCAATTTTTTTATTTTATATAATTCAATTAATATTGAAAATATTTCAAAACTTTCATTAGACTTAAAATTATATATTGAATATAATAAATTTATAAATTGAAAAAAATATTCAATTTGAAAGTCCTTTATATTTTGAGAAAATGATGTAAATAAAGAAATTTGCTCTTTAATAAAAAATATGATATATGATAATAATTCATAATTATTATATATTAAATATTTATTTTTCTCAATAATAATTAGAAAAAAGTCAATATATAATGGACTAATTTGAATTTTAAGACTAATTATTTGTTTTAAATATTTAGAAAATATATTAATCATATTTATATCATTTTTTAATTGAATTTTTTCAAATATTTGTTTTTGAAAATTTATATTACAAAATTCATTATTTTTTCCAATAAAATTGATCTTTTGATTTATGATATATTCATTATAAATATAGTAAATTAGTTCATTAGAATTTAAACAACTTAAATATATTTTTTGAATTAAATTGAAATTTTGTGAATTTAATAATATTTTAATATAATATTTATTATCGATGTTATTTGAAAAAATTTGACAAATAATTTTATTATCCAACTTTTGGAAAAAATTAAAATTATTGTTTAATATAATGGTTATTATTTCCTTAGAAAATAAATATTTTTTATTATTTGGAAAATCATTATATAATTTTAATAATATAAAATTGATATTTTTTTTAGCAGTATCATTTTTGAGCATAATATATATTTCAAAAATATAATTTAACAAAATATAATTATCATTTTCTCTAAATAATAATGTTCCATATAACATTATAAAATATATATCATTTAATATTTCTTTTGTTTCTTTAATTTTAATAATTAACAGTTTACTTATACAATTAAAAAATTTTGTGCGATAATTTTTCATAATAATCAAGCATAATATATGTTTGTATATTTTATTATCAAAATTCTTTATGCAATTCTCAAATAAATAGTTTGAAAAGTTATCATATTTTATTAAAAGAATCATTATTAGTTCAAAACTATTTGATATTAAATTATGATTCGAAAAAAACATTATACTATCATATATAGTATTAAGACATATTTTTTCATTTTCAATATATTGTAAAATAGGATAAATTATATTCTCAAATAATTGATATATTTTATTTTTAATTTCTAATAATGTTATATTATTATTATAACATTCTTTAATTAATTGTATCAATTCATTATTTTGGGTTTCATCAATGAAATTTAAATTAAATTTATTTGACAATAAAGAATTAATAATATTTATAACTACATTATTATTTTTTTCTAATTTTAAAATATTTGTCCATAATTCAAAATTTGAATTATTTAATTCTATATATGAATAGACAATCCTACAAATAGTAGATATATTTTTATCTATAAAATGAAAATCTTTTTCTTTTAACATTTCATTAATTATTTCACTTATTTTATTATTAATTTCAAACGTATTATGAGATTTTAAAATATATTCTATAATTATAAAAATATTATCTTTGTTTTTTATGAATTTATGAATACCTGAAATAACATATAAATAATTTAATATATTTATTTGTTCTTTATTTTTATTATTTAAATCATTAGAAATATCTATTAATAAATTATCAAGAAAAATATTGATTTCCTTTAAATTTTCTTGATTTACATTTATTAAATAATAAAATAATTCATAAATTAATTTACTTATTTTATTTTTAATATTTATTTCAATCTCAATTAAATAAAGTAATCCAATTATATATCCAATATTTTCTTTAAAAGAATTATATGATTCAATATTACTTTTTTTTTCCTGTTTAATTATATTAATAAAATAATTGAGAAATAATTCTTTTTCTTCTTCATTAAAATAAATAAATTTTTCAATAATTATAAAAAATAATAACTCTTTTAAATTAAAAAAATTTTCATTAATTGAATCTAAATTTTGCTTTTTAAGCCAAGATATAAAAGTATTTATATTAAAATTAACTTTCATATTATAAATATTATTATTTTGATAATCCATAATTTCCATTTTTTTTTCAATTAAATGTAATAATCTAAAAAATTCTTTTTGTCAATTAATAAAAAATATAAAATATTTAATTATTTATTTATATAAATATTAATATATAAATAAAAGATAAAAATAAAAATAAATAATAATAGTAATGAGGTTTTTTTTTCCAATTAAATTTAATTTGATACTAATTTTAGTATATTGATTTAATCTCATTTTTTATATTTAAAAAATATAATCAATATATTTTGATTTACTAATTTAACGAAAATTATTTTTGAATTTTGTAAAAGATAGACTTAAATTAAAATTAAAATGTAAATCAAAAAATAAAATTATCATATATAAACAATTATAATAATAATC
>Ga0256407_10014350_pt1 | contig 10441 bp, 9 predicted proteins | sample RumenRJG_04DNA_FD_193489 | JGI IMG/M metagenome (GOLD analysis project Ga0256407, IMG submission 193489) | Bovine rumen microbial communities from Lethbridge, Alberta, Canada - RJG_04 | ecosystem: Host-associated > Mammals > Digestive system > Stomach > Rumen | place: Canada: Alberta | collected... | reverse complement strand
GATTTATACGTAAGCCTGGATGTTAAAGGAGAGTAACAATTTATGGGACAATTAAAAAGAAAAAGTGATCTTATATGGTTTATTATAACATGTGTAATGATGGGGATTACTACTTTGTTGTCATTACCATTATTTTATTATTTTAGCCAGCCATTTTGGATTGAGTTAATTATTACAATTCCTTTGTATATCATATTCTTGGTGAAGAAACAGAAGAAATATGCAATAATTTCATCCATCGTCGCTAGTCTAAGTTTTCCAGTTTTGCTCGTATTTAATGTTATGGAGGGATTTCAAAATTTTTGGCCAAGTGTGGTTTTTTTGATATCTGATATTATGGCAATATTAACACTTATTTTGACTATAATTTCTTGTTTTACCAAAAAAGAAATTAATGAAACTCCAAGTGAGCCTAAATGGTTAAATGAAGAGCATAAAGCGATTTTTCATGATAGTAATGACTAGATTTTGAAATGTTTATACATTTCCAAGTGGTACTTTAGAATCTATTTCAAACGATTAAGAGCATTAATGCTCTTTTTTTGGTTCTTTTTGCGTTCATAGGATATAATAATTATAAGTAATGGAGGATTTAAAATATGAATAAGCATGTAATAAACGCATTATCTTCTTATGAATTTACATATGAAAAATATACCGCTTATGGCCAAACCAATGGATATGAGGTTAATGTTTTAGCTCGTCCATTAGACATTGGACCTATATTCATTTTTTCAACATATATGTCATTAGAAAAGAAAAATGAATTTATAAATAGAATAAAATCTAAGAGTTTTTCTATGGTTTCAGCTTCTGCATTAGAATTTGGTGTAGTTGTTACCATTGGAGTAATGACCCCAGGAGGAGTAGAAAAGAAATTCAAGGAAGTATTACCTGTAATATTGAGCCTACTAGATGAGTTTGAGGCTCCCAAAAAAGATGTTTGCCCTTTAAGTGGTATTGAAATGGATGATCTTAATTCAAAATTAGTACCAATTCCTGAATTATCCATTAAGGTTCGACTTACAAATGATGCGATTGCAAATGTAAACACTCAGGTTGAAAAGATAAATGAAGAATACGAAGAAGCACCAAATAATTATTTAAAAGGGATGGGTGGCCTCTTAATTGGCGCACTTGTTGGAGTGTTATTAACTATAGGCCTAGGTCTTTTAGGATATATAACCGCATTTGCATCCTTTATATCTATTATTCTTGGTACATTCCTATATTCAAAATTTGGTGGCAAGCAAAACAAGATGATGATTTTAATGAGCTTTGCTATTACAACAATTTCCATTTTACTTGCCGTTTTTATTATCTATATCATCCAAGCAAATAATCTAATGAGAGATGCCGATTTAGCTTATAGAGGAATGGATGCATTTAAATATGCAATGGCAAATTCAGAGCAATTTAAACGTGCCTTCCTTTTGGATTTAGGATTGAACCTAGTATTTATTATTATTGGTATTGTAGTATCCTTCTTTACATTAAAGAAGATGATAAAAAGGCCAAAAAAGGTAGAATAAAAATATTAAGGATTGAAAAGAAGAATTTTTTCGATTATCATTGATTTGGTGATATTTATGTTTAATAAAAACAATTGGCATGAGCCTATATATAAAGAGGATGTAAAGCATGTTATCACAAGTGGATTAATTGCAGCTATATTAGGTGGAATACTTGGTGGTGCATTAGATTATTTATTTAATGTGGTTCTAAAATTTCCTATTTCCTTTTCATTAATAATTATGGTTCTATTTATAGGCTATAGAACCAAAAAAGGATATTATAGCTATCATATATTATATCCTGTGCTAGCAATCCTATTTTTAATTATTTCTATTTTCTTTTGCATATATAGCTTTTATGCAATATCCCATATGGTTATAGGAGAATATAGGATATATTTCATATTCACTTATCCAAGCTTTTGGCTTTCCTTTATTACATCTCCTATTTCAGCCTTATTATTTGGTATAAATAATTCAGATGTAGGATATATTATTTATGGTGTTATTGATTTAATATTTTATATTTGGGCATTTTGGTTTGTATACCGTATGGTCAAGGGCAAAAATTAGTTTTAATTAGTATAATTGATTGAAGAGAAGTCAATATATTTTGAAATAAAATGAAAAAATATTTTTATCTTCTCAAGATAAAGAGTAAAAATCCTCGATATACGGATTTTTTAAAACCGAGGATGAATTATTTATAAAGTTGTGCTATACTATTTGAGGACAAAGACCTCGCCAGTCTTGTTAAGTTGATAAATTATTCCTAGTAATTTATTCATACAGGCGACTAACACAACTTTAGGTGGCAGGCCAAGTTGTGTTTTCTTTTTATAGAAATCTTTGATAGGATTAGCAGAAACTCGTTTTCGAATCATAGAACGAACCATTATAAAAAGAATTGTGCGGAGTCGTTTATTTCCACATTTGGTTATTGATAGATGTTTACCATCGATATTTCCTGATTGACTTATGTTAGGATCGGTACCTGCAAAAGCAATTAAGGCTTTAGATGAATTAAATCTATCTACATTAGATACTTCAGCTATGAATCTGGCCGCAGTATTTCTAGCAATTCCAGGAATAGAATCAATACTTTCGACTAAAGATTTCTTTGAAGAATCTTGGTTTATGATCCTATTCATTTCTTCTAATGTTTTATTTAATCTGGTTTTATAGAATAAAGCTTGAGTGGCATAATCCTTTAGCATTTCCACTTCAAAATCGTCATTACAGCAGCCAGGAATTGTGTCATTAATTACATTTAAAAGTTTATGCATGACATTTGTAGAATATTTCTCTCCATGACCTGTTATTTCCATAAAATCTTTGATTAATGTTTTTTCTCTATGGGAGGTAACATAATCGGGATGAGGATATTTTTGAAGAAATTTGAGGGATGTAAAGCAATCAAATTCGCTCATAATAGACTTATAAAAAGGATATATGGTATCAATCATCTCGTAGAGATGAACTGTTATTTCCTGATATTGTTTTTCAGTTATCATATAGTAACGCTGCAAATCTTTGAGTCTTTTCTCGTCTTTGGTTGGTTCATAATATTTTTTAACTTTATCCTCATAATAGACAAAGGACAATGTTTTACAATCTCTAACATCTGTTTTCTTATTCCTAAGATCTGAATTTCTCACCTTAGCTGCCACAAGCGGTGGGATTGGAATGAAGGACAAATTATTAGCTTTTAAATAAGCCATTAAGGTCTTATGATATACGCCAGTATATTCAAAAAAGACTGTAGGTTTTATCCCAGTTCTATAAACCATTTGGTTATAGATTGTAAGAATATTTGAAAAACCTTCCTTCGTATGAAGGATTTTCCTAGGCTTTGATAGTGGTACATTGTTATCTAAAAAGCCTTGAACATGACTTGTTTCCTTGGATACATCAATTGTTATGCAAGGATTCATATATAACACCTCGTTTTCTAGACGTATATATTAGGTTGAAAAACTTCCAAGTGACTCTATCTACTAATATTCGCTTTGTGATACTGGTTTATGCAAAATCGCATATCCAAATTGATTGACCTAGTTATACAAGAGGTGGAAGGGAGACATATTATACTGCGAGTTCACCACTCCGGTGTCTAATTGAAGTAGTCGTCTCCACAACCAACTACATAAAGTACGTCTAGCTTTATGTAGTAGAACAAGTCTGATATAAGCTTGTCTAAATTGATTATATCAAAAAAGAAAAGTATAATATATCTATGAATTGTTCGTTGTTTTATTATACGAATTAAAGAAGTGAAATTAAATGAAAGTGTTTTCCCCTCTAAAAAGTAAAAGAGGGGGATTTTTTTATTTTGAAAACTATTGTATAATAGATGATGGTTAAAAAACTATAATTATTTAAGGAGATAAAAAATATGCCATTTATTACAAGCGTTTATGCAAGAGAAGTTTTAGACTCTCGTGGTAACCCAACTGTTGAAGTTGAAGTTACAACTGAATCTGGTGCTTTCGGACGTGCATTAGTTCCATCTGGAGCTTCTACAGGTGTTCATGAAGCACTTGAATTAAGAGACGGTGATAAGAGCCGTTACTTAGGAAAGGGTACAACAAAGGCTGTTAAGAACGTTAATGACGTTATCGCACCTAAGCTTTTAGGTATGGATGTTACACAGCAGGTTGCTATCGACCATTTAATGATTCAGTTAGATGGTACTGAAAACAAGTCAAATCTTGGTGCAAATGCTACATTAGGTGTTTCTATGGCTTGCGCTCGTGCAGCTGCAAACTATTATGGAATTCCTCTATATAACTATTTTGGTGGTTTCAATGCAAAGCAGTTACCTTTACCAATGATGAACATCTTAAACGGTGGTGCTCATGCTGATTTCTGTATTGATTTCCAGGAAATAATGATTCTTCCTGTTGGTGCACCTTCTATTAAGGAAGCTGTTCGTTGGGGTGCTGAAGTATTCCATGCATTAAAGAAGATCTTAAAGGCTAACGGTTATGTTACATCTGTTGGTGATGAGGGTGGTTATGCACCTAAGTTAGGTTCTAATACAGAGGCTTTCGAGCGTGTTGTTGAAGCTATCAAGGAGGCAGGCTATGAGCCAGGTAAGGATATTTGCTTAGGTATCGATGTTGCTGCATCTGAATTCTACAATGAAGAAACTAAGAAGTATGTATTAAAGGCTGATAAGGGTGAATTCACTTCTAAGGAAATGGTTGATATTTACTATACTAACCTAGTTGAGAAGTTCCCTATCGTTACTATCGAGGATGGTCTTGCTGAGGATGACTGGGAAGGCTGGAAGTATTTAACTGATAAGCTTGGTGACAAGGTTCAGTTAGTTGGTGATGACCTATTCGTTACAAATACTAAGAGATTACAAAAGGGTATCGAGCTTGGTGTTGCTAATGCAATCTTAATCAAGGTTAACCAGATTGGTACTTTAACTGAGACTTTCGAAGCTATCGAAACAGCTAAGAGAGCAGGCTATACTGCAATCGTTTCTCACCGTTCTGGTGAAACTGAGGATACTACAATTGCTGATATCGTTGTTGGTACTAACGCAGGTCAGATCAAGACTGGTTCTGCATCTCGTACAGACCGTATCGCTAAGTACAACCAGTTAATGAGAATTGAAGATGATCTAAATGGTCGTGGACAGTTCCCTGGTGTATCTGTATTCGCAGGTAAGAAGTCCATTTACTGCATTAAGTAATAAATAAAAATGAAATGAAGAGGTGCTTTGGCACCTCTTTAGTTTTTATTTATATAATAAATAAACCATCAAATAAAAAAAGTAAAAAAGGGGCTTTACAACTAAAATATTTGTGATATAATAGGTACTGTCCGAAATATTGGACCTTTTTATCCATAGCAGCTTAGCCAAGTGGTAAGGCATTGGACTCTGACTCCAACATTCATAGGTTCGAACCCTATAGCTGCTGCCAACATAAAATAAATGCCATGGAAACATGGCTTTTTTTCTTATATATAATTATTTCTTTTGTGAAAGAAATATAGTATAATAACCTAGAATTTATAAAAAGGAGTTCTATATGGTAGTACATAATATTTCCAATATAACAGGAGAACAAGCATTCAATTCCTTGCTTCAATCAGGAAAAAGAAATATTTTAAAGAATTATATCTATTTTGCTATAGCATTCGCTATTGGTGCCCCATTAACTATCATTGGCTTTGTAAGAAGAGATAGTCAGTTTATAACTATGGGTGCTATCTTCATTTTATTTACACTTGCTGTAGGTGTTTATAATATTATTATGCTCACTCGTCTACCTAAGGATGTAGAAAAGAAGAATCCTGAGGTTATAAGGGATGGCGTAACCTATGATTTTACATTTAAGGAAAAAAGTGTAGATATTATTATTATCAATTCAGGAAAGAAAAAGAAGATCAATTATTCCTATCTTGATTTCAAAAAAATATATGAATATGATGATTTATTTGAAATCCGTCTACAATCAAAGGAAGTTTTACTTTGCTTAAAGGAAGGATTTGAAAATGATCAAGAAAAAATGATTGATTTCTTTATTAAAAATGTATCCTCAAATAAGAAGCTAGTAATTATAGACAAAAGAAAAAGGGCTTAGCCCTTTTTTTGCTTATTTTAATTTTTCTGCAATCTTGATAATGAAATCTCTTATACCATATAAATCTAATGCACTCTTACCATTGAAATAGCTCGATAATGCTTCAATGATTAAGGAGGCGTAGAAGTGTGCCTCTTCCATTTTATCATTATTGAAGAATTCAACATTTTCGAAAGCTAATTTATCATATAATTCCTTAGTCAAGGAATCCTTTAAGGTATTTAAGAATTGGTATTCATTATAGCCAGATGTAAATAATAGTCTATATTCCTTTTCGCGTTCCTTGAAAAAATCCATTAATGTCGTAAGACAGGTCTTTAAATCATTTCCTTTTTCAACATAACGAACCATTGCTTCTTTAAATGCATCTGAAATTTCATTTTGAATTTCCTTAGCAACTGCATAAATATCATCATAATGGCTATAAAATGTTGATCTTACGATATTCGCTCTATCTGTAAGCTCAATTATAGTGATTTTATCTATAGATTGCTTTTCAGAAAGTAGTTCTATAAAGCCTTGGCGGATGGCTTTTTTCGTCCTTAAAACACTGCGATTTGTACTCATGTTATCTCCTTCAATTATGTTGCAATTTTTATTGTATTGTAACCTAATTGAGATAATTATAGTTAATTTTTGAAATTAAATCAATGCTCCCAAAAATAATACTACACTTATAAATATATTATATTTTTTAAGACAATCAGCAACTTTTGTGTTGCAAAACGTACGGAAATATTTAATCGTACACAATTCTTAATGAAAACACTTTACTTTTTTTATAATTTCGTTATATAAAGAATCATATTGATTTTTTAATTTTAAAAAATTATAATGTTGAATGTCAAACTATTTATAGGAGGATATAATGGAAGCTATTGGATGCAAAATTAATTATGTTTCGAATATCATAAAAAGAGAAATTGAAAAATTAGAATCCATTGAAGCACTAGAGAGAGTAAGTGGTACAAATAGCTTTATTTTAGTATATATTTCGGAAAAGGAAATTGTATTTCAAAAGGATATAGAAAAGGAATTTGGTATCACGAGATCTACTGCCTCAAAGGTGATTTCTTTAATGGAATCTAAGGGTTTGATTATAAGAAAAAGCGTTAGTAATGATTTAAGATTAAAGCAACTGGTATTAACGGATGAAGCTAAGAAAATTGTTTTAGCTGTTAAGGAAGATTTAAACAAATTTGAAAAGTCTCTTACCTATGGACTAACAGAAGAAGAAAAGGAATTATTATCTAGTATTTTAGGTAAGATAGAAAAGAACATTTTTGAAGGGGGGAAAGAATAATGCTTCGTAAATTAATGAAATCTATTCGAGAATATAAAACACCAAGTATATTATCGATATTATTTGTCACATTAGAATGCGTTATGGAATGTGCATTACCATTTATGACAGCAAAGCTTGTTGACCAAATGACAGAACAAAATATGCAGCAATTAACAATGTATTCCATTATTATTGTTGTTATGGCTATATTATCCTTAGCTTTTGGTGCAGCTGCTGGTTATTTTTGTAGTAAGGCATCTGCAGGCTTCGCAAAGAATTTAAGACATGATATGTATGAGAATATTACAAAATTCTCATTCTCTAATATCGATAAATTCCAAGCATCTAGCTTAGTTACAAGAATGACTACAGATATTATGAATGTACAGAATGCTTATATGATGATTATAAGAACTGCATTCCGTTCACCATTAATGATTATATTCTCAGTTACAATGTGCTTTACGATTTCACCAAGATTATCTTGGGTATTCTTAATTGTATTCTTCGCACTTGCGGTTATATTTGCCTTAATCATGTATTGTGCAATGAAGGTATTTAGAAGAATATTTAAGAAATATGATGCACTAAATGAATCTGTTAAAGAAAATATTGATGGTATAAGAGTAGTTAAATCCTTTGTAAGAGAAGATTATGAGATTGATAAATTCACAAATGCTTCTAAGGATTTAAAGAAAAGCTTTACTTTTGCAGAAAGAATTATTGCCTTTAACTCACCTGCAATGCAGGCTGCAGTTAATATTAATATGATTGTCATTTTACTAATTGGTTCAAAGATTATTATTGATAATTCATATTCTCTAATTGAAGGATATGATGAGGCTGGTGCACCAATATATAAATATTTCTATCAGGATTTAAGTTTAGGTCAATTCCAATCGATGACAACCTATGGATTCCAAATGCTAATGGCATTAATGATGCTATCCTTTGTAGTTGTTATGATTGTTATGGCAATTGAGTCCTCTAGAAGAATTGCTGAAGTATTAAGTGAAAAGAGTAATCTAACTAACCCAGAAAATCCTATTTATGAAGTTAAAGATGGTAGTGTATCTTTTAGTAATGTTTCATTTAAGTATTCAGAGCATGCAAAGAAGAATTCCTTAGAGAACATTAATTTAGATATCAAGAGTGGTGAAACTATTGGTATTATAGGTTCTACAGGTTCATCTAAAACTACTTTAGTTAATTTAGTTTCTAGATTATATGATACAACAGAAGGTAAAGTTACTGTTGGTGGCGTTGATGTTAAAGATTATGATCTTGAGACATTAAGAAATAATGTTGCAGTAGTATTACAAAAGAATTTATTATTCTCTGGTACCATTGCAGATAACCTAAGATGGGGTAATGAAAATGCTACATTAGATGAAATTAAGCATGCATGTAAGCTTGCTTGTGCAAGTGAATTCATAGAAGCCTTCCCTGATAAATATGATACCTATATTGAGCAGGGTGGTACAAATGTATCTGGTGGACAGAAGCAGAGATTATGTATTGCAAGAGCATTACTTAAAAATCCTAAGGTTTTAATCTTAGATGACTCTACAAGTGCTGTAGATACAAAAACAGATGCGATTATTCGTAAAGGATTTAAAGAATATATTCCATCAACAACTAAGATTATCATTGCTCAAAGAATTTCATCTGTACAGGATGCGGATAAGATTGTTGTTATGGACAATGGTCATATTGATGCAGTTGGTACTCATGATGAGCTATTAGCTAATAATGAGATTTATAAAGAAGTATATTATTCTCAGAATAAGGCTGGAGCTTCTATGAAGGAGGTGGCATAATATGGCAAAAATGAATGTTAAACCAAATATGAACCCTAATTTCAATAAGAAGAAGACCTTCAGAAGATTAATGAGCTATGTATTCCATACATATCCAGTACATGTTATTATTATTTTCATTTGTATTGTTTTAGCTGCAATTGGTTCTATTGCTGCAGCAATATTTATGCAGCAGTTTATTGATGAGGTTATTTTAAAGGGTGTAGAGGCAAAAAGAGCAATAGGAGATAATGGTCTTGCTGTTGTAGAAAATACATTAACAAGACTTATATTAGAATTAGGCGGTATTTACTTAATTGCTTTAATTGCATCAACGATATATCAGCAATTACTTTGCGTTGTTACTCAAGGCTTCTTACATAAGGTTAGAACAGATATGTTCTCCAATATGGAAAAGCTTCCTATTTCTTATTTCGATAGAAATCAGCATGGTGATATTATGTCAACATATACGAATGACGTTGATGCCATTCGTCAGGTAATAAGCCAAGCCTTACCTCAGTTTATTCAGGTAATGCTTACTGTAATTATTTTATTTGTAATTATGCTATTCTATTCGGTTTGGCTATCATTAGTTGTAATTTTTGCTGTAATTTTGATTTTCATTTCCACAACTAAGATTGGTGGAGGAAGTGCAAAATTCTTCATTAAACAGCAAAAGAGCGTAGCTAAGGCTGAAGGCTTCATAGAAGAAATGATGAATGGTCAGAAGGTAGTTAAGGTATTCTGCCACGAAGAGAAGAGCAAGGCTGAATTTGATATTTTAAATGAAGAATTAAATCATAATTCCTTCGCTGCAAATGCATATGCAAATATGCTTATTCCTATTATTCATAATATTGCAAATATCTTATATGTTTTAGTTGCAATTGTAGGTGTAGTTATTGTTGTCAATAAAATTCCAAACCTATCCTTAAGAGGATTTGGTAATGATGAAAATACTGCCCTAACTATTGGTATTGCCGTTACCTTCTTAGGTATGTCTAGACAGTTTGGTAACCAGTTCAATCAAATTTCACAGCAGCTAAATGCAGTTGTCATGGCACTTGCAGGTGCTCAAAGAATCTTTGATTTAATGGATCAAGAAAGAGAAGCAGATGAGGGCTATGTTACATTAGTTAATTGTAATATCAGTGAAGATGGTACAATTACTGAATGCGAAGAGCATACAGGACACTGGGCATGGAAGCATCCACATAAGGCAGATGGTACCATTACCTA
>Ga0256407_10014348_pt1 | contig 10442 bp, 2 predicted proteins | sample RumenRJG_04DNA_FD_193489 | JGI IMG/M metagenome (GOLD analysis project Ga0256407, IMG submission 193489) | Bovine rumen microbial communities from Lethbridge, Alberta, Canada - RJG_04 | ecosystem: Host-associated > Mammals > Digestive system > Stomach > Rumen | place: Canada: Alberta | collected... | reverse complement strand
TTGCCGACAACGACTCCGCCCGCCGCACCTACCGCCGCCTGGCCAACGATCTCATCACCGGCGGCACGACGCGGGTGTGTATGTTCTCGTCCCTGCATACGGACGCGACGCTGATCCTCATGGAGGAGCTGGAAAAAGCGGGCGTGACGGGCTATGTCGGCAAGGTGAACATGGACCGCAACGGCGGCGCGACGCTTCAGGAGACCACCGAGGAGAGCAAGCGGGAGACGCTGCGCTGGCTGGATGAGTGCAAGCGCTTTGAGCACATCAAGCCCATCCTGACGCCGCGCTTCACGCCGTCGTGTACCGATGAGCTGATGGCGTGGCTGGGGAAGCTGAGCGAGGAGCGGGGGCTGTACGTCCAGTCCCATCTGTCCGAAAACGGCGGAGAGATCGCCTTTGTCAAGGAGCTGCACCCCGATTGCGACCAGTATTGGGAGACCTATGATAAGTACGGATTGTGGAAGGATCACACGGTCATGGCTCACTGCGTCCACTCCGACGAGCGGGAGCGCGCGGCGCTGCTGAAGCACAACGTGGTCGTGGCCCATTGCGCGGGGTCGAACATCAACATCTGCTCCGGCGTCGCGCCTATCCGCACGATGCTGCGGGAGGGGATCTGGGTGACGCTCGGCAGCGACATCGCCGGCGGTGCGATCCTCGCCATGAACCGCGTCATCACCATGAGCATCCGCGCGTCGAAGATCCTGTATATGCAGACCGACGGGGAGGACGACTTTTTGACCGTGGATGAGGGCTACTACCTCGGCTCCACGGCGGGACACCGCTACTTCGGCGCGGACGGCGGCTTTGCCAAGGGCCGGCCGCTCCATGCCATCGTGGTGGATGACGGCGTACTTGCCGAGCCGGTGCGGGAGCTGACGCTCCGGGAGCGCTTTGAGCGCAGCATTTATCTCATGGACAAGAGCGCGATCCGCGCCGTCTGGTCGGACGGACGACGGGTCGTGGGATAACAACGCAGGAAAGGCCCGCTTCGGCGGGCCTTTTTGCGTGCGTAGCGCTTAATTTTTGCGCGGTGAAGTCGATATTACAATATAAGTATGCAAATGTTTTCCCTACTCACAAGGAGGATGCCGATATGATCCGGAAGAAAGCCGTTTCCCTGCTGCTGACGTTCGCGCTGCTGCTTTCGCTGCTGCCCGTGGATGTGTATGCGGACGCCGCCGTTACATTTGACGAAAGCACTGGCATACTGTCCATCAAAAAGGATTGTATGGCATCGGATGTTCCGAATATTGATGTAAACGATGTTCTGAAAATCAAAATCGGCCCTCAGGTGAGAGAAATTTTTGGCAGCTTCTTTTCAAACTATCCCAATCTTCAGGCGTTTGAGGTTGATTCGACAAATCAGTATTATTTCTCCTTTGATGGGGTGCTGTTTTATAGAGCTTATGATGAAAATGACGTCTTATATTCGTTGAGTTTGTACAGCTACCCCCGCGGGAAGACCGATGCGTTCACTATCCCTGACGATGTAAATTACATCACCAACACCGCCTTTACCGGTGTGACACAGGCGAATATCTATGTCTCCGAAGCGGTATCTGAGAAAATACAAAGTGCTATGCGGATCAGCAATATTTCCGCTGCTATCCCCGCGGCGTATGTTCATGAAGAGGCCTCAACGAGCGTGAGCGGATTAACTCTGGACAAAGATTCGGCTGATCTTGATATTGGCGATACACTGACGTTGACCGCCACAACAGATGTACTTGGCGTCACTTGGAGCGTCCCTGATTCCTCTGTGCTTACGATGACGACCAATGGCAAAAGCGTGACCCTTACTGCCCAAGCTACCGGTACTGCCGTCGTTACTGCTACCACGGTCGGACTGGACGAAAACAATCAGCATTTGACCGCCACTTGCACGGTCACGGTCAAACAGCGGGCTGCCGGCGTTACGGTGACGCCGAAGGAACTGACTGTGGAGGTGAATCGGAGCAAGTCGCTCTCGGCGGATGTGCAGCCTGATGACGCCGCTCATAAGACGGTGACATGGAGCAGCAGTAATGAAGCAATTGCCACCGTAGATCAGGACGGCGTTGTCACAGGTGTTGCCGAAGGCGAAGCAACTGTCACCGCCGCCGCAAATGACGGCAGCGGGAAGCGTGACAGCTGCACTGTCACGGTGATTCCCGTTCAGGTGAGCGGCCTGACGTTGAGCAATGATTATCTGAGCGTGAAGATCACGGAGGAAAAGCAGCTAAGCGTCACGGTGACCCCTGATGACGCAGCCAATAAGACGGTGAGGTGGAGCAGCAGCGACGAGACGGTTGCCACCGTGGACGACACCGGCAAAGTGACCGGTGTTGCCATGGGCGCGGCTACCATCACGGCTTCCGCCACGGACGGCAGCGGCGTGAGCGCGACCTGCGCCGTCACGGTGCCGGAGGCCCCGGTCAACGCGCTGACCATGTCGCGCAATACGCTCACGCTGCGGCTCGATCAACAGCATGAAGCGGAAGAGAACTATATACTTTCCGTGTCGTTCGATCCCAGCTATGCGACTCACAAAAACCTCACATGGACGAGTGAAAATCCGAGGTCAAATCGTTCATCACAAGTCCGCAGAACGCTGAGATCAGAGTGGGCAAGACCGCCACGCTGACGGCGCAGCTTGGCCCCGATCATGCGACGAACAAGACCGTGACATGGACGAGCAGCGACCCTGCCACCGTTTCGGTGGGTGCTCCCACGCTGGAAGATGACGTCTCCTCGGTGGTCGTCACCGCCCACAAGGTTGGCTCCGCCACCATTACGGCCACATCTGCGGACAACGCTAATGTGGTTGCCACCTGCGCCGTCACGGTGCCGGAGGTAAAGGTAACGGGCCTGAGCATGGAGAGCGACGCGACGCTGTACCTCAATATCCCCGATGGGAGCAGTTTTATCGGCTCCACGACGCTGACGCTGGACATCGAACCTTTCGATACCACGAACGACATCGTGTGGAGTTGCAGCACCGGCGACATCGTCACGCTGGGGACGCCGTCCTACACGGTCGATGAGGAAACTGAGACAAAGACCGGGACGATCACGGTGACGGCGAAGAACAAGGGTACCACCGTGGTCACGGCCACGGCGGACGGCAAGACGGCCGGTTGCACCGTGGAGGTCATCCAGCTTGCCACCGGGGTCACGCTGAACAAGGCGACGCTGTCGCTCCCCAAGGATAGCAGCGAGACGCTGGTCGCCGTCGTCGCGCCGGCAACGGCGAATAACAAGACGGTGGAATGGGCGTCGGATAACGAAGAGGTTGCCACCGTGGACGAGAACGGCAAAGTGACCGCCGTTGCCACCGGCGGTACGGCGACCATCACGGCCACGGCGGCGGACGGCAGCAGGCAAAAGGCAACCTGCGTCGTCACGGCGCAGCCCATCGCGGTGACGGGCTTTCTCACGACGCCGCAGGACGTTACGATCGAAAAGGGCGACACCGCCACGCTGACGGCGACGGTTGCTCCCGCGACGGCCGCTAACCAGACGGTCACCTGGGAGAGCGCCGATACCAACATCGCCACGGTGAGTGCCGGCGGTGTGGTCACCGCGAAAAACGGCGGCAGCACGACCGTCACCGCCAAGACCGCGGACGGCGGGTTCACCGCCGATTGCACGGTCACCGTCACGGTGGCCCTGACGGGAATGACGCTGGAGACCAACACACTGACCATCCGCCGCGCTGACGGCACTGCCAATACCGGTACGCTGACCGCCATGGTGACGCCCGCGGACACCACGGCGGGTAAGGTGCATTGGGCCAGCGGCGACACGAGCATCGTGACCGTTGCCGGTGAGTCCACCGAGATCAACAAGACGACCGGCAAGAGCAGCGTCACGCTGAACGCCGTCAAGGCGGGCACGACCACCGTCACCGCCACCATCGGCAATATCAGCCAAGCCTGCACGGTTACGGTGACGCAGGCGGCGGGCAACATCACGATTCCGACAGAGCTTGCGCTGTCGCTGCATCACGCAACGGAGCCGAGCGGCGGTACGCTGACGGCGACGCTCACGCCGGACGACGCGACGGACGGCGTCGCATGGCGCAGCAGCGACACTGCCGTCGCCACGGTGAGCGGCAGCGGCAAGACCGCCACGGTTACCGCAATCAGCGAGGGCACGGCGAACATCATCGCTGCCTGCAACGGCGAGGAGACGACCTGCGCGGTCACAGTGACGGATTATGAGGCCAAATCCTTCGTCACAAGTCCGCAAAATACCACCGTCAAGGTGGGCAAGACCGCCACGCTGACGGCGCAGCTTGGCCCCGATCATGCGACGAACAAGACCGTGACATGGGCGAGCAGCGACCCGGACACCGTTTCGGTGGGCGCTCCCGCGCTGACGGGCGGCGTTTCCTCGGTGGTCGTCACCGCCCACAAGGTTGGCTCCGCCACCATTACGGCCACATCTGCGGACAACGCTAATGTGGTTGCCACCTGCACCGTCACGGTGCCGGAGGACAAGGTCACGGGGCTGAGCATGGAGAGCGACGCGACGCTGTATCTCAACATCCCTGATGGGAGCAGTTTTACCGACTCTGCGACTCTGAATCTGAGCATCAGCCCCTTTGATACGACCAACGACATTGTGTGGAGCAGCAGCAATACGGGCGTCGTTACGCTGGGCCAACCGTCCTACACCATCGACGAACAGGCGCGGACGAAAACCGGGACGATCACGATTACCGCCTGGGACGCCGGAAAGGCTGTTGTCACCGCGACGGCGGACGGAAAAACCGCCCAGTGCACGGTCACCGTCAAGCGGCTGGCCACCGACGTTACGCTGGACAACACCGCACTGGCGCTGGAAAAGGGCGGAACCGCCACGCTGAAAGCCACCGTCGAGCCCAATACGGTCTCCGACGCTTCGGTGAAGTGGACAACGAGTGACGCGACTATCGCCACGGTCAACGGCGGCGTCGTGACGGCGGCGGGCGTCGGCAGCGCCACCATCACGGCAACGGTACAGGACGGCAGCGGGAAACAGGCGACCTGCGCCGTGACGGTCAGCGCGATTTCCGTCAAAGGCGTGAGCGTCACGCCCAAACGTCTCACCATGCGGGTGGGCGACGACCCCGTGACGTTGAGCGCCACGATCACCCCGTCCGATGCGGCGAATAAGAACGTGACATGGGTCAGCAGCAACACGAACGCCGCGACCGTGGACAGCAGCGGCAAGGTCACCGCTGTCGCCGTGGGCGAGGCGACGATCACCGTCAAGACCGAAGACGGCGACAAAACCGACGTCTGCTATGTGAGCGTTGTGCCGACGCCGGTTTCCAACCTCGCTCTTTCGCCCACGTCCATCGACGTATACTTCCGCGATGCCGCGAAGCGCACTCAGACGCTGATCGCGACGATCACCCCCGATACCGCTACGGATAAGAGCGTCACATGGGCCAGCAGCAACGAGAGCGTCGCCACCGTTGTGGGCGACAGCAACGGCGCGGCGACGGTGACGCTGCATCAGGCGGGCAGCGCCGTCATCACCGCCCGTTCGTCGAGCAACGGCTCGGTCTATGCCTCCTGCTCCGTCATCGTGCGCGCGACCAAGGTTGCCGACATCAGCCTGAACGAGACTTCTCTGAGCCTTGAACCCGGGGACAGAGAGACGCTGACCGCCACGCTGCGTTCCGACACGGACGGCGTTGCCCCGGACAACCAGACTGTGCCGTGGGGCAGCAGCGATCCCAACGTCGCTACCGTGGACAACAGCGGTACGGTTGTGGCCGTGGGCGCGGGTACCGCCGCGATTACGGTGCTGACCGAGGATCAGGGCAAGACGGCTACCTGCGTCGTGCGGGTGTGGAAGAAGGTCACCGGCGTGTCGCTGGATCAGACGACGCTGGGACTGAACGTCGGCGAGAGTACCTCCCTGACCGCGACTGTCGCGCCCGGCGACGCCGCGAACAGAAACGTCAGTTGGAGCAGCAGCGCGAACGCGGTTGCCACTGTGGACGCGGCGGGCCGCGTTACCGCCGTCAGCGCGGGCACGGCCACCATCACCGCGACCACGGAGGATCAGGGCAAGACCGCCACCTGCGCCGTCACCGTCAGCACGGTGCCGGTCAGCGGCGTCACGCTGGATAAGCGCGCGCTGACGCTGCTGGTGGGCGATACGCGCACCCTCACCGCCGTTGTCGCGCCCGATACCGCCACAAATAAGACGGTGAGCTGGACGAGCGGCGACAGCGACATTGTCAGCGTTGCGAACGGCGTGATCACCGCCCTGGCACCCGGCGAGGCCACCATCACCGCCACGGCGGGCAGCAAGTCGGATACCTGCACGGTCAAGGTTTACGCGGCCGCAACGGGCGTTACCATCAGCGATTCCGCCAGCCCCATCCAACTCAATGTCGGCGGCAGCAAGGCCCTGAGCGCAACTGTGACGCCGGACGGCGCCAATCAGGCTGTGAACTGGAACAGCAGCAATACCGGCGTTGCGACGGTCAGCGCGGACGGAGTCGTCACCGCGGTTTCTCCGGGCAGCGCCGTCATCACGGCAAGCTCCGCCGCCGACGCGACCAAACAGGCCAGCTGCTCCTTCACGGTGGTGCAGCCGGCAACAGATCTTGACCTCCCGCAAACCTCACTGGACTTTGACTTGAGTACAGCGACCAAGACCGCCGTGCTTAGCGCCACGATCACCCCGGGGGATTCCACCGATCCTGTGATCTGGTCGATCAGCGACACAGGCGTTGCGCAGCTCAGCGCGGCGTCCATGGAAAACGGCGTCAGCACCGTTACGGTCTATGCCCTCAAGGCGGGCAGCGCGACGATCAGCGTCGTCTGCGGCGAACAATCGGGCAGATGCACTGTCAGCGTTACCAACCCCGCGACGGGTGTGCTGCTGGACAACGGTACGCTGACGCTGACGCGCGGCGATACCAAGCAGCTCCTTGCCACGGTTCTGCCCGCGGATGCGCAGGATAACGTGGGCTGGTCGAGCAGCGATACGGCGGTGGCGACCGTGACGGACGGCCTTGTTAGAGCCGTAGCCAAGGGCACGGCGACCATCACCGCCACCGCAAACGGACACAGCGCCACCTGTTCCGTCACCGTGGAGCCGGTGCTGGTGTCGTCACTAACCATGGCATCCGACCCGATCTCGCTTGCGGAGAATGATAATCGGCAGTTGTCCGCCGCCGTCAACGAGAATGCCACCGATAAGGGCATTATTTGGCACAGCAGCAACGATACCGTTGCAACCGTCAGCGCCGACGGCATGGTCACAGCTGTCAGCGCGGGTACGGCGACCATCACCGCCACCGCACACGGCAACGACTCTTTCTTCAAGACCTGCTCCGTCACCGTAACCGCCGCTGTCAGCGGCATCACGCTGCGAGATACGCTGACGCTGGAGAGCGGTACAACGGCGACGCTTGTTCCGACGATTTTGCCCGCGAACGCTACCAACAAGGCCGTGACGTGGAGCGGCGGCGCAGCGGGCATTGCCACGGTGGATGAAAACGGCGTGGTCACTGCCGTCGGCCCCGGCACGACCACTGTCACCGTGACCTCTCACGCGGACGACACCAAGTCCGCCTCCTGCACAGTCACCGTGACGAAGGCTGTCGATGGCGTCAGCATCGCAGACGCAGCGACGCCGCTCACGCTCAACATGGGCAGCACCGCCACGCTGACTGCCACAGTTTCTCCCAACAACGCGACGAACAAGACCGTGACGTGGAGCAGCACCGATGAAAGCGTCGCCACCGTCAGCGGCGGCATAGTCACGCCCGTTGGCCCCGGTACAACAGCGATCATCGTCACGACGGAGGATGGAGGCTTTATCGCCTCACGTACGGTCAACGTTGCGCAGCTGGCGACCGGCGTCACCGTCACGCCCTCGACCGTCTCGCTGGCGGTTGGCCGCACCGCGGTGCTGACCGCCGCGCTGGCGGGGAACCCCACCAACAGCGGGATCAACTGGTCGGTGGACGCGGGCAGCAGCGCGGTCAGTGTCAGCGAAAATGGCGTCGTCACCGCGCTTGCCGCGGGCAGCGCCACCGTGCGCGCCACCGCCGCCGACGGCAGTGGCAAGTCCGGCGTCTGTGTGGTGCAGGTTTTTGAGCCTGTTACCGCAGTCACAATCAAAAAGGACGGCAGCGCAGTTGAGCATGTGACGCTGAATCTCGTTACCGACCCCGCAGCGCAGCTCACCGCTGAGACCACGGGCGGCGCGAACCCGGTCATCAGCTGGGCGAGCGACAACAGTGCGGTCAGCGTGGATCAGAACGGCCGCGTCACGGCGGTTTCCGCCGGTACGGCGACCATCACCGTCACCGCGACAACCGGGGATGTGTCCGTCTCCAAGACCTGCACCGTGACGGTGGAGAAGGCGACGCTCAGCGTCGATCAGAGCTATCTGCTGCTGCGCCCCGGCAATTTGAACGGGACTGTCACCTTTACGAATTGTCGCAGTGACGATACCGTAACGCTGACCGGGAACGACGCTGAGGTTCTGCGTATGACCTCCTCTTTTGGCAATGCGGAGAAATCGTTCCGCTTTGAAGCCCGCAAGAACGACGTTGTCACGCTCGACTGGACGCGCGCGGAGAACGACTACTACTATGCCGGCAGCGGCAGTATCACGGTGGTATCGCTGCTTGACCCGATCACCAATGTGTCGTTTGCCAATCTCGGCACAGGTAACTCGCTGATTGCGGACGTCTCCGGCGACACGATCCGCGTATCGGGCTATGTGTCAACCAGCCCCGCGTCCGACTATTCGCTGGACGGCAAATTCAACTTTGCGCTGGCGACGGATATTCTGGGCAATCTGACCGCTTCGTACAGCGGCAGCACCGTTACCGTTCGCTCCGGCGGAACGGAAATCCGCACCTATACCGTTGACCGCAGCGGCATCGTGTCCCTGCCGGAATCGCTGACCGTCGACGCGGCGTCGGCGGTTATAGCCGATAACGGCGCGGTTGCGGCAGGAACGATCCAGCTCACGGATTCGACGGTTTCCGGACTCAATGAGGCCGCGCTTGCAGAGGTGGAGTGCACAGGCGCGACCAGCTATACCACTTCGCTCTCCATTGAGCCCACCGCGCAAACCCTTGGCAGCGCACAGGCGCTGACCCTGGACATCACGCCGACCTATACCATGGTCAAAAACGGAGAAACCATAAACGGTACGCTGAGCACCGTTTCCACCGCGGTCACCATTGAGATCAAGGTGCAGTTCCAGCCCAAGCTGATCGTTCACAATCACAACGGCACACTGGAATATCCCGCGTTTTCCTGCACCGGGCCGGCGGATGGCTATTATACCGTCAGCTGGCGGCAGAGCAGCTTCAGCGAGGTTCGGCTCCTGTCTGAGAAACGCAGCGGCGCCATCGCCTTTACACACGATAACGGCAGCGTGGAAACGCTTCCCTATGATGAGACGGATCTCGGCGCGTCCCTTCCGGTCGATTCGCGCGCGGGAGCCAGCTTCAACGGCTGGGAAATCGGCGGCGATACAGTGACGAAGCTGACCGACGCTGTGCTGGATGCGATCCATGAGACGACTGTCCGAGCAACGCCGAGTTTCACCGCCAACAGCAGCGATCCCGTTGTGCCGCCTGACCAGCCGACTGCACCGACGCGCCCTACGCCGTCCTATGACGACAGCTCGTCGTCCGACGACGAGCCGGTGCCTGTGAAGCCCGCTGTGACCAAGCCTGCGGAGACAAAGCCGGTCGTGACGTCGCCTGTGACCGGGACGGCAAAAACCTTCAACGACGTGGCGCCGAACCACTGGGCGGCGGAGGCGATCGCGTACGTCTCCGCGCGAGGGATCATCAACGGCCAGAGCGCCCACACTTTTGCGCCGGAGTCCGCAACCAGCCGTGCCATGATCGCGCAGATCCTCTACAATTTTGACCCGGAGAAGGCTGCCGGGACCCAGCAGTTCCCCGACGTTTCCGGCGTCTGGTTTGCCAACGCGGCAAGCTGGGCCGCGTCTCTCGGCGTGGTGAACGGCGTGGACGGTAAGTTCCGGGGCGACGACGCTGTCACCCGCGAGCAGCTGGCCACCATGCTCTACCGCTACGCGCAACTCAGGGGCTGGGCTGCGGGAGCTGTCAACGCCTCGCTGGATCGCTTCAACGACGTATCCCGCGTGTCCTCCTGGGCGGGCGACGCGATGCGCTGGGCGGTGAGCGCGGGCCTTATCAACGGCATCGGCGACACGCTTTCGCCCGGTACCGGCGCGACCCGCGCACAGGTCGCCGCGATCATGATGCGCTTTTGCGAGAGCATCGTGCGATGAATCAATACCACGCGTAAAACGCGTGGTATTGATTAATCAAGTGTCAGCTTCGCCCGCTCCAAGCCCAGCACCAGCAGCGGGATCAACACAATATGTAAGATGATACCGGGGATCGCGCCCGTCACCGCGCCTGCGAGGAACGCCGAGAACGGAAATTC
>Ga0256407_10014347_pt1 | contig 10442 bp, 13 predicted proteins | sample RumenRJG_04DNA_FD_193489 | JGI IMG/M metagenome (GOLD analysis project Ga0256407, IMG submission 193489) | Bovine rumen microbial communities from Lethbridge, Alberta, Canada - RJG_04 | ecosystem: Host-associated > Mammals > Digestive system > Stomach > Rumen | place: Canada: Alberta... | reverse complement strand
TCGAAAGTATCTTTAAGCTGCATATGTCTTCTATGTTAGGAATTCAGTGTGAGGTGTTGATTCTGGTCTCTCAATGAGATCAATAAGTATGTTGTCGCGTGTGCCGTTGGCAATGATTACATGTATGCCTGCCGACTGTATGTTGCTGGCCGTGTGGTATTTTGAATGCATACCACCGCGACCGAAAGCACTCTTCTCCTTTTGGATGTATTTAGAGAGGTCGGTACATGGCGCAACGGTAGGAATCAGTTCCGATGAAGGATCGTCGGGATGACCAGTATAGATACCATCGATATTTGAGAGTAGAACCAGGGAGTCGGCTTTCATCATCTGAGCGATGAGGCCCGATAGTTCATCGTTATCAGTAAACATCAACTCGGTAACAGATACAGTGTCGTTCTCGTTTACGATGGGGAGAACGTCGTTCTCCAGCATTACCGTCATACAAGCCTGCTGGTTGCGATATTGCTCTCCTGGTTGAAAGTTCTCTTTCATGGTGAGCACCTGCCCTACGTGAATGCCGAACTCGCGGAATAAATCGTAGTAAAGACCTACGAGTTTTACCTGACCAACGGCAGAGAACAACTGGCGCTGCTCAACCGAATCGAGTGAGTGATCTATGGTAAGCTCGCGTCGGCCACAGGCTACGGCACCTGAAGTTACGAGAATAACCTCGATATTCTGCTTTCGCAACCAAGCTATCTGATCGACCAACGCTGACATACGGGTGACGTCAAGTTTTCCGTCATCGCGCGTCAGCACATTAGATCCTACTTTGACAACAATTCTTCTTTTCATCTTCTAATATAATGGTACACCTTTTATGTGATCAATTTTGGGTTCCTGACCTATCATGCCTACTACAGAAATGATATCGAACCTTACATCGCTGTTGATGTGACGATACTTAATATAGTGGTTGATAGCCAGACGGAGACTCTGTAGCTTGCGATAGTCGACAGCCTCCTCAGGATCCCCATAGAGACAATTCCGGCGAGTTTTGACTTCAACGAATATCACCTCATTGCCGTCGGTGGCTATGATGTCTATATCGCGCCTACCTGATTTCCAGTCGCGTTCTATAATCTTATAGCCATGAAGTTGTAGGTACTCTGAGGCTTTTTCCTCGCCCCATTTCCCTAACTCATTATGTGCCGCCATATGCTAACTATTTCTCCGCATCTTTCTGGCGAATCTCTACGCGACGGATCTTACCGCTGATAGTCTTTGGCAGTTCGTCGACAAACTCGATGATGCGTGGATATTTATATGGTGCTGTCTCTTTCTTTACATGCTGCTGAAGTTCCTTGATAAGGTCGTCTCCGGCCTTGTCCTTCCATTCCTTGCCGAGTACAACAGTAGCCTTTACAACCATACCGCGGATATCATCTGGTACACCGGTAATGGCGCACTCTACTACTGCGGGGTGAGTCATCAGGGCGCTCTCTACCTCAAACGGACCGATGCGATAGCCCGACGACTTAATAACATCGTCTATACGACCTTCGAACCAGTAGTAGCCATCCTCATCGCGCCAAGCCATATCACCTGTGTGATAGATGCCGTCATGCCATGCCTCGCGGGTCTTCTCTTCATCGCGATAGTAACCTTTAAACAATCCGATTGGTTTTTTGTCGCCTACACGAATCACGATCTCGCCCTTCTCTCCATCTTCGCAGCTGGTACCGTCGGCACGCAGCAGGTCGATGTTATATTGGGCATTTGGAATACCCATAGAGCCTGGCTTGGGTGTCATCCAAGGGAAAGTCCCCAGTGTCATGGTGGTCTCGGTCTGACCGAATCCTTCCATCATCTTTATACCCGTCTTCTCGTAGAACTTGTCGAATACGGCGGGGTTCAAAGCTTCGCCAGCAGTACAGCAGTACTCAAGACTACTCAGATCGTACTTGCTCAGATCCTCACGAATCATAAAACGATAGATTGTAGGAGGTGCACAGAATGATGTTACCTTATACTTTTCCATCTGGCGCAGCAGGGTGTCGGCATTAAACTTCTCGTGGTCGAATACAAAAACAGTTGCTCCGGCAAACCACTGTCCATAGAACTTACCCCAAACGGCCTTACCCCAACCGGTATCAGCCACAGTAAGGTGGAGTGAACCCTCGTGCAGATTATGCCAGAACACACCGGTGGTAAGATGGCCCATAGCATAGAGGTAGTCGTGAGCTACCATCTTTGGCTCGCCACTGGTACCAGAAGTGAAGTACATAATCATCGTGTCTTCGTTGTTATTAACGAAGGATGGCTTCTGGAACTTAGGTGCGTTTACCACTTCAGTCTTCCAGTTGTGGAAACCTTCTTCGTCACGCAGAGTTATATATTGCTTCACCGTCGGACTCTCAGGCATGGCAAGTTTAATCTGACTGATGATATAGTCATCATCGGCACAGATGATAGCCTTTACTGAGGCACGGGTGTTGCGATATACGTAGTCGTGCTTAGTAAGCATATGTGTAGCAGGAATCACGATTGCTCCAATCTTACACAGGGCAAGCATGATAATCCACCACTCATAGTGACGCTTCAGAATAAGCATCACAGGGTCGCCCTTACCAATGCCAAGCGACATCAGGTAGGCTGCAGCCTGGTCACTTTGTTCTTTCAGCTGTGCGTATGTGGCACGTATCTCCTTACCTTGGTCGTTAGTCCAAAGCAGTGCTAACTTCTCAGGTGCTTCTTCTGCCCACGCATCCATAACATCGTAGGCAAAGTTGAAGTTCTCGGGGATGATGAACTCCAGATTTTTATTGTAATCTTCAACAGAAGTGAATTTCGTCTGTTTTAAAAATCTTTCTATCATATTATTCTACTGTAAATGCAAGGAACTTAACGGGTTTGTCGCCTACGGCCAGCATGCCGTGGGGCTTTGATGAGTCGAAGTAGATGCTGTCGCCCTCTTCAAGGATGATGGTCTTACCTCCGATGAAGAGTTCCATCTTACCCTCGAGCACCATGTTGAACTCCTGTCCTGGGTGAGTATTCTTGTAGATGGTACGTGCACCTGGCTTAGGCTCTACGGTAACAATGAATACATCGGCATTGTGGTTTACGAAACCGCTTACCAGACTCTGATACTTGTAGGCCTTGGTACGCTCTACACTCATTCCTTGACCTTTGCGAACCACGAAGTATGACTTCATGTGAGGTGCCTCGGCAAACATCAGCTCCTCAGCGCTTACACCATACTTGTGGGCTATCTTCATCAGGTTAGATATGGTAATATCCAACTCGCCCTTTTCTATTTTTTCGTACTTATCGGAACTTATACCGATAGTTTCTGCCATCTCACTTACTGGGATGTCGAGCACGTCGCGCAGTCCACGCAAACGCTCACCAATTTGCTTTAATTGCTCGTCCATTTTAATTATGTTATTTATCGTTCATCTACTATTTTATAATTTGAGTATTTCTCCTTTGGGAATTCAAAGACGCTATCGTCGATGTTGCCGGCCTGGAAATCGGAGAAGCTGATGGTTGCCCAGAAGATGCTTACTTTTATGCGTAGCTTCTTAGGGTAATAGTTGCCTGGTGTAAGCAGGGCAATGATCTTCTTCATCTTGACCTTTGCACCTGGTTTTGCCTCAAGGGTTACCTGCAATCCATCGGGATCCTTGGCTATTGAGTAGTTATAGCTGTCGGGCTCGAACTTGAACATCTGAAGCTTGTCGTTCTTCTTGTTCACTTTAGGGTCGTGAATCTCTACAATGCCTTTCTTTTCTCGAAGGATGTATTTCACGTCGCCGTTGTTCCACATCTTTGAGTCCTTATACTCCGACTTTGCTTTGTCGCCCTTGTTCCACGATGTTCCTTCTTCCTTATATAGGTGAAGAATGTCTATTTTATAATGAAACCGTACTCCTCCTTTTCCATAGATATGATTCCATGCTGTGTTGAATACACGCTTGGCCTGACGGGCATTGGCTGTTTCTTGTGCTGATGCACTGACCGTCGACAGGATTATTAGGAATAAGAAAAGAAGTCTTTTCATCATTTATTTACTTCAGTCCAGCTTTGAGTCCACGGATAACAGCAGAGGTGAAACCAGCGTGCTCCATCTCGTTGAGACCCTTGATGGTTACACCTCCAGGAGTTGTTACCAGGTCGATAGCTGCCTCAGGGTGCAGTCCGCTTGCTTCAAGCAGTTCAACAGCTCCCTTCATGGTCTGCATCACGATCTTCTTAGCATCGTCGGCTTTGAAACCTAACTCAACGCCACCCTCGGCTGCTGCACGTATATAGCGCATAGCATAAGCAATGCCGCAGCTGGCAAGTGTGGTGCCTGCTGCCAGATGTTGTTCGTCGGTGATGAGGGTGTTACCCATCTCGTCGAAGATGTCAACAATCTTCTGTGTCTCTTCTTTAGAGGCTCCTACAGGAACAACGAATGTCATCGATGCCATCTCGGCGATAGCTATATTTGGGATGACAAGGAAGAGTGGGGGGCATTTCTCACCTAACCATCCTTTTATGCTGTCTGATGATACACCAGCAGCAATAACAATAAGTATCTGTTTCTTTGGATCGAGTTCGGGCTTGATGTCGGTAAGCACCTTCTCTACCAACCAAGGCTTTACCACAACGCATACTATGTCGGATGTCTCGGCAGCCAACTTGTTGTCGGTAGTTACGCTTACGCCCATCTTTGAGAACTTCTCTACCACAGCCTGCGATGGATCGCTAACTGTGATATCCTCGTTCTTGAACTGTTGACCTTTTATAAGTCCTTCAACGGTAGCACCGCCCATGGCGCCTGCTCCAATTACTGATATCTTCATGTCTATATATGTTCTTATGTTTCCTTATCAAAATATCAATCCTCTTCGGGTTGAACTCTTATCAGTCTCTCGATGAAATCATCGGCTTCTGCCTTTGTGAGACAAAGTGGTGGCAGCAGGCGCAGGATGTCCTGACCGGCACAACCGGTAAAGCAGTGCTCATGCTTGATAAGAGGTTTACGAACCATTCTGTGTGGCATGTCGAGTTCGATGCCAATCATAAGTCCGCGACCGCGTACCTCCTTGATGTGTGAACTGCCGATGTTACGGATACCTTCCATGAGATAGTCACCTACCACGCGGGCATTCTCAACCAGTCCTTCGTCCTCGAAAACGTCGAGTGTTGCCAGTGCTGCAGCACAAGCCAGGTGGTTTCCGCCAAAGGTTGTACCTAACTGACCATATACAGGCTCAAACTCAGGTGAGATAAGAACACCACCCATAGGGAATCCGTTAGCGATACCCTTGGCAACGGTAATGATATCTGGTTTGATGCCCAACCACTGGTGAGCAAAGAATTTTCCGCTTCTACCATAACCGCACTGAATCTCATCGCAGATGAGCACAGCACCGTAGCGCTTACAAGCGTAAGCAAGACCTTGTGCAAACTCTGGTGTGGCCATCTGAATACCGCCAACACCCTGGATGCACTCAAGTATAACGGCTGCTACGCCACCTTTCGACAACTCGCGTACCCATGGCTCAAGGTCGTTAAGAGGTAGGAAGCGCACGTGATGGTTATCGTTGATAGGTGCCACAATCTTAGGATTGTTGGTAACCTCGACAGCCAGTGATGTACGTCCGTGGAATGCCTTCTCGCATGACAGTACACGAGTGTTACCCGTCTTGAACGATGCGAGCTTAAGTGCATTCTCGTTAGCCTCGGCACCCGAGTTGATCAGGAACAGCTGATAGTCGTCGTATCCGGAAATCTTTCCAAGACGCTCGGCTAACTGAACCTGTAACTTGTTGATAACAGAATTAGAGTAGAAACCAATGTTCTGGAGTTGCTCTGTTACCTTACTGATATAATGGGGATGAGAGTGACCGATGCTGATAACGGCATGCCCACCATAAAGGTCGAGATACTCCTGACCTTTGTCGTCCCACACTTTACAACCTTTGCCCTTTACGATGTTAACATCGAAGAGTGGATAAACGTCGAATAATTTCATATCGTCTCCTCCTTGATTATTTAGAAAGCAGATGCTTTCAGTTTGAGTCCGGCGGTCTCGTCGATGCCGAACATAATATTCATATTTTGAACAGCCTGACCAACAGCGCCCTTCAGCAGGTTGTCGATGGCAGAGGTTACCAGCAGCTTATTGCCGTATTTCTCTACATGTACCAACGCCTTGTTGGTGTTTATAACTTGCTTCAGGTCTATCGACTTGTCGCTGTAGTGGGTGAAGGCTGCATCTTTATAGAAGTCTTTGTAAGCCTCAATCACATCCTCTACTGGAGCGGGAGTCTTGATTACTGCTGTGCAGAAGATGCCGCGAGCAAAGTCACCACGATAGGGGATGAAATCAATATCTGCATCGAGATAACCCTGCACTTGCTTCAGACTCTGACGAATCTCGGCTATGTGCTGATGCTGGAAGGGCTTGTAGATGCTCAGGTTGTTGTTACGCCACGAGAAGTGGGTTGTGGCACCTGGCTTCTGACCAGCACCAGTAGAACCTGTTATGGCATTAACAGCCACATCCTCTTTCAGAATGTTAAGATAGGCAGCTGGTAGCAATGCCACCTGTATGCAAGTGGCGAAACATCCTGGATTAGCCACGTGCTGAGCCTTCATAATTTCTTCCTTGTTAATCTCTGGAAGACCATATACGTAGTCGTGATCGCCCTTTATGCGGAAGTCCTGAGCAAGGTCGATGATTTTTACGTTCTCAGGGATGGTGTGCTCCTTGAGGAATGCCTCGCTCTTGCCATGTCCGAAGCAGAAGAATACCACATCTACCTTGTCGAAAGGCATCTCGTCGGTAAACTTCAGATCAGTATCACCAATCAAACCTTCATGCACATCTGATACCAGATTACCAGCATTACTCTCAGAGTTGGCAAACACGATCTCCGCCTCAGGATGGTTTAGCAGCAGACGGATAAGCTCTCCGCCTGTATAACCTGCTGCACCTAATATTCCTACTTTTATCATCTTTTCTCGTCTTTATGGATACCGTAGTAAACACGAAGTGGGGTAGAGCTAACCTTAATGAAGCCCTTTGCCTCGTCGGCAGTCCAACCTGTCTGAGTTTCTCCATACTCGCCAAGCTTGCTCTTGGTCAGGTCATTGGCAGAGTCGATACCTACAGTCTCGAATCCATAAGGACGGAGCTTAAGTATTGCTGTACCTGTTACGTTGCGCTGGCTGCTGGTGAGCATTGCCTCGATATCTGGCATTACTGGCTCCAGATACTGGCTCTCGTGCAGGAACATTCCGTACCAGTTGGCTACCTGGTCCTTCCAGTACTGCTGCCACTTAGAGAGTGTAGACTTCTCAAGAAGTCGGTGTGCCTCGATAATCAGCTTAGGAGCTGCTGCCTCGAAACCTACGCGACCCTTGATGCCGATGATGGTGTCGCCCACGTTGGCATCGCGACCGATAGCGTAAGATGCACCAATCTCCTCGATCTTCTGGATGGCCTTAACCTTATCGTCGAATTTCTCGTCGTTAACAGCTACTATCTCACCCTTGTCAAAGGTGATCTTCAGTGTTGCTTCCTGCTCAGGGGCAGTAACGTGCTTAAGGTAAGCCTCCTCGGGCAGACCCTGTGTTGGGTCGAGCAGCTCACCACCGCAGATAGATGTACCCCAGATACCTACGTTGTAAGAGTACTTAAGCTTGGTGAAGTCAGCAAAGAAACCATGCTCGTTCAGATAGTCAACCTCCTCTTTGCGGGTAAGCTTCTTATCACGGGTAAGGGTGATAATCTCTACGCCTGGAGCCATAACCAGGAAGGTCATGTCGAAGCGGATCTGGTCGTTACCAGCACCTGTTGAACCGTGTGCGATGGCGTCGGCACCAATCTCCTTGGCGTAACGGGCAATGGCGATGGCCTGGAAAATACGCTCGCTCGATACAGAAATAGGATAGCAGTTGTTACGTAGAACGTTTCCGAAGATCATATACTTCAGAGACTTCTCGTAATATTCATGTGTAACATCGAGTGTAACGTATGCCTTTGCGCCAAGCTTAAAGGCATTCTCCTCGTTCTTTTTCAACTGCTCATCGCTGAATCCACCAGTATTAGCACAGGCTGCATATACATCCCAGCCATCCTGAGTGAGTTTCATAACTGTATAAGAGGTGTCGAGCCCTCCTGAAAATGCGACTACTACTTTCTTGTTTGCCATATCTTTGTTACTTTTTACTTTTTTACTATTTTATCTTTTCACCTTTTTACCTTTATATCAGTCTTTGTCTCCGTCAATCTTGCGTATACGCTCCAGAACCTCGTCCGAGATTTTTGCTGGCAGATGCTCTGTTGGGTCGTATAGCATAGCTGTACAGATACAGTACTTGCGACCAGTGCGATGCAGCACATCTACATTGCAGCATCCCTCGCAACCTTTCCAGAAGGCCTCGTCGTCAGTAAGATCAGCAAAGGTTACAGGCTGATAGCCCAAAGCTGTGTTCATCGCCATTACTGCAGCACCACTTGTCAGTGAGAATATCTTGGCGTGTGGCCAGCGTGTGCGGGCCAGAGTAAACGTCATATCCTTGATGCGCTTGGCAATATGCTTACCTCTGAAGTCGGGATGTACTATCAAACCTGAGGTTGTAACGTATTGCTGATTCTCCCATGTCTCAATATAGCTAAAACCGGCAAACCTGCCATTTTTTGTAAGAGCGATGACGGCCTTAGCCTCCATCATCTTCTTTGCAAGATATTCGTGGGTACGCTTGGCTATACCAGTACCACGCACCTTCGCTGCTTCGGCAATGGTGTCGAGAATAGTGTCAACGTATTCCTCGTGCTCAGGACCTGCTACCAAGACTTCAATTTCTTCTTCCATTTCTGTTTTCATTATTTCATATTAGGCACAATATCGCTCAGTGCTTCTACCACCTGCTGATGTTTTACGCCTTCCTTAATTACAATAAATATAGTGTCATCACCAGCAATTGTGCCCAGAATCTCTGGTACATCACTGTTGTCGATATTCCAAGCAATCGAACTTGCATAACCTGGACGGGTTTTGATGATACCCATGTTGCCCGAGAAGTTGATGCTGATAAAGCCTGGAACTCTCATCATCTCGCGGATGCTGTTTGGAGTGCTTACTCTCTTGTACATCGTCTCGTTGGGCAGTACATAGACGTAATTACCGCTCATCGAAGCGGCTTTGGCTACCTTGAGTTGCTTAAGGTCGCGGCTAAGTGTAGCCTGGGTTAACTTGAAGCCCTCCTTCTGCAAGGCGTTCAATAACTCGTCCTGACTTCCTAACTGCTGACTTGATATAATCAGTCTCAGCGCTTCTAATCTATTGGTCTTTACTTTCATCTCAGTATATTTATTCAGAAATCGGTTGCAAAATTATACAAAATTTCGCAACCGACCAAATGTTTATGAATATATTTGCAAAAATTACTGTTTCATATCGAATCCTACGCGTACTCCATCGTAATTTTTGCTCAAATCGCCTATTGTTTGCAGGTCTTTGTTGCCGCTCATGGCCGACATGGTCTGCAGTACAGTGAGCAGTTTCTTAGCCTCGAATAGTATTGAGATGCCATTAGCCTCCTTCTTGGCGTAGCAGTTTACCGACAGTAACAATCCTTTCAGAGTGATTTTCTGCGAAGCTTCATCAAAAGTGTAGTTGCCGCTGAAAGGTGTTCCTGCTATCTTTGATGAGAATGTTCCGTTTTCGTTGAAAGTAATATAGGTGTTACTCTCTGATATCTTCACTTGCTGATAATAGGGCAGAAGCTTTTGCTCAATCTGAACAGCTGCAACCTCGCCACCAGCCTTTGCCAAAAGATTCTTGCTGGTGAATGCGCATCCAGGGCCAGAGTATTTCCACGTGGCAATCAGATTTTGCGCCTTAACCTTGTCAAGACCGATCACACTTGAAATTGCATTTACCACACCTGTGCCATTTGTCATAGCGCCTAACACCTGACTCATATTGCCGCAACTTGCCATCGTTAAGCAAGCAAAAGCAGCAAAACCTAAAATCACTTTCTTCATATCCTTATTTTATTTTAGATTAATTTATTTCGTTTGGTGCTGCAAAGTTACTTTAATTATTTTAAACCCCAAAACTTTTTGGGGGAATTTTGTGTTCTTATTAATCCTTTCGTTAAAGGACTGCAGTCCTTTAGTCAAAGGACGACAGTCCTTCGGTAGGAGGATTATATCCATCTCCCTATATATTATATAATAAGGTGTACATATTTTTGAGATTGACCGAAATCAAGAGGTGCATAAAAACACCCTAAAAATGAAAATTTCTCTAGAAAAGTTTTGGTAGCTCAAAAAAAAACCGTACCTTTGCACCCGCAAATCAGGAACACAACCTGACAAGCAAACAAAAAGAAAGAGTTCTTTGAAAGATTTACATAGACAGAAGTAGTACAAGAAGCGAGAGCAGAAATGCTCTTGGGTAAATGAACAAACCGTTTCAATTTCTTGAGAG